>ERZ1031113.125-NODE-125-length-28929-cov-7.538997_pt1 | contig 28929 bp, 28 predicted proteins | sample MGYA00518225_ERZ1031113 | MGnify/ENA primary metagenome ERZ1031113 (study PRJEB33718, sample SAMN03159751) | human skin metagenome | collected 2014-05-20 | study: EMG produced TPA metagenomics assembly of the PRJNA266117 data set (Human skin bacterial metagenome...
GCGGAGGAGGACCCTGCTGCGGCCTGGGGCGTGGTGGCGGAGGAGGACCCTGCTGTGGCCTGGGGCGCGGAGGCGGAGGAGGACCCTGTTGCGGCCTCGGCCGTGGTGGCGGAGGAGGGCCCTGCCGCACCGGCTGCGGTTGTGGCGGCGGCCCCTGCATCGGACGCGGACCGGGGCGCGGAGGCTGCCGGTTGGGCGGCACCGGTGGGACAGGGGGTCGGGGATACGGCATAGGGCGCGGCCGAGGACCCGGGGCAGGAGCCATTCCTGGCCCGCCGGCGCGGGGAACACGGCGGTGGTCGGTCGGCTCAGGAGGGCCGGGGGAACGGAGGTGGTCGAGGGTGAGGGAGAGGTCGTCGATAAGCTGCTGCGTGTGGTCGGTGGTGGACCGCAACTCGGCTAGTGTCTTTTGGATGTGCGTGATGCGCTGGTCGTTGATGTTCATGATCCTCCTCGCAGTTAAATATGTATCTGTTAGACGGTGCGAGTGGGGCAAAAGGTTCCCGGCTCACCGAGAAATTTACGAAGATTTTGATCAGCGACACAAGGGTGCTATCGTTTAACGCACTACCGCCTGACGCGCCGCAAAGCGCGCGGGTTGCAAGTGGAGTTTCTCCCACCTGATGCCGCCAGTGATGGAAGGCTAAGGGTCAAAACAACGGTACGAAACGCACGAGATGTGCGCTGACTGCCGTGTTGAGGATAAACTCCCACGTCCCACAGCAAAGCTGACGGAACGTGGGTTTTTGTTGTGAGGGAGCGCTGCACAAGCGATTCGGTAGCGAACAGCACACGTCTTTCTCACCCCTAGGAGTTCTCATCAGCGCTGAAGCTCGGATCAACGAACGCATCCGCGTTCCGGAAGTTCGTCTTGTCGGCCCGTCCGGCGAGCAGGTTGGAATTGTCCGTACCGATGATGCACGCAAGCTCGCGTACGAAGCCGACCTCGATCTGGTCGAGGTCGCGCCGAACGCGAAGCCGCCGGTGTGCAAGATCATGGACTACGGCAAGTACAAGTACGAGCAGGCCCAGAAGGCCCGTGAGTCCCGTAAGAACCAGCAGCAGACGGTGGTCAAGGAACAGAAGTTCCGTCCGAAGATCGATGAGCACGACTACCAGACGAAGAAGAGCAATGTTGAGCGCTTCTTGGAGAAGGGCAACAAGGTCAAGGTGACCATCATGTTCCGCGGCCGCGAGCAGTCGCGTCCGGAGCTGGGCTACCGCCTGCTGGAGCGCCTCGCCGAGGACATCCAGGAGGTCGGCCAGGTCGAGTCCCGTCCGAAGCAGGACGGCCGCAACATGACCATGGTTCTTGGGCCCGTTCGCAAGGGTAAGAAGTAGAGTTCCGCTGGCCCCGCCGGCGTAACGAGTAAAGCTAAAGGATTTACCACTATGAAGCAGAAGACCCACAAGGGCACCGCAAAGCGCATCAAGGTCACCGGTTCCGGCAAGCTGCGCCGCGAGCAGGCTGGTAAGCGCCACCTGAACGAGAAGCTGTCGGCGAAGCGTCGTCGTAAGCTCTCCGGCACCACTGACGTCGCTAAGAGCGATGTCAAGCGCACCAAGCGTCTCCTCGGCAAGGCTTAATAGAGCGCCTGCCTTCAGAAATAAACACCTACATCTCTCACAAGTAAGGAAGTATCACTGTGGCACGTGTTAAGCGCTCAGTTAACGCCAAGAAGAAGCGTCGCGCCATCCTCAAGTCCGCTAAGGGCTACCGCGGCCAGCGTTCCCGCCTGTACCGCAAGGCGAAGGAGCAGTGGCTGCACTCCCAGACCTACGCGTACCGCGATCGTCGCGCCCGTAAGTCTGAGTTCCGCAAGCTGTGGATCCAGCGCATCAATGCTGCTGCCCGCATGAACGACATCACCTACAACCGTCTCATCCACGGCCTGAAGCTGGCCGAGGTCGAGGTGGACCGCAAGATCCTCGCTGACCTGGCTGTGAACGACTTCGCTGCGTTCTCCGCTATCTGCGAGGTCGCGAAGAACGCTCTGCCGGAGGACGTCAACGCTCCGAAGGCCGCCTAAGAGCTTTTCGCTTATCGACGCCCCGTTGCTCCAGCTTTTCGCCTGGTGCATGGGGCGTTTGGCGTTTCCATGTCATCGGCGAAAGTAGGCAGTAGATCGGCCCCCGGTTCATATTGCCGCACATATAAGGTGACAGTATGCTGTCAATTATGATGAAACATATCGCGGTGTACGCGACGGACACTATGGCCGACTGGGAATATGCCTACCTGACGACCCTCGTAGCGCGGGCGCGGCAGGTGAAACCCGAGAGTTGCGAACTTCGGTTCGTCGGGGATGGAAAGGCAGCTGTTCGAACACTCGGTGAAATGCCCGTGGAACCCGATGAGGATCTGCAGAACCTCGAGACGAACGATCTGAGCCTCCTGGTCATTCCCGGGGGCGACACCTACGAAACAGGCCACGACGCTCTCGTGGAAACCGTGCGCGAATGTGAAGCCAACGGAACCCCCGTCGCGGCGATCTGCGGTGGAACGCTTGTGCTCGCGCGGGCGGGTGTCTTGGACCACCGTCAGCACACCTCCAATGCCCCTGAGTTTCTTGCTGCCACAGGTTACGAAGGCGGAGACCTTTACCGCCATGACCCCGTGGTGAGCGACGCCGGAGTGATCACCGCTTCCGGTCTCTACCCGGTGCAGTTTACGGCTGCGGTCCTGCGGGAGATCGAACTGTTCCCAGATGCTGTAACGAGCGCATGGGAACACCTCTACCTTGGCAACCCCGAGGCGTTTCCGGCATTCATTGAGGCGCTCGATGTCAGGCAGAACTCCTGAAGGCGACGCGCTCACTGACCTAGTAATGCCGGTCTTTGAGCTGGCAGGCGCGTTAGACAAGTCCGCAGCTTCAATTACTGAAGATTCCCAGATCACGCCTGCCTCGTGGCAGGTGCTCGGTATGCTCATCGAAGAACCGCTGCCGGTGGCGGAGATCGCCAGGCGTCTCGGCCACGCGAGACAGAGTGTCCAACGCCTAGCCAACGTCGCCGTCGAGAACGGTGCAGTCCAGTGGCGCGAGAACCCAAAACACAAGCGCTCCCAATTGCTGGCACTTACTGAAAGTGGCTACGAGCAACTCGCCGCACTAGCTCCTCGCCAGTATCTATGGGCCAACGCTGTCGCCGCGAAGGTCGGCGAGGAAGACCTTCTGCGCCTCCATGAGCTCGTGCGTGAGCTCACGTCGGCCATTCGAGATGTAATTGACTGAGTGTGCGGTCGCTTATCGACGCCCCGTTGCTCCCGGTTTCACCCCGGGACAGCGGGGCGTTGTGCTGTAATTGTCTGTGCTCGGCTCAGCGTGCTGCCGTGGGACGGGCCAATTAGCGATTTTTTCAGCGGCGGCGGGAAGACTGGGCACTCATGGCGTTGCGCGTAGGGAAACCGCCGTCGTCTGGTGCGTGGTTTTTCTTTGAGCGTGCGGTCCAGGCCTCTTCGCGGGATCCAGAGAGGTTCGATCCGGCGGATCCTGCCGAGAAGTGGCGCCGCATTGAAGCCGCACAAGCGTCTCTGCGCTTCAACGTCAAATACCATCTCGCAGTTTTAGGGCTGTGGGCTTCTTTCGCGCTGATGGTCAATGTCATTGCCGTGATCGTCGATGCCGGGTGGGGGCACTGGCTTTCTCGTGGATTCATGGCTGTGGTCACGATTGTCGCCCTCGGCTTCATTCTGCGGTTTCAATTCTGGTGGGTGAAAAAGCGCGCACGGAACGCACAAAGCGTTGAGAAATTGAGTCCGCTGGTGAAGCAAGCTCGGCGCGGTACATTCAATGGGCTTGATGCTCACCCGCACATGAAGACGTACGCTGAGGCGTTCTACCGCAGGCAGCAGGTCGGCTTCGATCTGGAGAATGCGCTCCCATTCGAGGTGCAGATTGCCCACGATGTCGATATCCGCCCGGGGAAAAGCTCTTCGTTGACGCGGGTGCGGGAAAATGAATTGCGGGCGGTCAAACCGGTCATTTTCTCAGGTTTGGATTTCTCTACTCCTCAGGCGCGGGAAAGGAACCGTTTTCTGGGCTCTCTGATCGAGCAAGCCGAGAAGGAGAAATCCCTTCAGGTGGGCGAGATTATCTCCACCCGTGGCGGAGTCGTCGTCGCGGACATTAAATATTGGAACGGCACTTTGAGTGTGACGCAGCAGGGCACGTTTGTGGATCACAACCTCGGCTTGAAGGAGCTGTCCCGCCACCGTTCGATCAATGCTCTGGCGGAAGCGGCGCGGTTCGTCAACGATGGGGACATCTCTTTTGTGCTCGTGATTGTCGCCGGAGGAAATGTCGATGGAGGCCTGATTGAAACGACGATGAAGGGCCACCGGGTCGTGGTTGCGGAATGGACAGAAGCCATGGGCGAGCTCATTCATTTAGACGCGAAAAAGACTGTCGTGCCCGCTACGGCCATCGCCGAGATTTTGGACCGGACGCCCATAGCGGACGACTAGCCATCAATAACGCGAAAACCTGCCCACACGCAGTGCGTGCGGACAGGTCGAAGCAATCTTCGCGGGGTGGAGCTCCCCTTAGATCAGCGCCTTAGAACAGGCCGTTGTGCGGCTTGCCGAAGTCGTTGACGGTGGCCTTGCGGGAGTCAACGTTCTGATCGTTGCCGGTGGAGTTGTCGCCGGCGAGACGACCGGTCTGGGTGACCGTCATGTAGTTGGACAGGCGGCCTTCCTTGGTGTTGCCGTCGCCGAAGGAGAAGGCGCCGAGCAGGACGTCGTCACCAGCGTTGACCGGGTTGGACAGGGTGACCTCGAAGGTGCGCACGCCCTTGTCGTGGTTGTAGCCCATGTCGCGGATGTGAGCGCCGTTAGCCTTGGTGGTGGTGATCAGGCGGTCGACGCCCTTCGGGCCGTCCTCGGTGCGGACCTCGACACGGAAGGTGATCGCCGGGAACTCGCCCCAGTAGCGGTCGGTGCCGACGTTCTTAGCGCGCAGAGCGACGGAGCCTGCGAAGCCCTCAGCCTTGGAGCTGGAGGTGGTGAAGTACGGCTCGATGTCGAGCTTCTGGGCATCAGCTGCCGGCTTGTTGGAGTCCTCGACCTTCTTGGTCTCAGCGTCGGCGACAGCCTCGACAGTAGCGTCCTTGTTGTCCGCCTTGGCGTCCTTGTTCTCCTTGTCAGCCTTAGCGTCCTTGTCAGCCTTCTCAGCTTCCGGCTTCGGAGCGTTGACGTCGATCTTCTTGTTGGTGACGTCCTCGGAGTCGTTGTCCTTGACCTTGTTGACGTCGTCGAGCGTCTCGCCCTCGTTCATCTTCTCCACGTCGGAGTGGTATGCCGGGTTCGGGTTGTCGACCGGCTCGGTGACCTGTGCGCCCTTGTTCGGTGCCCAGGAATCAGCCGGGGTGTCGTAGTTCTTGACGCGGACTTCGTTCTTGACCGGCATGTTGGCGACCCAAGCGGTCGGGGTAGCCCAGGTGCCGTTCGGCTTGCAACGCTGCTGGGTGCCGGTCATGGTGACGGTGCGGAAACCGTAGGAAGCCTCACCGGTGTTGCCAGCCGGGACGTCGTACGGGCCGATCTGCTGGCCGACGGTCCAGCTCAGGGAGCCGGAGACATCCCAGCCGAGGGACTTAGCGAGGGAGTAGCCGATGCTGCCCTGCATGCCCTTCTTGGAAGCCTGGCCGCCGAGCTCGAGGGTCTCGGTCTTGGAGCCGTTGATGCTTGCGGAGATGTTCTGGGTGCGGGACAGCTCCTGCTGCAGCGGGATGTCCTTGTCGGACAGGTTGGTGGTGGAGATGGTGCCAACCGGCAGGAAGTTGTCGGTCACCTTGTAGACGACGGTGCGGTAGTCCTCGGTGGAGTTGCACACCGGGCGCGGGTTGAGGACGTTTGCCTTGAGGTGGTCGCTGCCGCGGTAGGTGTGGATGATCGGCAGCTTGGCGTTGGTTGCCGGTGTCTCCGGGGCGGACTCTTCGAGGGTTGCAGCGGTTGCGGGGTTAGCTGCGGCGGTTGCGGTCATCAGTGCTGCGAGTGCGGCAGCAGCTGCACGGCGGGTGTAGCGGGCCATGACAGGTTCTTCCTTTCTCGTGTTGAATACTTCGGCAGCGCGTACCGGGGTGGTTCCCCGGCTGTGATCGTTGGCAGTGATCGGTTGGACGCTGATGACGTTCAACCTAAGCGGTGCACAGAGCACAAACAAGGAAAAACAAGCCTCTTGGTACCTAAGTTTGCAGGTCAGAGACTTTCGTTCCGCGCGGCTGCGGAGCGACCTGCGGAAAGGAACGAAAGTGTAAGTAGAAGCCGGCCCGTGAATGCGGGTGAGTTATTTGCCGCCGAGAACGTGCACGACGAGATCGAGACGCGATGACACTCCGTAGAGAGTGAGCAAATGCGAAACGTGCTTTTTCACCGTCGACTCGGAGTAGTTGAGACGGCGTGAGATATCGGAATTGCTCAACCCTTCGCAGAGGAGCTCCAAGACATCGATTTCACCGTCGGTGATGCCGTCGGGGTAGGTCCGCTGTTGTGGCGCGGATTCGACGGGCGTTTCTTCGGGAGAGATATAGCGCACGAGTTTCGTCATCGCGGCAGGGGACACGACTGTTCCGCCGCTGACGGCTTGGCGCACAGAAAGAACGATCTCTTCCGGCGGCTGGCTCTTTAGGATGTATCCGCGCCCGCCCTGGGCCAGAACATCGAGCATCTTCCGGTCGTTCTCCAGCGAGGTGATCGCGAGAAAGGCCGGCGTCTTCGGAAGTTCATTGAGGCGACCGAGCAGAGTCGGCCCGTCCATCTCGGGCATGTAGACATCCGAGAGAACGAGGTCGATCTCCTCTGGGTCGATGAGCTCGAGGGCCTCCGGGCCGCTCGATGCTGTGCCGACGACATCAATGCCGTCAGCGGTAGTGAGGTAGCGGTTCAGGACATCGCGCACGAGCGGGTCGTCGTCGACGAGGAAGACTCGGATGTGCTTGTCGATACCGCTGCTCATGAAAACCTAAAGAAAAATCAAAGATGAAGATCTACTTCGAACTACTTCTTGCACCACAGTCGACCGATGTAGCCACCGCAATTCAGCATGTCGCCCATTGCGCCGGTGTAGAAGGAGAGAGCCGGGGCATCGGACTCGCCTTCGACGGCGGCGTTATCTGCCTGAATCTGCTCCGACGTGATAGGCGCGGTCTCTTCCGCATGTGCGGACGGCGCAAGGATGAGAGCAGCGGTGGCGAGGACAGACGCAGTAAGCGCGGAGATCTTCTTCATGATGTTTCCTTTCGGAGAAATGACAGAGGTAGAAAAAGTACTTCTAGTAGCTCCAACGATTATGAATCCGTAAGAAGCTGAGAACAAGCTTTTAGGCGATGATTCGAAAAGACGGTACGAAAGTACACTAGTGCGACCTGGTGAAATCTACTTTCGTTCCTTGCTGTTGCCGCGTTTTGCGAGAGGGAACGTGAGCTCGCTTCTCCAGGTGGAGTCGACCTTGGAGAAGGACAAGGTTCCGCCGTCCCGCTTTACCAGTTTAACTGCTTCAGTGAGACCGATCTCTGTTGTCATGGCCACATCTGGTGCATAATCGGCGACGGTGTTCTGGATCGCAATGGTCACGACTTCTTCGTCGCGAACAGCAGCAACGATGATTGGTTTGGTTTGGTCAGCATACTTCAGGATGTTCGTCTGCAACTCTCTGAATACGGCGTAACCATTTTGGATCTGAATTCCTGATAGGACAGCCTCGTTGATTCCGGACTCGATGACGGAGAATCCGTGGCTGCGAATCTTGCCGACGATAATCAAAAGGTGATTGAGCAGGTCCGACGAGCCTTGATAATCATCCGATGCGAATTCAGATTCGTCGTTGGTTCGCATGAAACGGATCAGTTCTCGGACTTCGCGCATGGCTCGGCGCGCGTCTTCGGCGATAAGGAGAGAATCCTGCCGGGAGTTTTCCGGTGCGTTCATTGCCATTGACTCGCTGCGAAGAACCACGGAGGTGAGCGACGCAGCGACGGATCCGTGGAGTGCTTTAACTGCACGGTCGCGCTCGTCCTCAATCTGCTGCTGAAATTTCTCCGAGTCTCTTCTTTTGTTGATCAAGGTTTCGCGGATGACTAGTCCGCCAGTCCACACCACGATGATGAAAGCACCAAGGATCGCACTGGGTTCAACATCATCGGGGATAAATTCCCCAGCGCTCACTCGTGTGAGCGCGAGATACCAAAGGGCAACTGCGCATAGTCCGCTGGCCGCAGGACTCAAACAGAGAGAAAGGTTCGTTGCCACGGCGAGTGTGCCGAAAAAGACTACTGGGCTTTGCAACTCTGTATTTGTTGCCGCAACCTGCAATAAAACAGCAAACGCAATGGTAGAAGGAAGTGGGCTAATTAGTGTGCACACCGCAATGACGAGAACTCCTACCCGGAGAGCTGTGGCGCTGGCTTCTACAGGGGCACCGGCCAGGAGGAGTCCCAAAACTGCGAGAACAGCGCACACGACAAGGGCGCTCCCCGCGATAAACCACCGGCGTGGTGCCGGCGACTCGGGGAACGCCTTGATCCACTGGCGCAACGATGTCACACGGATAGCGTAATAGCGCTTGCGTGATGCTGCTTATACGCTGGGTCAGCATGAGCCTCGATTTCTCTCAGCCTTTCACTGAACGCACTCCGCGCGTGGTCAACGCGGGGAAGTTGAACCGTGCGGCGGGGCGTCGTAAAGCGAAAGCTTTTTTGGCGGAGGGGGAGAACTCCGTTGAGGCGGCTGTGGCGACGGGCGCGGCGACTGATCTGTTCGTGACGGAGGCGGCGGCCGACCGGTTCGCGGATGTGGTGACGGCGGCGGGCTACATGGATGTGTTCACGCACGCGATTACGGACAAGGCCGCGCAGACGCTGACGGACACGGTGCACACGACAGGCCTTTTCGCGGTGTGCAAGCCGGTGACATGGACGCTCGGATCGATCCTGAAGGGGCGGCCGAAACTCGTCGCGGTGTGCGTGGAGACGAACGACCCGGGCAACGCGGGCACGATCATTCGGCTCGTGGACGCGCTCGGCGCCGACGCCGTGGTGTTCGCTGGCGACACGGTCGACCCGGAATCGCCGAAGGTCGTGCGCTCGTCCGCGGGCTCGCTGTTCCACGTGCCCGTCGCCCGCGAGCGCGACATCAAGGGAGTGCTCGGCCAACTGCGGGCAGCAGGCTTATCGACGTTCGCCACCACCATGCACGGCGACGTCAACCTCGCCGATTCCGGTGGTGTGCTCGACCAGCCGACCGCGTGGCTGTTCGGCAACGAAGCCCACGGGCTGCCCGGGGATGTCCTCGAGTCCGCCGATTACACCGTTTCCATTCCCATTCAGGGTTCCGCCGAGTCGCTGAACCTGTCCACAGCGGCGTCGATCTGCTTGTGGGAGTCGGCGAAGGCATTGAGCGACACTCCAGAAAAGTGAGGCGCCTACTGCCGAAAAGTTCAAGGCAAGTTCACATCGCGATTCTCAACAGATCGGTCTGGCAAGGGGAAGTCGACCCACGCATCGGCTTCCTTAACCAATTCGTGTAGCTGCTCGAGCGGATTGACTGGTGGGACAGTACGGGAACGAATCTCGGGTGTTTCTTCTTCCATTGACCGCCCTTTCAGTCGAGCTCTTCCGCCTTTGACCTCCTTCAAACTTATGCACGGACGACAGGTATGCTTGTCAGCGTTTTTGAAGCAGACGCACCGCGCGCGTTTTAGGCGGTGGAAAGGCACAGGGTGACCACACGTGGCAGATAACGGCGGGAACGCTCCAGCCCCGGGAATCGAACTGACCGAGGAGAACCTGAACGCAGCGGCTGACGCGGCGATCGAGGCCTTTGAAGCGGCGCCCGATTTGGCCGCGCTCGAGGAGGTCAAGCGCGAGCACCTCGGCGAGCAGTCGCCGATCATGCAGGCGCGTAAGTCGCTCGGTTCGATCCCGAAGGACCAGCGCAAGGACGCCGGGCGTTTCGTGAACATGGCGCGCGGTCGCGCGGAGAAGCGCTACAGCCAACTGCACGCCGAGCGCGAGGCGGAGCACCGCGAGCAGCAGCTGCGCGAGGAGAAGGTCGATGTCACGCTGCCGACGTCGCGTGCGCAGGCTGGCGCGATGCACCCGATCACGACGCTGAGCGAGCAGATCGCCGACATCTTCGTCGGCATGGGTTGGGAAGTCGCCGAAGGCCCGGAGGTTGAGGCCGAGTACTTCAACTTCGACGCGCTGAACTTCATCCCGGATCACCCGGCGCGCACCCTGCAGGACACGTTCTATGTCGGCGAGGAAGGCTCTCGCCAGGTCATGCGTACCCACACCTCACCGGTGCAGGTGCGCACGATGCTGGAGCGCGATCTGCCGATCTACATTGCGTGCCCGGGACGAGTGTTCCGCACTGACGAGCTCGACGCCACGCACACCCCGGTTTTCCACCAGGTCGAGGGTCTCGCCGTGGACAAGGGCCTGACGATGGCGCACCTGCGCGGCACGCTCGACCACCTGGCGAAGGTGCTGTTCGGCCCGGAGACCAAGACGCGCATCCGCACCAACTACTTCCCGTTCACCGAGCCGTCCGCGGAGGTGGACGTGTGGTTCCCGAATAAGAAGGGCGGCGCCGGCTGGATCGAGTGGGGCGGCTGCGGCATGGTCAACCCGAATGTCCTCCGTGCTGTCGGCGTCGACCCGGAGGAGTATTCCGGTTTTGCATTCGGCATGGGCATTGAGCGCACGCTGCAGTTCCGCAACGGTCTGACGGACATGCGCGACATGGTCGAAGGTGATGTCCGCTTCACGCTGCCATTCGGTGTTCAGGCGTAACAGGGAAGGTTGAAGGAGAGTAGAAAAATGCTGATTTCTCAGGAATGGTTGACGTCCCTGCTGAACAACGCCGGTAACCCCGGTTGGTCCGTGAGCCCGGAGGAGCTCGACGCTGGCTTCGTCCGCGTCGGCTTTGAAACCGAGGGCTACGAGCCGCTGCCTGAAACTACCGGCCCGCTCGTTGTCGGCCGAGTCGAGGAGATCGAGGAGCTCACTGACTTCAAGAAGCCGATCCGCTACTGCCAGGTCAACGTCGGCGACGCCAACGGCACTGGCGAGCTGCAGGGCATCATCTGCGGCGCGCGTAATTTCAAGCTGAACGACCTCGTGGTCGTGTCCCTGCCGGGCGCAGTCCTGCCGGGCGGATTCGAGATCTCCGCGCGCAAGACCTACGACCACATCTCCAACGGCATGATGGCATCCGAGGCGGAGCTGGGCTTCACCTCAAAGAGCGACGGCATCATCGTTCTTCCGGAAGGCGCCGGCGAGCCGGGCCAGGATGCCCGCGAGGTGCTCGGCGGCTTCGACGACACGATCTTCGAGGTCAACGTCACCCCGGACCGCGGCTACGCTCTCTCGGCGCGCGGTTTGGGCAGAGAAGTGGCGTCCGCCTTCGGGCTGGAGTACAAGGACGTGGCAGTGGAGCCGCAGATCAGCGGTATTGATCTGTCTGCCGTGCCGGAGCCCACAGGCGAAGCTCTGCCGATCACCGTCGAGGAATCGACGAAGGCGCTGCGTTTCGGTGTTCGCAAGGTCGAAGGCATCGACCCGGCTGCGCAGGCGCCATTCTGGATGAAGCGTGCGCTCATGCTCGCTGGCATCCGTTCTGTCAACGCCGCGACCGACGTGACCAACTACATCATGCTGCTGCTCGGCCAGCCGATGCACGCCTTTGACGCGGATAAGATCGCTGGCGGTCTGCGGGTGCACAATGCCTCTGGTGGCGAAGAATTCGAGACCCTCGACCACGTCAAGCGCACGCTCACCCCGGGTGATGTGGTCATTTCCGATGACAATGGCATCCAGTCGCTCGCCGCGATCATGGGCGGCACGACCTCCGAGATCGGCGACGACACCACCGACGTCTTCTTCGAGGCCGCGACGTGGGATCCGCTGACCGTCGCGCGTTCCGCACGCCACCACAAGTTGAGCTCGGAAGCTTCTCGACGCTTCGAGCGTGGCGTCGACCCCGCCCTTGTCGAGGTAGCCCTGGATCTGGCATGCGCGTTGCTCGTTTCGATTGCGGGCGGAACTGTCACCGACAAGCGCACGATCGTCGGCGATGCACCGAAGCCCGACGCGATCCGTCTGCGCGCGACGCAGCCGTCGGAGCTGATCGGCGTGGACTACTCGGTTGAGACGGTGGTCAAGCGCCTGGAAGAGGTCGGCTGCTCCGTCGAACAGGCGGAGGACAATGGCGAGACCGTTCTTTCCGTCACCCCGCCGACGTGGCGCACCGACCTAAACGAGCCGGTGGAATTGATCGAAGAGATCGTCCGACTTGAGGGCCTCGACGAAATTCCGCTCGAGCTGCCGACACCGCGCGGAGGCCGTGGCCTGTCGCCGCTGCAGCGCCGTCGCCGCGCTGTCACTCACGCGCTGGCTTACTCCGGCTACGCGGAGGTCATCCCGACGCCGTTCATGTCTAATACGGTGCTGGACACCTGGGGTCTGGAGGCCGACGACGACCGTCGCCGCGCGGTCACGGTGCAGAACCCGCTCGACGCTGACTATGGCGTCTTGGCGACGACGCTTCTGCCAGCAATGCTCGAAGCAGTCGGCCGCAATGTCGCACGCGGACGCAACGACCTTTCGCTGTTCTCCGTCGCACAGGTCGCTTACAAGTCGGCTGCTTCTTCGCCGATGCCGAGCGTCGCTCAGCGTCCGGCTGACGCCGAGATCGAAGAGCTCATCGCTTCGCTGCCGCTGCAGCACCTTCACGCCGCGACTGTGGCGACGGGCAATACGGAGCTCGAAGGTCCGTGGGGTGACGGCCGCGCCTACACATGGTCGGATGCCATCGAGTCCGCACAGGTCGTCGCGCGGGCCGCGGGAGTCGACCTCCAGATCTCTTCCGCCGAGGAATTGCCGTGGCACCCCGGCCGTTGTGCCGCACTGTCTGTGGCGGTCGAGGGCGGCGACCTCGTGGTCGGCCACGCCGGTGAGCTTCACCCGCAGGTGCTTGAGGCACTGGGCCTTCCTGCACGCACGTGCGCGATGGAGATCGACCTGACCGCACTGCCGTTGGCGGAGAAGCTTCCTGCGCCGGTGCTGTCGTCCTTCCCGGCGCTGCATCAGGATGTCGCGCTGGTCGTGGACGAGGAGGTTCCGGCTGAGTCTGTGCGCCGCACGCTGGAAGACAATGCCGGCGACCTCATCGAGGGCGTGACGCTTTTCGACGTCTACCGCTCCGAGTCCCTGGGTGAAGGAAAGAAGTCGCTCGCATTCGGGCTCGTGTTCCGCGCGCCGGACCGCACCCTCACCGAGGATGAGGCATCCGAAGGCCGGCTTGCCGCAGCAGAGGCAGCGAAGAAAGAATTCGGCGCAGAGATGCGCGCATAAAATTATTTGCGCTGAATTATTTGCAAAGGGCGCGGGTGCTGTGTAGCCTGACGCTATGACCATCAAAGTCGCAGTCGCAGGAGCCACCGGCTACGCGGGCGGGGAGATCCTCCGTCTGCTCGTCGGGCACCCGCGCTTTCTCGATGGAACCTTTGAAATCGGCTCACTGACCGGAAACTCGAATACCGGTCAATTAGGTGCTGACGTGCTTCCGCACGTTCCGCAACTGGCGGACCGCGTGATCGAGGAAACTACAGTCGAGGTGCTCGGGAAGCACGATGTGGTGTTCCTCGGCCTTCCGCACGGTTTCTCCGCCGAGATTGGTGCAGCCCTTCCGGAGTCCACGCTCGTGCTCGACTGCGCGGCCGATTTCCGGCTCCGCAATGCGGAGGATTGGACTGCATATTACGGATCCGATCACGCCGGTTTTTGGCCCTACGGAATTCCGGAAATGCCGGGCCACCGCGAAGAGATTGCGAGTGCCAAACGGATCGCCATTCCCGGGTGTTTTCCTACCGGTGCGACACTCGCGGCGTTGCCGGCGGCTGCCCGCGGATTGGTGGAGCCGAAGTTCAATGTCGTCTCGGTGACCGGTGTGTCCGGCGCGGGAAAGAAGGCCAATGTGGACCTGCTTGGCGCTGAGACGATGGGCACGGTCAAGGCGTACAACACCGCGGGCAAGCACCGCCACACCCCGGAGATGGTGCAGAACCTCTCAGAGGTGACCGACGAGAATGTCTCGGTGAGTTTCACACCGGTGTTGGCACCGATGACGCGCGGCATTCTCTCCACCGTCACCGCGCCGTTGAAGCCAGGCGTGACTGAGGAGAATGCGCGTGTTGCCTACGAGGAGTTCTACGCGGGCGAACCCTTCATGCGACTGCTTCCGCAGGGGCGCCAGCCGCAGACCCAGCACATCGTGGGAACGAATATGTGCCTGATGCAGGTCGAAGTCGATGAATCGGCTGGCGTTTTGCTGGTCACGTCAGTGATCGACAATCTCACCAAGGGGACCGGCGGGGCAGCGGTGCAGTGCATGAACCTCGCCCTCGGTTTCACCGAGACGGACGGTCTTCCCTTGGCGGCGGTAGCGCCATAGACGGGACGACGCCTTTTATCGCGCGGCTAGTTTTGAAGTAAAGGAAAGTGACATGGCTACGACAGGTGTGACAGCCCCCGCCGGGTTCTCGGCGGCTGGAGTCACGGCAGGAATCAAGCAATCCGGCAAACCGGATATGGCGTTGGTGGTCAACAATGGCCCGCGTTTTGACGCGGCTGCGGTGACTACCCGAAACAAGGTCGTTGCGGCCCCCGTCAAGGTCACTCGTAACGCACTGAATAACGGCACGCTTTCCGCCGTGGTCTACAACTCCGGCAATGCGAATGCTTGCAACGGCGCACAGGGTGACCGGGACGCAGTGGAGATGCAAGAGGCCACGGCGCGTGAGCTCGGTGTGAAACCGACTGAGGTCGGGGTGTGCTCCACGGGCCTGATCGGCGATCTGCTCCCGATGGACGCGATCCGATCCGGCATTTCGAAGCTGGGGGAGAACCTGGGCGATCACGGCCATCTCGCGGCAGAGGCGATCCTGACGACGGACTTGGTGTCTAAGGAAGCCATCGTCACGCGTGATGGATGGAGTGTCGGTGGCATGGCGAAGGGCGTGGGCATGATGGCGCCGTCGCTGGCGACCATGCTCGCATGCATCACCACCGACGCTGTGGTGAGTTCGGCTGTGCTGGATTCGGCTCTGCGTGAAGCGGCCGGTGAAACCTTCAACACGCTCGATATTGACGGTGCGACCTCCACCAACGACACAGTCATTGCGATGTCGTCGGGCGCATCGGGTGTGCAGCCGACCTCCCAGGAGTTCACCGAGGCGGTCATCGAGCTGTGCGAAGAGCTCTCCCGCCAGTTGCAAGCTGATGCGGAGGGTGTGACCAAGCGCGTCGTCATCACCGTGGAAGGCACCGCCGATAACACGCAGGCTCTCAATGCAGCGCGCACCATCGGGCGCGACAATTTGGTCAAATGCGCCATGTTCGGTTCCGACCCGAACTGGGGGCGCGTGCTCGCCGCCGTCGGAATGGCAGACGCTGAGATGGACCCGGAGAAAATCACCGTGTCTTTCAACGGCACCCCGGTATGCGTCGATAGCACCGGCGCTCCGGGTGCGCGCGATCTCGATCTCAGCGGTGCGGATATCGAGGTCCTTGTGGATCTGGGTACCGGCGGGCCGGGACGCGCGAGCGTGCGCACCACGGATCTGTCGTACTCGTACGTGGAAATCAACTCGGAATACTCGACGTAAAAGCGGAGGTTCACTGTTGAATTTGAGCAATCAGGACCGCGCGCACGTACTCGCTGAGGCGCTGCCGTGGCTGCAGCACTACCGCGACAAGATCGTCGTGGTGAAATACGGCGGCAACGCCATGATCGACGACGACTTGAAATCTGCCTTCGCCGCGGACATGGTCTTTTTGCGCACCGTTGGCGCGAAGCCGGTCGTCGTGCACGGCGGCGGCCCGCAGATCACCGCGATGCTGGGGCAGTTGGGACTCGACGGCGGCGAGTTCATCGGTGGCTTCCGCGTGACCACGCCGGAGATCCTCGATGTCGTGCGCATGGTGCTCTTCGGCCAGGTCGGCCGCGACCTGTTGGGGCGCATCAACTCGCACGGTCCGTACGCAGTAGGCACCTCCGGCGAAGACGCCGGTCTGTTCACGGCGCAGAAGCGCTACGTCGAGGTCGACGGTGAGAAGAAGGACATCGGTCTGGTCGGCGAGATCGTCGATGTGAACCCGTCGGCGGTCATGGACATCATCGAAGCTGGGCGCATTCCAGTCGTGTCCAGCATCGCCCCGGGCAATGACGGCAATGTGTACAACGTCAACGCAGACTCGGCGGCGGGTGCGCTCGCCGCGGCGCTCAAAGCAGAACGTCTCGTCGTGCTCACCAACGTAGAGGGCCTCTACACCGACTGGCCGAATAAGGACTCGCTGCTGTCCAAGATCACGTTGAGTCAGCTCGCCCGCATGGTGCCGGATCTGGATTCGGGCATGATCCCGAAGATGGAAGCCTGCATGACTGCGGTGGAAGGCGGAGTCAACGCAGCGCATGTCATTGACGGGCGGATACCGCACTCGGTGCTTCTGGAGCTGCTCACCATGGGCGGCGTGGGCACAATGGTGCTGCCAGACGATTATGAGAAAGAGAACTATCCGGACGGAACTGTGTTCAGGAAGGATGATCCGCAGTGACGGCGATGGGCAATCAGGATGCGCTGAATAAGTGGACCGACGTGTTCATGAATACGTACGGCACACCGCAGCTCCACCTCGTCAAGGGGAAAGGCGCGACGGTCACAGACGCTGACGGCAACGACTACGTCGACATGCTGGCCGGCATTGCGGTCAACTCGCTGGGCCACGGACATCCAGCGCTTATCGACGCATTGTCGGCGCAGGTGCGCCAGCTCGGCCACATCTCGAATTTCTTCGGGTCGGACGCGGCTTTGAATGCGGCGGCGCGGTTGCGCGAGAAATTCGGCGACCCGGAGGCCAAAGTCTTCTTCTGCAATTCCGGCGGTGAAGCGAATGAGGCGGCATTCAAGCTCTCCCGCTTGACCGGACGGACGACGGTGCTGGCGGCCGAGAACGGCTTCCACGGCCGGACGATGGGCGCGCTGTCGCTCACTGGCCAGCCCGGGAAAAGGGAGCCTTTCGCGCCGTTGGTGCCGGGAGTCGAGTACTACGCTTACGGCGATATCGAGCATGTGCGCGAGCTCGTCGACAAGCATGCGGGCGATGTCGCGGCGATCTTCATGGAACCGATCCAGGGCGAAGTGGGAGTGATTCCGGCGCCGGACGGTTTCCTTAACGATGTCCGCGCATTGTGCGACGAGCACGGGATTCTCATGGTCGTCGATGAGGTGCAGACCGGCGTCGGCCGCACCGGAGATTTCTTCGCTTTCACGCAGTCGGGTGTCCAGCCGGACATCGTCACCATGGCAAAGGGCCTGGCTGGCGGCATGCCGATCGGCGCGGTGGTCGCCAACGCGAAAACAGCAGCGCTGTTCACCCCCGGCGCGCATGGCACGACATTCGGCGGTAACCCCATCGCCTGCGCGGCAGCCAATGCGGTGCTGGATATCGTCGACGACGCATTCTGTGTGGCGGTGAAAGAGAAGGGCGAGGGGCTGGCAGGAGCCGTCGATAAGCTTGCTGGCGTCGACCATGTGCGCGGCCGCGGGTTGATGCTGGGCGTCGTCTTGTCGGCGCCGGTGGCGAAAGACGCGGTGCGCGTCGGCCTGAAGCACGGCGTGATTCTGAATGCGCCGACGGATCATGTGCTGCGCCTGACCCCGCCGCTGACGATCACGGACGAGGAGCTTGACCGCGCTGTCGCCGCACTTGAGGCGACACTGAACGAGTGTGTGGAGGAGACACGATGACAACACCGAATTCACGCGCCGTGCGCCAGGCGAAGATCCTGGCCATTCTCGACCACACGCGTGTGTCGTCGCAGGTGCAGCTGTCGGAGCTCCTGCTGGACGAGGGCATCGACATTACCCAGGCGACGTTGTCGCGCGACCTCGACGAACTCGGGGCGCGCAAGGTGCGCCCTACGGGTGGCGGGCGCTCGTACTACGCGGTGGGGGAGGAAGCCCAGTCTTTCCAGGCTTCCCCGAAGGGCCCGCGCGACAAGCTGCGCCGCATGCTCGCGGAGCTCGTCGTGTCCATCGACCACACCGGCAATATCGCCGTGCTGCGCACCCCTGCGGGCGCGGCACAGTACCTGGCAAGCTACATTGACCGAGTGGCACTAGAAAAAGTCGTGGGCACAATCGCGGGCGACGATACGGTGTTCGTTCTCGCGCGCGAACCGCTCACTGGCGCCGACCTCGCCGCTGAATTCATGGGCGAGGTGCAAAACCAGCCCAGCGATGAGGACTAGCTGGAAACCCCACGCTAGATAACTGAATTTTTAGACCTGAAATTTCACACTGCTGAATTAAGGAGCATTGACTGTCATGACCAACCGCGTTGTTCTCGCGTATTCCGGCGGCCTGGACACCTCCGTGGCCATCCCGTATCTGGCTGAAATGACCGGCGGCGAGGTCGTCGCTGTCTCCCTCGACTTGGGACAGGGCGGCGAGGACCTGGAGTCCGTGCGCCAGCGCGCGCTGGATTGCGGCGCTGTCGAGTCGATCGTCGTGGATGCCCGCGACGAGTTCGCCGAGGAATACTGCCTGCCGACCATCAAGGCGAACGGCATGTACATGAAGCAGTACCCGCTGGTCTCCGCGATCTCCCGCCCGCTGATCGTCAAGCACCTCGTCGACGCAGCCAAGGAGCACGGCGGCACCCACGTCGCGCACGGTTGCACCGGCAAGGGCAACGACCAGGTCCGCTTCGAAGTCGGTTTCGTCAACCAGGACCCGGACCTGGAGATCATCGCTCCGGCCCGCGATTACGCGTGGACCCGCGACAAGGCCATCGAGTACGCCGAGGGCAAGGATCTGCCGATTGAGCAGTCCGCGGCATCGCCGTTTTCCATCGACCAGAATGTGTGGGGCCGCGCCGTCGAAACCGGCTTCCTTGAGGATCTGTGGAACCCGCCGACAAAGGACCTCTACGCCTACACGGAGGACCCGGCGCTGGGCAACGCTCCGGACGAGGTCATCATTTCCTTCGAGTCCGGCAAGCCGGTCGCGATCGACGGCCGCAAGGTCACAGTCCTTGAGGCCATCGAAGAGATGAACCGTCGCGCCGGCGCCCAGGGCATTGGCCGCCTGGACATGGTCGAGGACCGTCTGGTGGGCATCAAGTCCCGCGAGGTCTACGAGGCACCGGGCGCAGTCGCACTCATCACCGCGCACGAGGCGCTCGAGGATGTCACGGTTGAGCGCGAGCTCGCCCGTTACAAGAGGCTTATCGACGCCCGCTGGTCCGAGGAGGTCTACGACGGCCTCTGGTTCGCCCCGTTGAAGCGCTCCCTGGATGCCTTCATCGAGTCCACCCAGGAGCACGTCACCGGTGATATCCGCATGGTGCTGCACGCCGGCTCCATCACCGTCAACGGCCGTCGTTCCAACCACTCGCTGTACGACTTCAACCTGGCCACCTACGACACCGGCGATACCTTCGACCAGACTCACGCCAAGGGCTTTGTCAAGCTTCACGGCCTGTCCTCCCAGATCGCTAACAAGCGCGACAGGGCAGCAGCTAACGCAGCTGCCCAGGAGAAGTAAAGATGGAGCAGCACGGCACGAACGAAGGCGCCCTGTGGGGCGGACGTTTCTCCGGCGGTCCGTCGGAGGCGATGTTCGCCCTGTCGGTGTCCACGCATTTCGACTGGATTCTGGCACCGTATGACGTGCTGGCCTCTAAGGCGCACGCCAAGGTGCTCAACCGCGCGGGCCTTCTGACCGATTCCGATCTTGAAGCGATGCTCGACGGGCTCGAGCAGCTCGGCCGCGATGTCGCCGACGGCTCCTTCGGCCCGCTGCCGACCGACGAGGATGTGCACGGCGCGATGGAGCGCGGCCTGATCGACCGCGTCGGTCCGGAGCTCGGCGGTCGCCTCCGCGCGGGTCGTTCCCGCAACGACCAGGTCGCCGCGATGTTCCGCATGTGGGTGCGCGATGCATTCCGCGACGTTGCGGCTGACGTGACTGATCTGGTTGAGGCGCTCTCCAACCAGGCGGCGGCGCACCCGGACGCCATCATGCCGGGCAAGACCCACTTCCAGGCCGCGCAGCCGATCCTGCTCGCGCACTCACTGCTGGCGCACGCCCAGCCGCTGTTGCGCGACCTGGAGCGCATCCGCGACCTGGACAAGCGCGTCGCTGTCTCGCCGTACGGTTCCGGTGCGCTCGCGGGCTCGTCGCTGCAGCTCGACCCCGAGGCGATCGCGGCGGAACTCGGCTTCGACTCTGCCACCGATAACTCCCTCGATGGCACGTCCTCGCGCGATTTCGTCTCCGAGGGCGCGTTCGTGCTCGCTCAGATCGCCGTGGATATCTCCCGCCTGGCGGAGGAGATCATCGCGTGGTCCACACCGGAATTCGGCTACGTCACGCTTGACGACGCCTGGTCCACCGGCTCGTCAATCATGCCCCAGAAGAAGAATCCGGATGTCCCGGAGCTCGCACGCGGCAAGACGGGCCGACTCATCGGCAATCTGACCGGCCTGCTATCCACATTCAAGGCCCTGCCGCTGGCCTACAACCGCGACCTGCAGGAGGACAAGGAGCCGATCGTCGATTCGGTCAACCAGCTCCGCATCCTCCTTCCGGCAATGACCGGCCTGGTGTCCACGCTGACATTCCACGAGGACCGCATGCGCGAACTCGCGCCAGCGGGCTTCACCTTGGCGACGGACCTAGCCGAATGGATGGTCCGCCAGGGCGTGCCGTTCCGCGAGGCCCACGAAGCATCCGGCGCATGTGTCCGCATCGCGGAGGCCCGCGGGGTGGATTTGGTGGATCTGACGGATGAGGAGCTCGCTGGCGTCGATAAGCGTCTCACCCCTGATGTGCGTGAGGTACTCACGATCGATGGTGCCGTGGCATCCCGTTCCACGCGTGGCGGAACCGCTGCTGTTCGCGTCGCGGAGCAGCGCAAGCGCGTCGACGACGCCAATGCCGCGGCGCGCGAGTGGGCACAGACTCCCGTGCGCGGCGCCTAGCCACACTGTCAGTTTCACTGCGCGGGGCTGAACGGCACCTTAAACTGTGCCCATGACCACACAACAGGCCACTGGAAGCTCCAACAGCAGTGGGCGCGGATGCTCCGTCATCGTCGGCATAATTTTGGCGATCGTCGCTATTGCCGCGGTCCTCATGGGACGGGGCGTGATCCCCGGATTCGGCGGCGGTGACGGCGGCGCTGAGGGAGGCCTCGGTGCCAAAGGCACAAAAGAAATCCACGGGGTAATCGGTTCCGAGAAACGCGAGTACTTCGAGGACCCGGAAGTTGTGGAGCGTCTGGCGGAGCTCGGCTTCACTGTGAATGTCAGTACCGCAGGTTCTCGCCGAATCGCCACTGAGGTGGAGCTGGAAGACCAGGACTTCGTCTTCCCGTCGTCGAGCCCGGCGACGCAGAAAGTCACCGACCAAGGCTCCGGCTATTCCACCGACTACCCGTTCTTCTCGCCGATGGCGGTAGCGACATTTCAGCCGATTGCGGAACTGCTCGAAGGCGCAGGCGTGGTGCGCCGCGAGGGCGACAGCTACATTCTGGACGTCAACGCATATATCGACCTGACCAAGGAAGGAAAGCGCTGGCGCGATCTCGGCGACACCTTCCCCTCGCCGCGCAATGTGCAGATCTCCACGACGGATATCCGCACTTCCAACTCGGCGGCGATGTTCCTGTCCATCCTGGCTTGGCAATTCGGTGAGCGCGAACCGGACAAAGCCAACGACGTGAAATGGCTGACTGAACAGATCTCGCCATATTTCACCGGCCAGGGCTACACCCAGTCGTCTTCTGCCGGGCCGTTCAACGACTACCTGAGTCAAGGTATGGGATCAGCGCCCATGGTCCTGGTCTACGAGGCGCAATTCCTTGGCGAGAAAATGAAGCCGAATTCGCGCATCAAAGACGATATGGTGCTGCTGCAGCTGGATCCGACGGTGCTGGCCAACCACGGGCTCGTCGGCATCAGTGCGGAAGGCAAAGAGCTCGGCCGGCTGCTGTCCACCGATGAGCAGCTGCAGAAACTCGCTGCCATGCACGGCTTCCGTCCGTCCAGTAACGATTACCTGACCACGGCATTGGAAGAGAAACAACTGCCACCGCCGTCCAATTACGTCTCGTCGGTGGATCCGCCCAATTACGACCGACTTGAATCTCTCATCGAAGGCGTGGGCATGCGTTACGGCACCGTGCCGCCCCGCAACCAGGAGGAGCAGGAGAAATGAGAAAACTACTAGCACTGCTGTTGACACTTCTGACTGGAGCTGCGCTCACTGCTTGCGGGCTGACCGGCAGCGGCGACGGTGGCGGCGGCCTCGGCGGCGGTAAAGGTAGCGGCAGCGGGGAAGAACTGAGCATCCTCGCCGCTACTGAGCTAAAGGACCTTGAGCCGCTTGTTCAGCAGGCGTCAGAGGAGCTCGGCTTCCCGATCAGTCTCGAGTTCCCGGCCGGTACCTTGCAGAATTCGCAGGACCTCAAACACGGCAAATACGACAACGGTATCGACGCGACATGGCTGGCCACGAACCGCTACATGGATCTGATCGGCGCACGTGGTGCACTCGCTGACGAGACCAAGATCGCGACGAGCCCCGTCGCATTCGGCGTGCAGGAGTCGAAAGCGAAAGAACTCGGCTGGGACAAAAAGCAGCCGACGTGGGGCGAATTCGCTGATGCCGCGCGCGAGGGCAAGTTCACCTTCGGCATGACGGACCCGTCGGCATCGAATTCCGGCTTCTCAGCGCTGGTGTCTGTGGCGACCGCGATGGCCGATACGGGCTCGGCGCTCTCGGACGAAGACATTGCGAAGGTCGGCCCACGTCTGCACGAGCTCTTCCAGGCGCAGTCGATGGTCTCCGGTTCCTCCGGTTGGCTCGCTGAATCTTTCCAAGAAGACCCCGACAAGGCCGACGCGATCGTGAACTACGAGTCGACCCTGCAACAGATGCGCAAAGACGGCGCGGCTATCGAGGTGATCGTGCCCGCCGATGGTGTCATCTCCGCCGATTACCCGCTGTCCACGCTGACTAATGCAAAGCACGAAGGTGCGCAGGACCAGGTCAAGGCGTTGGCTGACTGGCTGTTGGATCACCAGCAGGAGATCGCGGATTCCTTCCGACGTCCGGTGGGAGATGTCGACAATCTCCCGGCGGAGCTCGGCGACCAGACCGTGATTGAGCTGCCGTTCCCGGCGAGCCAGGAGACGGTCGCCGCGCTGGTGCAGCGGTACAACAACGAATACCGCCGCCGTGGCACGACCTCGTTCGTTCTGGATACTTCCGGCTCGATGGAGGGTGAGCGCCTGGATTCGCTGAAGCAGATCATGACGTCCTTCATCGACGGTTCTGCGTCGACGGACACCGGAAACGTCGCGCTGCGCGACGGCGAGCAGGTCACGTTCCAGTCCTTCTCCGACACTCCGCATGAGCCGGTCACGGGCACCTTCAGCACCACTGATGCTGCGGCGAAGCAGAAATTCCAGACCTATGTCGACGACCTAAAGGCATCTGGCAAGACCAATATTTACGACACTCTCATGGAGGTCACCGAAAAGACCGACCCGGCTTCCGGCATCAGCTCGATTGTTCTACTCAGCGACGGCGCGATGACTGCGGGACGCTCCTTCGACCAATTCAAGAAGGACTACGCCGCGGCAACAAATGGCAAGGGAAGCATCCCAGTCTTCGTCATCCTCTACGGTGAGGCGCAGACAGACCAAATGGAAGAGCTTGCCGACGTCACCGGCGGTGCCGTCTTCGACGCGATCAACGGCGATTTGAGCGACGCATTCAAGGAGATCCGTGGTTACCAGTAGCCCTTATACTTCCCCTTCTGACAGCGGTCAGGAAAGTGGCGGTAGCTTTTTCACCTCCCGCAAGAACCTGGTCGGAATGACCCTTGCGGTCCTAGTGATTGTGCTGCACCTCGCCATCGGGCTCGGCTTCCTGTGGCCAGTCGCGGCGGCGGCGGCGTGGGGAGCAGGAGTCGCGTTGACGCCGTCGCCCGAGCGAAAGCAGCTCGGGGCGAGCAGCACGCCAATGCTGCCGGCGCCGGTGGAATTGGATGGAAAGCTCACCGAGGCTTTGAAACCGCTGTACGACGTGCGCCCGCCGAAACCTGTCGGCCCGCAGGCGCGGGAGCTGGATAAAACCCTGCGCTTCGTCTTGAAAAATTGGGACGACCTCAACTCGGCCCCGCAGCACCAGCAGAATATCTGGGACATCATCAATATTTATCTGCCGGAAGTGGTCACGACCTACCTCGATGCACCGCAGTACCGCAGCCCGGAGGCGGTGAAGGTCATGTCCGGATCGCTGGGCACGCTGACGTCGGCGGCGGACAAAGTCAGGCAGGGCATTCTCGACCAGAATCTGCGAGCGATGGATTCGCAGGCTCGCACGCTGCGGGAGGCCTTCGGCGACCTACCTGGCCTAGAGGACACCTAAGCAGGGTACGATGAACGACCATGACGGCCGACACTCCGACGCTTGACCCGCAGCTTCTCGATATCCTTGCCTGCCCGCAGGACAAGGGACCTTTGGAATATCTTTCCGAGGAGCAATTGCTGGTCAATCGCCGGCTCGGTGTTGCGTACCGCATCGACGATGGCATCCCGGTGCTGCTTATCGACGAAGCGCAGCCGTACCCCGCCGCCTAGCTTTCTCGCGGAACACCAATCCGAATAGTGAATACCCACCCCCTTAGTGAACGAGGCTTGAAGGAACTGCTTTATGGCTGACAGCGCAACGATCATCGATGAACTGCAGTGGCGCGGACTGATCAATCAGTCCACTGATTTGGACGCACTCAACGAGGCGACGAAGCAGCCGATCACGCTGTACGCCGGTTTCGACCCGACGGGGCCGTCACTGCACGCCGGGCACCTTGTTCCGCTGCTGATGCTGCGTCGATTCCAGGAGGCGGGCCACCGCCCGATCGTGCTCGCTGGCGGCGCCACCGGCATGATCGGTGACCCGCGCGACGTGGGTGAGCGCACGATGAATACCGCGGATACGGTCAGCGACTGGGCCGACCGGATCTCCGGGCAGCTCAAGCGATTCGTCGACTTCGACGGCGATAACGCCGCGATCATGGTCAATAACGCCGAATGGACGAACGACATGACGGTCGTCGACTTCCTGCGCGATGTGGGCAAGCACTTCTCGTTGGCGACGATGCTCTCGCGTGACACCGTCAAGCGCCGTCTGGACAACGACGGCATTTCCTACACCGAATTCTCGTACATGCTGCTGCAGGCAAACGATTACGTGCAGCTGCGCCGCCGCATGGACTGCACGCTGCAGGTCGGCGGTTCGGATCAGTGGGGCAACCTCGTCGCGGGCGTGGACTTGAACCGTCGCATGGACGGTGAGGCTGTTCACGCTCTCACGGTGCCACTCGTGACGGATTCCGAGGGCAAGAAATTCGGCAAGTCCACCGGCGGCGGCTCGCTGTGGCTCGACCCGGAGATGACCAGCCCGTACAGGTGGTACCAGTACTTCGTCAACACCGCCGATGCCGATGTGATCCGCTACCTGCGCTGGTTCACGTTCCTGACCAAAGAGGAGCTGGACGAGCTCGAGACCGAGGTCGCAGAGCGCCCATTCAAGCGCGAAGCCCAGAAGCGCCTGGCGCGCGAGATGACCGACCTCGTCCACGGCCCAGAGGCGACCAAGGCAGTGGAGCTCGCCTCCCAGGCGCTCTTCGGCCGCGCTGAGCTCTCCGAGCTCGACGAGCCGACACTTGCTGCCGCAGTTTCTGAGACTGACGTCTTCACTGTTGAGCCGGGTGCTCCTCGCACGATTGTCGATCTCATGGTCGGCACCGGCCTGGTCGATTCGAAGGGCGCTGCCCGTCGCGCTATCAAGGAGGGTGGCGCATACGCCAACAACGCCCGCATCGAGTCCGAGGACTGGGAGCCGGGTTCAGACGATTTGCTGCACGGCCAGTGGCTCGTGTTGCGCCGCGGTAAGAAGAATTTCGCCGGCGTGAAGATCGCCAATTAATCGACCGATCAGGCATTTAGGGAGGACGTGGAACGCATGTGCTACGACAACCGTGATAACGACCGCCGTGGAACTGGCGGCGGTTCCGGCCGTGACCGCGGCCGAGGCTGGAATCGGGATCGGGACGATCGCCGCGACCGCCGACATGGTGGCGACAAGCGGGACGGGCGCCACAATGGCCGACGCGATGACCGCCGCGGCAGCAACAAAGTGCGCCACGACCGCTCTAACCCGTACCGCCAGGGCTTCCGCGAGGACCGCATGGCTCAGAAAGAAAACGAGCCGGCAATCCCGGACGATATCGATGTCGCGGATCTGGACCCGTCGGTGCTGCAGGATCTGCGTGTTCTGTCGAAGGACAATGCCGACCGCGTGGCCAAGCACATGATCATGGCGGCGACCTGGATGGCGGACGATCCGAAGCTGGCGCTCAGCCACGCCCGCGCAGCGAAGAACCGGGCTGGCCGTGTCGGTGTCGTGCGTGAGGCAGCGGGCATCGCCGCGTACCACGCAGGGGAGTGGAAGGAAGCGCTTTCCGAGCTGCGCGCTGCACGCCGCATGAGTGGCGGCCCGGGTCTGCTCGCCGTCATGGCGGATGCGGAGCGCGGTCTCGGCCGGCCCGAAAAGGCCCTCGAGATCGGTCGCAGCCCAGAGGCGCGCGAGCTTGACGAGGATTCGACGATCGAGCTCGCCATCGTCATGGCTGGCGCGCGCCACGATATGGGCCAGCATGAATCGGCGTTGGCGACGCTGCAGCAGCTCAATCCGACGATGAAGGGCGACAGCTTCGAGCACATCCGCCTGTCCTATGCGTACGCTGATGCGCTCGCGCAGGTTGGCCGCACCGACGAGGCCAAGCAGTGGTTCGAGCACGTGGCTAAGGTCGATTCCGACAAGCTGACCGACGCAGCCGACCGCCTGAAGGAATTCAAGTAGCGCTGACGAAGGGGAAAGACCTGCTGTGAGAATCACGCAGCTTTACGACGCATTATTGCTCGACCTGGACGGCACCGTCTGGGCCGGCGACAACGCGATCCCGAATGCAGTGGAAGCTGTCACTGCGGCCAAGGATGCCGGTCTATCTGCCGCCTACATCACCAACAACGCGTCCCGGCCGCCGTCGGAAGTCGCTGCAAAGCTGACTGCGATGGGACTGGCAAGCGAATCGGCAGACGTGCTGACCTCCGCGCAGGCCGCTGTGCAGTTGGCTGCGAAACATGTCCAACCCGGCGAGAAGATTCTCGTGATCGGCGCGCCCTCGTTCGCGGAACTCGTGCAGGAGGCCGGCTTTGTTCCGGTGGATTCTGCAGATGAGTACCCCAAAGTCGTTGTTCACGGCCATTCGCCGGACAACGGTTGGCGCCAACTCTCCGAAGCAGCTCTCGCCATTGCACAGGGCGCGAAATATATTGCGAGCAACCTCGACACGACACTGCCGATGGACCGCGGACTCATGGTCGGCAACGGCTCGATGGTCGCGGCAGTGACCAGCGCTACCGGTGTGACCCCGCAGGCGGCGGGCAAGCCAGAGCCCGCGATGTTCGAGCTCGCGAAGGCGAATCTCTCTTCATCTCGCCCCCTGGCCGTCGGAGACCGTTTGGATACCGATATCGCAGGCGGTGTCGCCGCGAAGATGGATACGCTCCACGTGCTCACCGGTGTGTCTGGTCCGCTGGCGCTCATCGCTGCACCGCCAGCTCAGCGGCCGAGGTTCATCGCTGAAGACCTGAGCGTGCTCAGTGATGACGTGGACGTGGACGAACTCCGCCCAGCACCGCAGGGCGGATTCACCGCGACGCGCAACGGCGACGAGGTCACACTCGACGGCGGCACTGAGTCGTCGAGTCCGCTTCAGGCCCTGCGCACAGTTCTCTCTGTCGTGTGGGCAGACGGGGGAGACAACGGTTCAGTCGTCGTCAAGCCTGCTTCCGATGTTGCGCGTGCCGCTACGCAGGCGTGGTGGTAAGCGATATGAAACCGCCCGCACCGAAGCCGCACGACCCGCGCACGCCGTCCGTTTCCGTCGATGATGTGCGCGAACAATACGCGGTCGCGCTCACCGATGATCCCCACCTCGTGGAGCGAGATGAAAACGGCGAAGAGGTCGTCGTCACCGACGAACTAGCGGTGGAATTGGCGCGCTACGAAGCAGCGTACGGCGTGCTCGCATCGGCCCTACAGGACGGGGAGTAGCGCATGCCGCCAGCAAGAAGAAGACTTGACGCCGAGCTCGTCCGCCGAAAAATCGCGCGCTCCCGCGAACAGGCCGTGGAGTGGATCAAGGCGGGACGCGTTGAAGTCGGCGGCTTCGTGGCCAAAAAGCCCGCCACGATCGTCGAGCCGGATGTGTCCATCAAAGTCGCGAAAGACGACAACGATGATTGGGCATCGCGCGGCGCGCATAAATTGCTTGGCGCGTTGGACGCGTTCGAGCCGCAAGGTCTCAAGGTGAGCGGCAAGCGGGCGTTGGATGCCGGGGCGTCGACGGGCGGTTTCACTGATGTGCTGCTGCGTCGCGACGCGCGCGAGGTCGTTGCCGTGGATGTCGGCTACGGGCAGCTCGTGTGGCGTTTGCAAAACGACGAGCGGGTGAAAGTGCTCGACCGCACGAATATCCGCCACCTCACCCCGGAGCTGATGGACGGGCCCGCTGATCTGATGGTCGGCGACCTGTCGTTCATCTCGCTCGAACTCGTGCTGCCCGCGATCGCGGAGTGCATGAGCGATGGTGCGGACCTTCTGCCCATGGTCAAACCGCAATTCGAGGTGGGCAAAGACCGGCTCGGCAGCGGCGGTGTGGTGCGGTCGCCGGAATTGCGCGAAGAGGTCACGCTCGATGTCGCGAGGAAGGCGCTCGAACTGGGCC
>ERZ1031113.126-NODE-126-length-28838-cov-16.053052_pt1 | contig 28838 bp, 25 predicted proteins | sample MGYA00518225_ERZ1031113 | MGnify/ENA primary metagenome ERZ1031113 (study PRJEB33718, sample SAMN03159751) | human skin metagenome | collected 2014-05-20 | study: EMG produced TPA metagenomics assembly of the PRJNA266117 data set (Human skin bacterial metagenome...
CGAGATGCTCAGGAGTCTCGTGGGCTCGGAGATGTGTATAAGAGACAGCCGCTACCTCAGCGCTCTTGTGCGCTGTGGGCTCGGTGGGGCTGGGTGTCGTCGTCATTGTTCACAGTTTAGTACTCCGTCCCGCGGAACCAGGCAAGGGCACACTCTTAGCGATTGTGCAGGGCCGGTGCCCGTCCGTTTTCCCGTTCCATCTTCTTGAGCTGGCCCGGAGGGATGTGCGAGTTGCGCTTGTTCTTTTCTCGTTCATCCCGTTCTTCAGGGGACGTGGTGGGCTCAGTAGCTTCCGCTTCTGGGAGTGGCTCGACGCTTGGCTCTGCGCTCGGCGTCGTGCTTGGCTCCACGCTCGGCTTGTCTTCTGCTGCGAGTTCGTCCTTTGGTTCGAGCTCTGCCTCCGGTTCAAGCTCTGCCTCGGAAGTCGCGGAAGGTTCTGTCTCCGTCACGGGAGCGGGGTCAGTGGGGTCAGTAGGTTCTTGAGGTTCGGTGCTTTCCGTTTCCGCCTCAGGGGTCGGTTCCTGAGGGATGTCGGGCGTTGTGCCTGGTAGTGGTTCCAACAGCTCAGGCGGAAGGAGCGGAAGGAACGGCAGGAAGGGCACGATAATGAGGTCTTCAATTCGGGGCGAGCGCTCTTGGCCGGCAATTGCGCGGTCTTGGTCCGTTGCGGAGCGATCCTGGCCAATGGGGGAGCGCTCTTCGCCGACGGCTGCACGATCCTGTCCGATAAGGTCGGATGGGGTGGGGTGTGGTGTGCGCGGCTCGTAGGTGGAGTGCGGGTCCGGAAGATAGGGCGGACGTGCTGCCGGGGGCTTCGTAGGAGTAGGTTCAGCCTGGAGCTTAGTTCGCGGCAGTGTGACTGTGTTCTTCGCCGTCGGTGCCGCAGCTGCCGTTGGAGCGGCCTTCGGAGTTGTAGGACGCGGTTTCGGCTTAACCTGGCGCGACGGTGTCGAGCCACTAGCGGCAGTGTCGCGTTCTTCGGAGCGCAGCGGCGAAGAATCAGAATTCGACGTTGAGCGGGTGCGGTTGCTGGGCGAGGGACGGTGCTTTGGTGCTGCGTCGGTGTGTTGTGGTTGCTTGGGAGGTGTGGCGGCCTCGTGGTGTTCGCCGGCGCGGCCAGCACCGCTAGAGCCGCCTAGAGTGTCCGGCTCATCGTCAAGCAGGGGAGAAGGCACATCCCAGACGTGGCCTTGCGTCATGTTCTGGGTGACGTACTTTTCTTGAGACTCCGAGGCGTCCGAACCGTTGCTAGCTTCCGCTTCGTCGGCGTCCTGTGCGTCGGCCGCACGCGGGCTAACAAGAGGGTCTTCGTAGGCCTCCAAGGCAGAGCCGGTGACGATCTCATGGGATGAGCTGAGTGAGACTATTGAGGCGGAAAAATTCGCGGTGCCGCCAATGATGATTGCAACGCTGGCGGCGCACGCGAGCTTTAATCCGGTGCTGGCACCAGCGAGCTTGGCGCCAAATCCCGCCTTAGGTGAGGCACCGTCAAGGGAACTGAGCGAAATTGTCGGGGACTCGGAGCCCGCAGAGGTTCCGATGAACGGGGCGGAAGACGTCGCGCCGTGCGCTTCAGAGTGGGCAATGGCCGCCTCAGTACCAGCGGTAGTAGCCGCCGCGACGACACCCGCGGTGCGCAAAGCAGGAATGCCGGTAGGGGCATCGTGGCCGGCGAAGATAGTGAGCGTTGGTGTGTCACCCTCCATCGAGTAGTACGCGCGCGACACGGCGACAAGACCTTCGTCGTTCACAGTGGCGATGGAATCAGCCAGCCACGTGGCCTCCCCGCGGGGGATGGAAGCAATGTGAACGTTATCGAGGGAGAGCTCAATGTGGCGATGGACAAGGCCGCTCTTGTTATCGACACGCACGAGCAGGTGAGCGGAATGGTCCGGAAGAGCCTCGTGTGCGGCGTCGAAATCGGTGACGTGCAGGGCACTATTACCCTCCAACAATCCCCAGCGCTCAGGCGGAGGGATATTGCTGGGAACGCACAAGCCGGGTTCAGGGAGGAGGACTTCGAAGATGGGGGTCGTATCGTCGTTGCCATCCGTGCTCAGGCCTACCGTTGCCGTAACTTGGGGGCTCAAGCCCGAGCTCATCATCCAATCGAGCTCGCTGTACTCTTCCGATTGCTCGGCGGAGATCATTCCCACCACAGTGTCCTCGTGGCGAACGCGGAAACCTGAGCTCGAGTGGCCGCACAGAGTTACGGTGAGCTGTTGGTTATCGCCTTCTTCCTCCAGAAGGCTGAGGAAGAGGTCTGGGTCAACGTTGCTGACGCTCAGACGGCGGGGATCACCAAAACCCTCGTGGGGGACCAGATAGTTGGTGACCATCATATTGTTCGCCTTTGTGACTGGCTTAGGTCTACAGCCGCGGTTGATGTGGGGTGAGAGAGCACATCAGCGCGGGTAGATAGAACTGAGCCTTAGTCTGAGAGTGTCATTTAAAATATTAAAAAAGTTTGCAGATTATCGCGCTATGTGGTTAGCCTACAATGCCCGCTGTGCGGCTACAAGCTAGTGTGTCCAGCATAATGTTTCCCCTAGTAACCTAGCAAAAAATCTTGCATTGTTGACATGTGTACAAGTGGTTTTCTTATCTCGGGTGTATATACAATGCGATGACGCCCGGGGATTTCAAAGGGGTAAAGGTGCAATGCCCGTCACGCAATTCGTGAAAAGTGGGGTAGCGTGACGGGCAGTGTGCGTGGAGACTGCAACTAGTGTGTACTAGTTGTAGTTGCGTACGTGGTGCAGCCCTGCGGCTGGTGTGGGGGGACTAGGCGGCGCGGTTGATTGCTGAGGTGATGGCGTTGATGGAAGCGCGAGTGGTGGAGCCAGCGATGCCAGCGCCCCATACCTGGGTACCGTTGACTTCTGCGGCGATGTAGCAGGCAGCCTCAGCATCGTCACCGGACGTGCGGGACTGCTGGGAGTAGTCAATGACTTCAAAATCGATGCCAACGTTTTCCAGCGCATTGGCATAAGCAGCGATGGGGCCGTTGCCGCTACCGGAGACGACGTGCTTCTCACCGCTATAGATAATCGAGGCAGTCACCTTGGCGTCCTCCGTTTCCGTCGTTGAGTTATCAACGTGGAAGGTCTCCAGCTCCAGCGGGGTAGTGCGGTCGAGGAACTCGGCGGCAAAGATGTCCCACATGTTCTTGGAGTTGACCTCGCCACCTTCGGCGTCAGTGACGGCTTGGACAACGGAAGAGAACTCTGCCTGCATGGCGCGCGGCATGTTGATGCCGTGGTCGGTCTTCATGATGTAGGCAACGCCACCCTTGCCGGACTGCGAGTTCACGCGGATAACCGCCTGGTAATCGCGGCCCACGTCCTTCGGGTCGATGGGCAGGTACGGAACTTCCCAGGTGGTCTCACGCAGCTCCTCCCACGACACATCGGTGTTGTTTGCGCCGGGGTGCACAACTTGGGCCAGGGCATCCAAGCCCTTGTTGATAGCGTCCTGGTGGGAGCCGGAGAAGGCCGTGAAGACCAGCTCGCCGCCGTAGGGGTGGCGCTCAGGGACACGCAACTGGTTGCAGTACTCCACCGTCTCACGAATCTTGGGCAGGTCGGAGAAATCGATCTGTGGATCCACGCCCTGGGTCAGCATGTTCAGGCCCAAAGTGATGAGGTCGACGTTGCCGGTGCGCTCGCCATTGCCAAACAGGCAGCCCTCAATGCGGTCCGCACCGGCCATGTAGCCCAGCTCCGCAGCGGCGACACCTTCACCGCGGTCATTGTGTGGGTGCAGGGACATGATGATGGAATCACGCTTGGCAAAGTTGCGGTGCATCCATTCGATCTGGTCGGCGTAGACGTTCGGGCTAATCATCTCCACCGTGGACGGCAGGTTGATGATCATGGGGTTTTCCGGAGTTGCCTCCATAATGTCGACGACCGCATCGCAGACCTCGACTGCAAAATCCAACTCGGTGCCGGTAAAGGACTCCGGCGAGTACTCCCATCGCCAGTTGGTGTCCGGGTAGTCCTGAGCGATGGACTTGATGAGCTCTGCAGCATCCGTTGCCAGCTTCTTGATGGCCGGGCGGTCCTTGCGGAAGACCACGCGTCGCTGCAGCTTCGACGTCGAGTTGTAGAAGTGCACAATGACGTTCTTGGCGCCCTCACAGGCCTCAAAAGTGCGGCGGATGAGGTGCTCGCGCGCCTGTACCAAGACCTGAATGGTGACGTCATCGGGGATCTTGTTGCCTTCGATGATTTCGCGTACGAAGTTGAAGTCCGTCTGGGACGCGGAGGGGAAGCCCACCTCAATTTCCTTGTAGCCCATCTTGACCAGCAGGTCGAACATGCGGTGCTTGCGTTCCGGGCTCATCGGATCGATGAGGGCCTGATTGCCATCACGCAGATCCACCGCGCACCACTGAGGAGCGACGGTGATGGTCTTATCCGGCCAAGTACGGTCGGTCAGTGTGACGGGTTCTACTTCCTGAGCAAAGCTCTGGTAGCGGTTTACTGGCATGGAGGAGCCGCGCTGCTTATTCCAGGCTGGCTGGTTGTCGTTGCGCGGGCCGTTCGGGGTAGTGATGTCACGCGGAGCGGAGATGAAAGAATCGTTGGGGGACATAAGGTGTTCTCTTCCTTGAAAGGTGGTGGCTGTGTGGTGGGGACGGCCAGCTGCAGTGTCAGCATCACTACGCTCCGCGACGGGGCGCTGGCCGTGGAGTCACGAACCTAAATCCCGCCGCGGCTACTAAGGAGAAGAGTGCGCCGCAAAGTCATGTGAGCCACAATACAGGGCTTCCCATTCTGTGGCAAGCAATTTCACATGCTGAGATTCGTTCGGGGTGGTTATGATGTCCCACGTGCTTTCAAAGAAAACCGAGCCGATGCCCCCTGAATCTGCCGACACCCCTGCGGGTGGTGTCGCGCTGGACGACGCCTCCCCGCAGCCCCGCAGCGCCTTCATCGTGAGCGCTGTTGCCGTCGCTGTTATTGGGGCAGCGGTGCGCATTGGCGTGCTGAACCTTCTGAGCGCGGTGAATGACAGCGAACTGTGGGACCAACTCTTGGCATGGGATGCCAAGTATTACTTGGAGATTGCACGCGTTGGCTATTTTGAGGCCGATATCAGTGCTGATGGCCCGGTGTACGAAAAGACGATGGCCTTCTTCCCTGGCTTCCCCATGCTCTTGCGGGCGGTGGGCTGGACAGGGCTTGACCTTGGGATCGCCGCGCTGATCCTCAATACGGTGCTCACTGCGGTCATGGCTGCGGGCGTTATGGTGCTTGCGCGACGGCTCGGCGCTGGTCGCGCCGGGCAGATTGCCGCCGCGGTTGTGGTGACGAGTGCGCCGATGTCCATTGTGTTTTCCATGCCGTATACCGAGGCACTCTTTGGTGCCCTCGTAGTCTGGGGGCTGGTAGCGCTGGACGAGCGTGCGTGGTGGTGGGCCGGTGCCGCGGGCTTCGTGCTGTCGTTGACGCGCTTGACCGCGGTGGATTTCCTTGCCGTATTTGGCCTGTGGGTGCTGCTGTATGGCCGGCGGGAATGGCAGGCCTGGCTAAGCCTTGGTATTGCCGCACTTCCGTTGCCTGGCTATCTCCTCTGGACACAACGCTACCTCGAAGATGCCGGGGGCTATTTCGGCATTCAGACGAAGCATTGGAACTCGACCTTCGATGGCGGTGCCGCCACCGTGATGTTCGTGTGGGACACCCTGACGAAGAATAACGACGTGGGCTACCTGCTGACCAGCCTCGTCATCCTTGGTGCTGTGGTGCTGCTCGTGGCGTCGTGGGGCAAGGCTAACCCAGTGGTGTGGTGGTTTAGCGCAGCGCTCATGGCGAACGTGTTGCTCTCAGACGGAATTTTGCACTCCCGTCCCCGCCTCCTTCTGCCAGCAGCGCTCCTCTTCGTGCCGTGGGTAATCCGTGTGGTCAAGGAACTTCCGGCCCGCATTGCCTGGTCTGGCATTGCAGCGTGGGTGCTGTGGTCGGCATGGTTCTCCGCCTACATGATTGTCGTCTTTGAATGGGCCATTTAGCGCGGCGCTTGGTCTGTACGTTTCGTCGTACCCGTGTTTACCGGGATTCGGGAAAGCACGATGGTGGAGATGATCATGATGACGAGTGAGCCGCCCATAACGCTCCATCCCACGGCGGACTCTACTTGGAATTTCTCGCCCAGCACCCAATAACCCAAGCCAAAGGCCACGATCGGTTCCATGATGGTCATGGCCGGCAAAGAATGCGCCAGAGCGCCGGCATGGAAGGAATACTGCTGGATCACCGTACCGCCGGCTGCCAGCCCGATGAGCGCATAGAGCTCCCAACTCCCCAGCGTTGCCAGGGGACCTTCATTGCCAAAGATGTCTACCACGGCTTTCGCCACGAGTGCCACGTAGCCATACAGAATGCCGCAGGCCGTGCCAAGTGCCAGGGCTGATTCTTCCGGGCGGTTGAAGGCAGCCACGAACAGTGCAACAAGGGCTAGGGCGCCAACGGCGAAGGCGGGCCACCATTGGGGCCACGTGGGCGTCGTCAAGCCGGCTGTGGGGCGCCCATACACAACCAGAATGCCCACGGCAATAGTCAATGCCATGCACCACACAACCTCACGGGTAGCCATGGAGCGGCGCGAGTACCAAGCTGCGAGAGGCAGCGTGAACATGAGGGAAAGGACGAGGATGGGCTGCACGATGAGCAACGTGCCGAAGTGAAGCGCAAGGAGCTGCAGGGCGTAGGCGATGACGGCAGCGGCCGTGCCTATCCACCAGAGAGGGGTTCGCAGTGCGGTGCGCATCACGCTGGTGGAGCTGGCGTCCAAAACGATACGGTGGCGTATGACTGTGCCCCAGGCAATGACCAGTGCCGAGGCCAGCGCAAAAGCAACGGCAACCACGTTAGAAAACATCGAGTCCACCCTACCTGGAATTAATGCGTGCCCAGTGTTTCGGTCGGGCCGGAAGAGCGGTACTCTAAAAAGAGTTGACTGCCGATCTATAGGTATTGGGCGGTGGACAGGTATTGGCCCTCGCGAAAACGAAAGGTGGGACCGTCAGTGGCCCTAGTCGTACAGAAATACGGGGGATCCTCCCTCGAAAGCGCTGAGCGCATCCGCGCCGTCGCGGAGCGAATTGTGGCGACGAAAAAGCAGGGCAACGACGTGGTCGTCGTGTGCTCCGCCATGGGAGACACCACCGACGAGCTCCTTGACCTCGCCGCCCAGGTCAACCCTGTTCCGCCGCAGCGCGAAATGGACATGCTGTTGACTGCCGGTGAGCGCATCTCTAACGCGCTCGTTGCCATGGCGGTGGAGTCTCTCGGTGCGCAGGCTCAATCCTTCACCGGCTCCCAAGCCGGCGTGCTCACCACTGAGCGCCACGGCAACGCCCGGATTGTTGACGTCACCCCGGGCCGCCTTACGGAAGCTCTTGAGGCGGGCAAGATTTGTATTGTTGCTGGTTTTCAGGGAGTCAATAAGGAATCCCGCGACGTCACCACCCTGGGTCGCGGTGGCTCAGATACCACCGCGGTCGCTCTCGCCGCAGCACTCAAGGCCGATGTGTGCGAGATTTACTCGGACGTTGATGGTGTCTACACCGCCGACCCCCGCATCGTGCCTAATGCCCAGAAGCTAGAGAAGCTCTCCTTTGAGGAGATGCTGGAGCTGGCCGCAGTAGGCTCCAAGATTTTGGTTCTGCGCAGCGTCGAATACGCCCGCGCGTTTAATGTACCCCTGCGAGTTCGCTCGTCTTATTCAACCGACCCCGGCACACTTATTGCCGGTTCAATGGAGGATATCCCCGTGGAAGAAGCAGTACTTACCGGCATCGCTACTGATAACTCTGAGGCCAAGGTTACCGTCCTCGGTATCCCGGACCGCCCGGGGGAGGCCGCCAAGGTCTTCCGCGTTATTGCGGACGCGGAGATTAACATCGACATGGTTCTGCAGAACGTCTCCTCCCTGGAGTCTGGTACTACCGATATCACCTTTACCTGCCCGCGTGCCGATGGGCCGCGCGCGATGGAGTTGCTGGCTAAGCTCAAGGAGGAGGGCCACTGGACCAATGTGCTGTACGACGACCAGGTGGGCAAGGTCTCCCTCGTTGGCGCAGGCATGAAGTCCCATCCAGGCGTGACCGCGGACTTTACCGAGGCGCTGCGTGACGCAGGCGTGAACATGGAGCTCATTTCCACCTCCGAAATCCGTATCTCCGTGCTGACGCGCGAGGCAGACCTGGAGAAGGCCGCTGTGGCCCTGCACGAGAAGTTCCAGCTTGGTGGCGATGAAGAAGCCACCGTTTACGCTGGTACTGGACGCTAGAGTTTAAGGAGTAAAGGTCATGACCACTGTTGCAGTAGTTGGTGCCACCGGACAGGTTGGCCACGTGATGCGGTCCATTCTGGAAGAGCGCAACTTCCCGGCTGATACGGTTCGCTTCTTCGCCTCTGCGCGCTCGGCAGGACAAGAGCTCACCTTCCGCGAGGAGAAGGTTGTAGTGGAAGACTTAGCAGAGCAGACTGTCGAAAGCCTCGCCGGTATTGATATCGCGCTGTTCTCTGCTGGCGGTTCCACCTCCACGCAGTACGCACCGCTCTTCGCTGAGGCGGGGGCCACCGTGGTGGATAACTCCTCCGCGTGGCGAAAGGACCCGGACGTCCCCCTTATTGTTTCTGAGGTGAACCCGCAGGACAAGAACGCGGTGACGAAGGGCATCATTGCGAACCCCAACTGCACCACGATGGCGATTATGCCGGTCACCAAGGCGCTTCACGACGTCGCCGGGCTCACCACCCTGCGTGTCGCCTCCTACCAAGCGGTATCTGGTTCCGGTCTAGCCGGCGTGGAAACGCTGGTAAAGCAGGTGGCGTCCATTGGTGATCGCAACGTGGAGCTGACGCACGATGGCTCCGTTCTCGAGGTTGAGCCGGACGAGCTCGGCCCCTACGTTGCCCCGATTGCCTACAACGCGGTGCCGCTGGCCGGCAACCTCGTGGACGATGGTACGGAGGAGACCGATGAGGAGCAGAAGCTGCGTAACGAGTCCCGCAAGATTCTGGGCCTGCCAGAGCTCAAGGTATCCGGCACTTGCGTGCGTATCCCAGTCTTTACTGGCCACACCATGGTGGTGCATGCGGAGTTTGAGCAGTCGATTACCCCGGAGCAGGCCCGCGAGGTGCTGTCCAACGCTGCAGGCGTCAAGGTCGTGGACGTTCCCACCCCCCTTGCTGCCGCCGGCATCGACCTGTCTCTGGTCGGCCGCATCCGCCAAGACCAGACCATCGCGGACAACAAGGGCCTCGTGTTCGTTGTTTCCGGCGATAACCTTCGCAAGGGCGCAGCCCTGAACACCATTCAGATTGCGGAGCTCTTGGTCTAAGGGTCGCATATAGTAAAAGTCCGCCCCAGAAGGAAATCTGGTGGCGGACTTTCGCTGGTTTTAAGGACCTAGGCCTTTAGGCAGGTCTTTAGTTCTTCGGAACCTCAGGCTTGGTGTGCTCCACGAAGGTTACGGAAGGATCCGGGTCCTCGCGGTCGTATTCAATCTCATCGTCTGCCTCAAGCTCTTCATGGATTTCCTCAGCAACCGTGTCGACGAACTCCTCGGTCTCCATATTGGAGGCTGCAGCAAGCTTGCGCAGCTCGCGCTCATTCTTCTTGGTGAAGTGCTCGCGCGGGTCCAGGCGGCGCTTGACCAAGGTGCGGGCGCGCACACGACGGTCAGACTCGGAGGTGATCTTGTCGCGCTGGGTAATCCAGGTGATGACCATGACGGCAATCATGAGCAGGCCGATGTAGCCCAGAATCGGGTAGACGCTGGAGACCAGCTTCTTGAAACCGACGAAGGAGAGGATGAAGCCGATAACGCAGGCGCCCGCGTAAACGGGGTAGAAGAGCTTCGGCTTCTTACGGGTCAGGCGCTTGCCCATGGCATAGAACATGCCGATGGCGGTGTTGAAGACCATGCCGTAGATGATGAAGGTCATGAAGTAACCCAAGACTGGGTTCACGTTGTTGATCAGCGTGAGGACCGGAAGGTCTTGGCCGTTGACCTCAGGCGCCACCATGTACAGCGAGACCACGAGAAGGGTCAGCAGAATCAAGTAAATGATGCCACCGAAGAAGCCGCCGATGCCCACGGCGCGGTTATCCAAAATATTGCCGCCAATAACGATGGACATGGACACTGCACACATCACGTTGAGGCCGGTGTAGTTCAGCGCAGCGAGCCACCAGCTGTGGATGGGCGTTTCAACGTTGTCCACGGCGTAGGCATTGATCGACGACCAGTCCACGTCCGTAGTGATGATGGTGTAGCCGGTAGCGAGGACGACGAAGATAATAATGAAAGGCGTAATCGCGCCGATGACGGAGGTTACCTTGTCTACGTCGAGCAGGCCGACGAGGAGAACCAGTGTGAGCATCACTGCGCCGCCGACCCAAATCGGTACGCCTTCGAACTGCTGGCTAATGGTGGAGCCGCCACCTGCGAACATGACGAAGCCGATGGAGAACAGCGTTGCTAGCGTGCCGTAGTCCAGAACGCGGGAAATGATGGGGCCACTGATCTTGTCGTAGACGGCAGTGTGCTCATCTGCCTGGAAGTAGGAACCCAGCTGCAGGATCGAAATACCGGTAATCAGCATGAGGGCGGCAGCAAGCACAACGCCCCACAGGCCCCAGTTGCCAAAGGCTACAAAGTACTGCATCGCTTCCTGGCCGGATGCAAAGCCGGCGCCGACGACGACGCCGATAAAGGCCATGGAAATGGCCACTGCGCGTTTCCACATTTGGTTTAGAGGTCTCTCAATCCCACACGAGCCGGGGTCGTCACAGAACTAAGTGTGGTGCGGGCGGTCGGAAGCCGCGCGGCCCGGTTCGACTATCGATTTGTCACGTGTGCCTCGTGAAACATTAGGCGTGGTCGACAGGTATTTGCCAGCTGAAACGGTGTTCGCACTGTGTGATGCGTGTGACAGCACTGAAAAGTTACCCGTGTCTGCGCAGGTGCCCATGCTCAGCGCCACAGATTATAACGGGTCGGTAACGATTACCCGCGATGATCAATAAGGTCTTTTCGGGCGCGGGCAACCCTAGAGCGAATGGTGCCTACGCGCACGCCGGCGATCTTAGCGGCCTCCTCATAGGTATAGCCCAGCACTTGGGTAAGGATGAGGGCTTCGCGGCGGTCCTCCGGGAGGGCGTCGATAAGCGAGCGCGCGTCGATCCACTCGCTCCACGTGCTGGCGTTCTCCGGGGCGGGTGCTAGCGCTGCGGCATCCTCATACTCGGTGGCAGACTTGCGGGGCCGGGCCATGTCGTGGCGAATATTATCCACCCACACGCGGCGCGCGAGGGAGAGGAGCCATGTGCGTGCGGAGGAACGCGCAGCAAAGCGGGGAAGCGCGCTGATGACGCGCAGGTATGTCTCTTGGGTGAGGTCGTCTGCGATGTCTGCCCCGCCGAGGTGGGCAAGCAAACGCCAGACGTCATCTTGGGTGGATTTGATGAACTCCGTGAGAGCTGCGCGGTCGCCGCGTCCCGCCTTGAGGGCGAGGTCGGTAACGCGCGCATCATCGCGCTCGGAGTGGACTTTCACCTCCCACAACTTACCAGTAGCGGTAGGCCACCTTACCTATCGCTGTGAGCTCCAGCCGGAATTCTAAAAACTGTTGCGGGGGTCATTTTTCGCCGGTAGGCTATGAAACGTCCGAGATTGATAATGAACCCCAAATTATCAGCGAATCCAGGAGGCATTTTCCTAATGACTAACGCTTCGAACGAGTCCGCAGCAGACAAGGTTCTGGACAAGGGCCAGCGTGCCCCGGGTGGCCCGAACACTACCCGCCCGTCCGGTCAGCCGGTTGCTACCGAGAACACCAGCGTCACCGTGGGTCAGAACGGTCCGGTTGTGCTCAACGACATCCACCTTATTGAGAAGCTCGCACACTTCAACCGCGAGCGCGTGCCGGAGCGTACCCCGCACGCCAAGGGCCACGGCGCCTTTGGTGAGCTGCACGTTACTGAAGACGTATCCGCATACACCAAGGCCAAGCTCTTCCAGAAGGGCACCGTGACCCCGATGATGGGCCGATTCTCCACCGTGGCTGGTGAGCAGGGCTCCCCGGATACCTGGCGTGACGTCCACGGCTTTGCACTCCGCTTCTACACCGAAGAGGGCAACTACGACATCGTGGGCAACAACACCCCGGTGTTCTTTATCCGCGACGGCATCAAGTTCCCGGACTTCATCCACTCCCAGAAGCGTCTGGGTACCAACGGCCTGCGTGATGCCGATATGCAGTGGGACTTCTGGACCCGTAACCCGGAGACCACCCACCAGGTGACCTACCTCATGGGTGACCGCGGTACCCCGAAGACCACCCGCCACCAGAACGGTTACGGCTCCCACACCTTCCAGTGGGTCAACGAGCAGGGCGACGCCTTCTGGGTCAAGTACCACTTCAAGACCCGCCAGGGTGTGGAGAATTTCACCGACGCTGAGGCAGCTGAGATTGCCGGCCAGAACGCTGACTACCACCGCGAGGACCTCTACAACGCCATTGAAGAAGGCAACTACCCGGTTTGGGACGTCAAGGTCCAGATCATGCCGGTGGCAGAGGCTGAGGACTACCGCTTCAACCCGTTCGACCTCACCAAGACCTGGTCCAAGAAGGACTACCCGCTGGTGGATGTCGGCTACTTCGTCCTCAACCGCAACCCGCGCAACTTCTTCGCACAGATTGAGCAGGTTGCCCTGGACCCGTCCAACATCGTCCCGGGCATTGGCCTGTCCCCGGACAAGATGCTGCAGGCTCGTGTCTTCGCTTACTCTGACCAGCAGCGCTACCGCATTGGACCGAACTACAAGCAGCTGCCGGTAAACCAGCCGCTCAACCAGGTCAACACCTACGAGCACGAGGGGCCGATGCAGTACCTGTTCAACGCCCCGGAGGATCCGGTGTACTCCCCGAACCGCCACGCTAAGGGCGGCGGCTACCTGGATGGCGACGAGAACCTGCGCTTCAAGGAGCAGGAGACCACCACCGCACCGGATCTCTACGTCAACCCGGACCCGGCCGGCATCGACCTGGTCCGCGCTCCGTACATCCACCACGCAGAGGACAACGACACCGTCCAGGCCACCGACCTGTACGAGAATGTCTACGACGATGGCGCCAAGGAGCGCCTGGCGGACAACATCACCAACGCTATGGCTGGCGTGTCCCCGGAGACCGAGGAGCGCGTCTACGCCTACTGGGATGCCGTTTCCCCGCAGCTGGGCAAGCGCGTGCGTGAGCTCTTCGCGGAGAAGAAGTAGCGCCTCAGCGCAAGCGCGCTAAAGCCCCGCTAGTTACCCGACAGAACGGTACTAGCGGGGCTTTTCCGCGCGCCTGACCGCTTTTGCCCAGCGTGGGCGATAGTTTCTATATCATGACCTCACGCCTTGCCTCTTCTGCTGATGACGACCGCCCAGTGGGTACCCGCTCGCTGATGATCGCCGCCCTCCTCCTCGTGCCGCTCATCGTCGGCGCAATCGTTGCCGCTGCGTCCCAGTGGCAGCCGGCGCAGGCCTGGTCACAGGAGCAGGCCGGTGCGCCCAGTGACGGCACGATTGACCCCGCCGAGCTTTACGACGTCGCTCGTGCCCTCACCGAGGCCAACGCCCAGGCGGGCTTCTTGGCCAACGGTACGCAGCAGCTTGCGGACGGCACGGGGCAGCTCAAGGACGGAGCTGGCGAGCTGGGTGGCGGTGTGGATCAGTTGGCGGGCGGCTCGCAGGAGCTATACGACGGTCTCGTGCAGCTCCAGTCAGGCACTGCGCAGTTGGGCACTGGTGCCACTGAGCTTGCCGACGGTGTCGGCGGCGCCGTCGATCAAGTCGTCGGCCTCGGCGTAGTCCGCGGCCAAATCCTCGAAGCCATTGACGGCACCGTGAAGGACCTCGACGGCAACAACTCAGACGAGGCGAAGGAGATCCGCTCACAGCTCGGTGATCTGCGCTCCCAGGTGGAGAACTTCCAGTTTGACCAGTCCATCCAAGACCAGCTCATCCAGCTCAAGGATGGTTCGCGTGAGCTGTCCAATCAGCTCTCCGTGAACGGCTACGCCTATCACGATGGCGTGTACCAGGCAACGGAGGGAGCGAAGCAGCTCAATGCCGGAATTGGCGAGCTCAACGCCAAGGTCGATGAGGCGCTCAAAGGCGTTGACGAGCTGGTGGCTGGTGCTGAAAAGGTCGACGGCATGGCCCAACAGAATAGGAACAAGGTCCAGGGTGCTCAGCGTGCCCTGCCTACCGTTGCTGGCCCTGGTGAGGCGCAGGATGGTCCTTCGCAGTTGCTGAGCCCCATCGTGGCGATGTTGTTGGCAGCCCTCGCGGTCCTTGGCGGTGGCGTGCTGGGCGCACTACTGACTCGTGTCGAGCGTCGCCTTCTCGCCCTCATCGCGGGCGGGGTAGTTATCGGCGTGGTGGTTGGCCTCCTGACCTCCCTGCTGGCCACCGGTGTGACCGTTGCTGCTGTGGTGTGGGCGGCACTTGCGGGGCTGGGGGCTGGGGTGGCGTCGGCAAGCGCGGTGTATGCCCTCGTGCGCGGCCTAGGTCTTCCTGGCTGGGGCTTGGGGGTCCTGCTGGGTCTGTTCCAAGTGGGAATCGTGGGCTGGGCATGGAAAGCAGCCTCGACCGGCACAGACCTTAACGCCGCGATGAGCGCGCTCGTGCATCTCTTTCCCATGCAGTGGGCAACCTCTGCCATCACTGTGGCAGGCAACGGGGGCGACTCCCCGCAGCTTTTTGCCGCGATGGCGATTTTGGGGGTAATTATCGTCGTATCCGTCTGGGTTGTGGGGGCACCCGCTCGCCGTCGCAGCGAAGCAAAAGCCTAGCTCAGGGCCTCGCATTATCGGCGCAGGCTGAGCGGGGCGCTGAGATACTACGATTTTGTTGATTTAGGTATCGCTGCGAGGGGAAATAGTGCTAGAGTTGGAATTGCTCACAAAGCCTACTTAGGGGGTAGGCAAACGGTTTCTCCAATCCGTTGTGAGTGATAGGGAATAGGGGCGACGCGGCTGCTGTAGGGGCACCGCGTCGTTTCCCGTTGTGGGGGTAAAATTGGCGGCACTGAATGCTGAAGAATTGGAGAATCACCGTGACTGACTCTCGCGATATCAAACCTTTTGCCGCCAGCCGTGGCCCCAAAGTAACGTCGGTCGACGCCATCGTCGGTGCGGCCATGGTGGGCGGCCTGTTGCTCGGGGGAATCGGCGCGGGTGCGAGCTTGGCGGCCTTCGATGCGCCTGAACGCTCCGACTACGTCATGCAGCCCGCGCAGCGTGAGGTGCAGGCTGACATCATGGACCCGGACGATGTGCTCACTCCGGAGGAAGAAGAGCGCATGCTTCGCGACGTCTCCCGGATCGCCGCCCCCGACGTGGTCCAGGAGCTGCACTACATGGTCTTTGCTAAGAACAAAGAAAACGTCAACGACTCCGTGGAGGAGTACTTGCGTGATAATCACCCGGAGCTCATCGGCAAGGATAAGTTTGCTGATGGCCAGGTCTTCGTCGGCGTAGGACTCGACCCTCGCCGGGCCTTCGTCTTCGCGGGTGAGGACGTGGCCGGGCAGATGAAGCTGCGCAAAGGTGACAGTCATTTGGAGCAGTCCATCGAAGCTATTAAGCCGGGCGTGCGGGATGACAACATTCCTGCTGGTCTCTTTGCGGGTGCGGCGGCTGCTATCGACGTGGACCGTGCTGCGGATGCCCAGTACGAGAGCGCGAAAGATGGGCGCATTGGGGCGGCCATTGGCCTCGGAGCGGCGGGCCTGGGCGTCGGTGGCGCGGGTGCAGGCATCGCGGCCGGCGCACGCCGCAGCCGGCAGAAGAAGACACAGCAGGCGCGCGAGGATTGGGATTATGTGTCCCAGACCTATACCGACGTGGCACAGCGCCTCGAATCGATTGATATCCGCGCAAACTCGCTGCAATCCGGCCTTGTGGATGAACGTTTGCGTGAGGATTGGGAAGGGCTGCGCGATGACTTCCTAGCCCTTGACCGCACCGTCGGCTCCTTCATGTCCATGCCTGCGGATGCTCCCGACGAGCGATTCCGCGAGCGCGCGGAGGAACTTGCTCATGCGCGTTTGCTGTGCGAGCGCGTTGATACGGCGGAGACCAACATTGAGAAGCTGCACCGCATCGAAAACGCCGATGCTGATGCTCGCCGCTACGAGCTTTATGAGCTAGGCAAGGATTTGGCACAAGCGTCGTACGTCGCGTCCGATATTGACTCGCAGGCTGAGCGCCACGCCAGGGAGCTGGAAGACGCCGCCATGGCGCTGTCCAAGGAACCGAACGACCCGCAGTTTATGGAACGCTACCTCGATCTCCTTGACCGCACCGCGCTTCTGTCAGAGCATCTGCAGGGTCTGCTCCAGAAGCGCAACGAAGCAGACGAGCGTCCCGAGCGCACGCACATCTACGATTCCAACTTCTTCGCCGGCGCCGGCTACCACGGCTACGTGCCGTTCTATACCGTGAGCACATGGGACAGTGACGCCATCTCCGCGCGCGACTCTTCCTCCAACAGCAGCGGCGGCGTCAACAGCGGGTTTAGCTCGGGCTTTTCCGGTTCGGGTGGTTCCTCTAGCTTCTAGGGCTGGCTAAAGCCCTTAACCGTGAAACGCAAAAGAACTCGAAGTTGCCTACTGCTTGGTTCCCGTTGGCAAAACCTCACACAGGGAATTGGCTTCCTGCAGGAGATTTGTGGCAGCCATGCATTTACCTGAGTGTGGCTTTCCTTACCCGTTCTAGTTTTTCCCGGTTTTCCTGACTCACATTTAGGAAGTCGATAACTGGCCTCTCGGCATAGATAATCTCTGAATGGTGGAGATCTGAGATGGATCGCCCGCATAGGTGGAGTTTCGATTCATAGGTGAAAGCTCCTCGCGCAGCCGACAACTGACTCGCATAGGGGATCCATGAATAGCGAGAACCTTCTACTAGCTGATATTCGACAGCTCGTTTTACTAAAGCGCATACCCAATCAGCAAACTGGATATTAGAAGAGAGTTTACTGTCGATGTGCATAGGCGGTTCAATCAATCGCCGCATTTCTTTATGCTCGGTAGCTCGACCCAGAATATGGGCGTACATCACAGGTAAGCGCTGGATTCGGGATTTTTCATTGATTTGGTCCATTAGTACGAGCATCGATTGGTCTAGCGAATGTGCATGATTCGCCAACCTATTCAAGGATTCCCTCATTGAGGTTTCTTCTCGCTGGCGAAATTCACTTGGACCACAGTTAGTCTCTTTGGGAGTGCCTATTGGCTTTTCTTCAGCATAGTAGAAAAGGTTTCCATTCAATTGTCTAAGTTTGGAAATCAGACTTCCAAGCAGTCTTAAATTTTGGGGGCGTTCATCGTACACCCTGGCGAACAGCAAATCTGCGCCTTTTCTTTCCCATCGACCAGGATCGACGTTGTCTGGAATATCATTTTGGAAGAATTGTTTCTTTCGTTCCGCGAAGAAGGCGCCAAATTGCCGAGCATTATCTTCGGGAATTACAAAGCCGCCATAACCAAAAGCGGGGCTATCAGAGAACTTCTTGTGTGAAGGATGCACAAAGGCCCCAGGGGAACCAATTTCATCAAGGTATGCGAGCAGCAAGTTGAACTCCGTGACTCCGGAAAATGGCACGAGAGCCGATGCTAAGCATCGGCTCTCGGAGTTGTTGCCCGGGGTATTCTTGCCTCGCGGCTCAACGCCTGGCGTACTTCTGTGAGTATATATGTGTATTTGCGCGTCGGCAATTGGTGGCTTTCTAATGATGCGGTACCTTCAACGTGGAAGAGCGGATGTACCCTCGGCATTAGCCCTGAGGAGGTCTAGGCTGACCCAATTGTGACTCGGTGCTCCAACTGCTGCACTGTTCGTCTTGGCCCTAGTGCGGTGTGGCCTCAGCATGAAGTACAAACCTGGTCATCTTTGCGGAGCTAGCCGAACTTACCAATCTCATTGGCTCCGGTCACGATGTCGGTCAGGGAAGAAATCTCGGACGCGGTACGTCACCGTCGATGGAGTGCAGCTAGTCACGGCGTCTACGTTGCTCGATGTCGCTAAAGATAGCGGGAGTGGTTTCCTGTTGGAACTTGAGCGAGAGTTTGAGTGGTTGCAGGTGGCAAAAGAAAAGGCTGGGCCGGACGCCCCTAAATCCACACGAAATGTCCCTTAAGCCCCTTAAGCCTCTTGGGCCGGGGTTGTAGGTTGAAAACGAAAAAGACCCGCAGTTTCCTGCGGGTTTGTGGTCGGGATAACAGGATTTGAACCTGCGACCTCTTCGTCCCGAACGAAGCGCGCTACCAAGCTGCGCCATATCCCGGTGTCTCGCTCTAAGCGGTACCGGATTACTGTAACGCACCCCGGGTCGAAAGGACAAAACGGCAGCGTGGCGGGTCTTTCTCAGGTGGCCTTAAAGGTCTTAGGTTGCTGAAGCGTTCTTCTCTGTGATGCGCAGCAGCGTGGCCGATGGGCGGCAGAAGACCCGGAAGGGAACGAACTTGGAGGTACCTAGGCCGTTGGAGACGTGCATGAACATGGGGCCGAACTGGTGCAAACCTTGCGCGCGGGCGCGGTCGATGCCGCAGTTGGTCACGATGGACCGGGAGCCGGCGACCTTAAACGGCAGGCACAGCTGGCCGCCGTGTGTGTGGCCGGAGAGGGACAGCTGGTAGCCGTCAGCGGCGAACTTCTCTAGGACCCGCGGTTCCGGGGAGTGGAGCAGCGCTAGGGAGAGGTCAGCGTCCTCGTTCGGGGCGCCGGCGATTTCGGAGTAGTCATCCAAATCATGGTGCGGGTCGTCCACACCGGCGGCAGCCAGGCGGACATCGCCGACCTTGAATTCCACACGGGCCTGGTTGGCGTCGTGCCAGCCGTGCTCAAGGAATGCAGCACGCATGCCCTTCCAAGGCAGATTCACATAGGACGGCGTGTTCTTCTTGCCAATCAGGTAGTTGAAAGGATTCGGGATGCGCGGTGCCCAATAGTCGTTGGTGCCGAAGCAGAACATTCCCGGGCGGCTCAGCAGCGGGCCAAGGGCACGGAGGACCTCGGGAACGCCGCCTTTGTCGGAGAGATTATCGCCAGTATTGACCACAAGGTGTGGGTCGAGGCGGTCAAGGTCCGATACCCACTCGATTTTGGCGCGCTGGCCCGGAATCATGTGGAGGTCGGAGACGTGCAGGATGCGGAATTCTGGCTCCTCGCGCAGCGTGCCGGGCTCCAGCAGAGGCAGCGTGTACTCCTTGAGCTCAAACTTGGTGAGCTCCGAGTGCGCCCAGGCGGCAGCACCCAGGCCTGCGGCGGCGAGTCCGCCAAGGATGGGGAAAATCTTCACCCTCCCCACCCTACCTGGGAGAGCTAGCGTAGATTGAAGGGCATGAGTGAGTTGAAAGAAACTATCCGCGCCGACCTCAAGACCTCGATGAAGGCCAAGGACAAGGCCCGCACGTCCGCCATCCGTTCCCTCCTGTCTGCCATCCAAGCGGAGGAAACCACCGGTTCTCGCCACGAGATCACGGATGAAGATGTACTCAAGGTCATTGCCCGTGAGATTAAGAAGCGCCGCGAGTCCGCTGAGGTGTATGCGGAGAATGGCCGTCCGGAGTTGGCGGAGGCAGAGCTTGTCGACGTTCCCTTTTTCGAGGCCTACCAGCCCGAGCAGCTTGACGACGACTCCCTGAACGCCCTCGTCGCCGAATCCATCGCCGAGGTGGAAAAAGAGTCCGGCGAGCCGGTCACCATCAAGCAGATGGGCAACGTCATGAAGGTTGCCAACGCGAAAGCCGCTGGCCGCGCAGACGGCAAGCGCCTATCTACCGCAGTCAAGGCTGCTCTGAACTAACGCGCTCATTGCGCTAAAGCCCGAAGAAGTCCCGCACGTCGTTGGTGAAGCGGTCCACGTCATCTTGATTGATGAGCGGCTCTGGCTGTTCGGGCTGCTGATCGCCCTCACCGCCGCCGTTGTTAGCAGGCGGCTGGTAGTTGGGGGCGCTCGTCGTGGAGCCATCCTCTGAGGTGGTGGCCCCGGAGCCGTCGGAAAGCTGCAGCGTTACTTCCGCACCTTTCTTGGTGCCGGACGCACCCGTGATGACGCGCACCACCTTCCCGTAGCCCACACCAGGGGCGGCAACTTCCGTGGTTTTAACCGTGTAGCCGGCCTTCTCCAATGCGGCGCGGGCTTGGCTTTCGGACTTGCCCTTCAATCCGTCGATAAGCGGCGAGACCGTACCCGAATCATAGGCGCGGTCATAGTCCGGCACCGTGCCTTGTGCTGCCTCCGGCACGCGTACCGCCATGGTGTAGAACGTGGCCGCCGGCTCGAGGCCACCGAAGAGGTTGCCGCTCCCGCACTGGCGCACCGGGCCGGTGCACAGCGGGGTCGTCGTCGTGCCGTCGTTGTAGATATACGGCGCTGCTGCCACCGCCGAGTTGAAGCCCAGGAAAGCCGAGGACTGGTTGGACTCCGTGGTACCCGTCTTGGCTGCTGCCTGGCCGCGGAAGCCCGCCGCGCGTGCCGACGCCGCCGCTGTGCCCTTCTCCGTATCGGCCGTCATGTTGTTCTCCAGCGCCTTGGCCACTTCCTTGCCCACCGCGCGCTCGCACGGCCTGTGCTTGAGGTAGACCTCGTTGCCGTGGGCATCCGTGACTTCCTCGATGGGGTTCGGCTCGCACCACATGCCTTCTGAGGCCACCGTGGCGCCCACATTGGACAGCTCCAGCGCATTAACCGCCGTGGGGCCCAAGGTGAAGGAACCCAGGTTGGATTCCTTGATGTGATCCGCAATGGAAGAGTTTCCGTCATAGCTGCCCGGATCTTCGTAGGAGCGTAGGCCTAGTTTCACGGCCATGTCCACCACCTGCTCCACGCCGAGCTGTTCGATGAGCTCGATGAAGGGGGTGTTGGGAGAGTAGGCCAACGTATCCTGCAGTGTCATCGTGGAGGCATAGCTGCCCGCATTTTCCACGCAGTACTTGTTTGGCGGACAGTTCTCCGCGCCGCCGAAACCAAGGCCTTCTGCTTCGTAGCGCTTCGGCACGGCGAGGCGGTCCTTGATGCCATAGCCCGATTCGAGCGCGGCTGCGGCTGTAAACAGCTTGAATACGGAACCCGCGCCGTTGCCCACGAGCGAGTTCGGCTGGGGTAGCAGGGTCTCATTGTTCTCCAAATCCAGGCCGTAGGTGCGGGAAGACACCATGGCCAAGACCTTGCGGGAGTCAGTGCCGGGCTTGACGACGTTCATCACTTCCGCCACGCCCGCCGCATCCGGCGCCGTGTGACTACGCACTGCGTTCAAGGCTTGGTCCTGAATATCTGGGTCGAGCGTGGTCTTGACGGTGAGGCCACCGCGAGCCAAGTGCTCACGGTCGATGCCTTTGTCGGCGAGGTAGCTCAAGACATAGTCGCAGAAGAATCCGCGATCACCGGCGCCGATGCAGCCGTTGGGCAAGGTAGCCGGGCTATCAAGCACGCCGAGGGGCTGCTGGGCAAAGCTGTCGGCGTCCTCCTGAGAGAGGGAGCCGCTGTTGACCATAGCCTGCAGGACGACGTTGCGGCGATCTCGTACTCCTTCCTCATTGGTATAAGGATTGAGGTATTCGGAAGACTGCACCATTCCAGCCAGCATGGCGGACTGGGGCACGGTGAGGTGCGCGGCATCGGTGCCGAAGTAGGTACGGGCAGCCGCCTCCACACCGAAGGAGTGGTTGCCAAAAGGCACGAGGTTGAGATAGTTCGTGAGGATCTCATCCTTGGAAAGCTTCGCATCGATATCGGTTGCCATGCGCATCTCGCGCAGCTTACGGGCCACGGACTGTTCGGTGGCGGCCTGGCGCTCCTCGTCGGTGGTGGCGTTGACGAGCAGGAGGTAATTCTTCACGTACTGCTGGTCAATGGTGGATGCGCCCTGGGAGACGCCACCTGCCGCCAAGTTGGTCCACAGCGCGCGGAAGTTACCTTGCAGGTCCACGCCCTCGTGCTCGTAGAAGCGGCGGTCCTCGATGGCCACCATGGCCTTTTTCATGGCATCCGAAATCTCATCGGGCTGCACCGAATGGCGGCGCTGCTCAAAGATATAGGCCAAGGTGTTGCCTTTGGCATCCAGGATGGTGCTCACGCCCGGTGTGTCGCCGTCGGTGAGATCCTGAATATCCGATTGCATCGTCTCGTTGGTCCTGGCTACGGCCACACCGCTCACACCCGCAATGGGGGCTAGTGCGAGGGCGATGAGGAGGCCCACCAGTGCTGTGGAGAAGATGAGCTTTCCCAGGGATTTGATGACAGTCACCCTCCACACACTACGTGCTTTGAGGCTAATCCGGGAGACCCCCCTAAAGTGTGACCTATTAGACAGGCATATCGGTTAGTGAATAGACTAACGGTGAGTACATAATATTCCGCCATATTGAGGGTTATTCACTTTTATGAGGTGGGATGGGAGCTTGGAAGGAGTTACCTAGCCATGGCAGTCAGTGTAAAAGGTGCAGGACGGTCCGCAATGGTAAAGAATGCCTCTTCGACCACCGAACGTGGTGAGTGGGTTACCCAAGCCAAGTGTCGCAACGGCGACCCGGATGCCCTGTTTGTACGCGGCGCGGAACAGCGCAAGGCCGCAGTTATTTGCCGTCACTGCCCGGTGCTCAACGAATGCCGCGCGGACGCCTTGGATAATCGCGTCGAATTTGGCGTGTGGGGAGGCCTGACGGAACGTCAGCGCCGCGCTCTTCTGCGCAAGAATCCGCACATCACCAGCTGGGCACACTACCTTGCAGAAGGCGGCGAATTAGTCGGGATTTAAGCGCCGGAGTTTAGTAGCATGGAGCCCATGACTAAATGGGAATATGCCACCGCGCCGGTTCTTACTCACGCAACCAAGCAAATCCTGGATTCCTGGGGTGAAGACGGCTGGGAGCTCGTCACCATCACCCCGGGTATGAACCCGGAAAACGTAGTTGCTTACTTCAAGCGCCCGCTGGAGGAATCCTAAATGACCGCGCGCGCACGTCTGGAGGAGCTCGGCATCGAGCTCCCATCCGTTGCCGCTCCGCTCGCATCGTATGTCCCTGCCACCCGTGTGGGCGGCCAGGTGTGGACCTCTGGCCAGCTGCCCGTCATTGAAGGCGAGCTGCCTGCCACCGGAAAGGTTGGCGCGGAAGTTTCCGTAGAACGCGCCCAGGAGCTGGCGCGCACCGCAGCCCTCAACGCGCTCGCGGCCATTGATGCTGTAGCGGGCTTGGACAACATCACCCGCGTGGTGAAGGTCGTGGGCTTCGTTGCCTCGGATCCTTCCTTCACTGAGCAGGCCGCGGTCATTAATGGAGCCTCGGACTTCCTTGGTGAGGTCTTTGGTGAGGCCGGTGTGCATGCACGGTCTGCGGTGGGAGTGGCGGTGCTGCCGAAGGACTCTCCCGTTGAGATCGAAGTCATCGTAGAAATCGCTGAGTAATCGGATAGGGTTAGAACCATGGAGCATCCTGCATATAGCCAATTGCGTCCCGTGAGCAAGTCCGTCGGTGTCGTGCTGTGTGATAACCCCAGCTACACCGCTCTGGAAGGCACCAACACGTGGATTATTCGTGCGGGGGAGGATTCCCGCGCCATTGTTGTTGATCCGGGTCCCGAGGACGAGGGTCACCTTAACGTCGTCACCGCCAAGGCGGGCGAGGTTGCGCTGATTCTTCTGACCCACCGTCACGATGACCACGCGTCGGGTGCGCAGCGCCTGCGCCAGCTCACCGGCGCTCCGATCCGCTCTTTCGACCCGAACTACTGCAATGGCGGGGACGCGCTTGTCGACGGTGAAGTGATCGACATCGACGGCGTCACCCCCCAACTCGAGGTAGTCCACACCCCGGGCCACACTGCTGATTCCACCTGTTTCTTCGTGTGGTCCGACGAAGCCAAGAACTCCACCCTGGAGGGCATCCTCACCGGTGACACTATGGCCGGCCGTCACACCGTCTTGCTCTCTGAGACCGATGGTGACTTGGGCGATTACCTCAAGACCTTGGACCTCTTGGAGGAGCGCGGCAAGGACGTTCCGCTGTTCCCGGGCCACGGTCCGGACTTGGAGGACACCTCGGCGTTTGCCCGTAAATACATCGACCGCCGTCACCACCGCCTCAACCAGATCAAGGAAGTTCGTTCCCGCTTGGGTGAGGATGTCGACGTCAAGACGTTGGTGGATGAGATGTATGACGACGTCGACCCGGTCCTGCGCCACGCGGCCGAGCAGTCCACGCGGACCGCGTTAAAGTACCTCGACGCTGAGAAGTAAGCCGAAAACCACGAAGTCCCCCGGATTTCCGGGGGACTTTTCATATGCAGTGGTGCGCGTGGAACGCCCTCAGCGTTCCTTATGGTTCCTTATGCGGCGCTTCCAGCGCGCCGCATGTTAACGCGCGCGGCGGGCGAGGTGTTCGGTATCGACGATGAGCACCGACTTGCCCTCGAGGCGAATCCAGCCGCGGTGGGCAAAGGTAGCCAGGGCCTTGTTCACGGTCTCACGGGAAGCACCGACCAGCTGGGCGATCTCTTCCTGGGTGAGGTCGTGGTTGACGCGCAGGGCGCCGCCTTCCTGGGAACCGAAGCGGTTGGCCAGCTGCAGCAGGGTCTTTGCTACGCGGCCAGGCACGTCGGTGAAGATGAGGTCAGCCAGGTTAGCGTTGGTACGGCGCAGGCGACGCGCCAGCACGCGAAGAAGCTGCTGGGCAATCGCCGGGTGGTCACCAACCCACTGCTTGAGCATCTCAGAGTTCATCGTTGCGGCGGTGACCTCGGTGACACACACAGCGGAGGAGGTGCGCGGGCCCGGATCGAAGATGGACAGCTCGCCGAACATATCGGACGGGCCCATCACCGTCAGAAGGTTCTCACGACCGTCCGGGGCGTGGCGAGCAAGCTTAATCTTGCCCGAGGTGATGATGTAGAGACGGTCACCCGGCTCGCCCTCATCGAAGATGGTGGTGCCGCGCGGGAAGCGGACAGTCTCCATCTGCTCAATCAGATTCTGAACTGCCACTGGGTCAACGCCTTGGAAAATTCCAGCGCGAGAGAGGATGTCCTGTACGCCTTCCACTGTTACTCCTTAAAGCCTGCGCAGAGGATGGATTGATGCACACGCAAGCAAGTTGTGTTTGTTGTTGACGCAGCTGCTCTGGCAGTGCGTCAAGAGGCACTGTCCAATATCATACAGTGTAATTTGTCACCTTTTCCAGCGGGCTGAGAAATAATCACACGGCGTGAGATGTTAATTAGTTCTCGAAGGCATTTGCCTCAAGCTTTTCCATCAGAATGGCAAAGAGCGCGAGGCCCAGCGGGACAAGCAGAACAAGCGAAATCATGCGTCCCACCTTACCCGGCCGCCAGTAGAATGAGACGCATGCCTCTAGACAATCACCGCGACTCCACCGCTACCGCTGAGCGCGCCGATCACATCCGCGCTGCCCTCGCGTCGGAATACCCGGACGCTGATTGTGAGCTAAATTTTTCCAACGCGCTCGAGCTTCTCGTCGCCACGGTGCTGTCGGCACAATGCACGGATGAACGCGTCAACCAGGTCACTCCGCACCTTTTCGCGACCTACCCCACCGCCCCAGACTATGCTGCGGCCGACCGAACGGAATTGGAGAGCATCCTGCGCCCGCTGGGCTTCCAGCGAGCAAAAGCCGGCCACCTCATCGGCATCGGGGAGAAACTTGTCGGCGAATTCGATGGCCAGGTTCCGCGCGGCATCGATGAACTCACATCGCTTCCGGGAGTCGGCCGCAAAACCGCTCTCGTCGTTCGCGGCAACGCCTTTGGTCTTCCTGGTATCACCGTGGATACGCACGTCACGCGACTGAGCCAGCGCCTAGGGCTGACCAAGGCGAAGACGCCACGGGCGATTGAGAGGGACGTCGCCAAGCTCGTGCCCGAAGACGAGCAGACCGCGTTCTCTCACCAAGTCATTCTCCACGGCCGGCGCGTCTGCACCGCCCGTTCGCCGCGGTGTGGGGCCTGCGTCCTTGCCCCGTGGTGCCCGTCGCGGGGTTAAGGTGGAGCAATGAGCCAATACTCCGGGTGGCCTCGATACGTGAAGGTCAGCATCATTGCCATCAGCATCCTGGCGGCACTCGCGCTGGTCGGCGTGGTCAACCTCCTTGAGAATGATGAGCCGGAAGTTGCCCTGCCGCAATCTCAAGAAGCGGACGTGGCTTCGCGCCCCAAGTGCCCGGAAGGCCCCATCGCCGGGGTGGAGCTGCCGTGCCTGGGTGCCGCCAGCACGGCCGCAGCGAAGAATATCCAAATCGTCACCGTGTGGGCCTGGTGGTGCGAGCCGTGCCGAACAGAGCTGCCCTTCTTCCAAGACATTGCGCGCTCGCACTCCACGTGGAATGTCGTCGGCGTGCACGCAGACCCGAACGCGGCAAACGGCGCGGCACTCCTGGGTGACCTTGGTGTTGATATTCCCAGTTATCAAGATGAAAAGGGCATTTTTGCCGGCGAGCTCGGTCTGCCGGGGGTCATCCCCATCACGCTGGTGCTGCGCGATGGCCAGGTCGTGGAAAAGTTCGTCAAACCTTTCACCTCTACTAAGGAGTTAGAAGAGGCTATCGATGAGGTGCTCGAGTGAGTTGCCTTCACCCTGCCCGTGCCCCTGAATGGTTGCGTCCGGCACTGGGCGTCGATACGCGCACAGTGCAAGAGCGCCTTATTCGCCACGTGCGGCCGGCGAAACGTCGCCGTGAATCGGCGGTGTTGGTGCTGCTCAAAGGCGAGAGCTTCGAGGATGGCGAGGTGTTGCTTACCCACCGTTCGCCGTCGCTGCGCTCGCACTCCGGCCAGATTGCTTTTCCCGGCGGGCGCAGGGATGAGGGGGACGCCTCGCTTGTCGACGTCGCCCTGCGCGAAGCCGAAGAAGAAACCGGCCTCGACCGCTCCACGGTCACGCCTTTGGAGCAGTGGGGAAAGCTGGACATCCGGGCGACCGGCAACACTGTGAGCCCGGTTTTGGCCTACTGGCATACTCCCGGCACTGTGTGGCCGGCCAGCCCTGCCGAGACCGATGATGTCTTCACCGTCCCGCTGCGGGAGCTGGCAGACCCGGCAAACCGCATGATGGTGGGGCACAGCCGCTGGAAGGGGCCAGCCTTTCGATCGCGCGGCTACCTAGTGTGGGGCTTTACTGCGGGGGTGCTGTCGGGATTGATGGATCATGCAGGCTGGTCCGTCGAGTGGGATAAAAATAAGGTCCACGATCTGCGTGAATCACTCACTCGCTCACTTAATAATGAGAAGATGGTTTAGTTCTGCTGCCTTTGCGTGAAAGTGTTCTCCGTGTCCCTAGCTGTTGACATCGCCATTGTGATTGCCGTGCTCCTCGCCGTGCGCGTGGGCTGGCGTCAGGGTGCGCTGACCGCAGTGCTTGCAGCGGTAGGTGTCATTGCAGGTCTGGTGCTCGGAACGGTCGCCGCCCCAGCGGCGATGCAACTGGCGGACCAGCCAGCAGTGCGTTTCCTGCTGGCTGTCGGCGTGCTTATTCTGTTGGTGGGGCTGGGGCAGTTGGTGGGGGCGTCGCTAGGCGCGGCGTTGCGGGATCGTATGCGCACGCGCTCGGGGCAGCGCGTGGATTCTTCCATCGGTGCGGTCTTCCAGTCGGTGGCGGCGGTTGTGGTGATTTGGTTGGTGTCCCTGCCGTTGGCCTCCAACCTGGGTGGGCAGCCAGGCCAGGCGCTGCGTGAATCGCGTATTCTCAGCGGCCTTAACGCCGCCGCTCCTGACCGTTTAGCTTCGTTGCCGAATGGTCTGGCGGCCATGCTCAACGATTCCGGCCTTCCGCCTTTGGTGTCGCCGTGGGAACGATCCGGCACGGACGTCGAGGTGGAGGCCCCTGAGCTAGAGATTGGGGACCCGGAGCTGCTGGAGCGCGTCCGGCCTTCTGTCATCCACGTTCTGGGTGACGCTGAGGCTTGTTCGCGGCGCCTTATGGGCTCAGGCTTTGTCACGGAACAGGACTATGTCATCACGAATGCGCATGTTGTGGCCGGTACGGATAAGGTGCGCCTCGATACGGTGCTGGGGCTGAAGGAAGCGGACGTGGTGTATTACAACTCGGACGTGGACATTGCTGTGCTGCACAGCCCGGGCCTAGGTTTGGATCCTCTTCCGTGGGCAGAGGATGTTGCGGTGACTGGCGATGATGCGATTGTTCTGGGTTTCCCGCAGTCTGGTCCGTTCAGCGCGGAGACCGCGCGTATTCGGGACCGCCTCACCATCGCCGGGCCGGACATCTACTCCACCGGCCGCGTGGAGCGCGACGCCTACACCGTGCGCGGCAACATCCGGCAGGGCAATTCCGGTGGCCCGATGATTACCCCGGACGGCCAGGTGCTGGGCGTGGTGTTTGGTGCCTCCGTGGAGGATTCCGATACCGGCTATGCACTTACCGCGGACGAGGTGCGCGGCCACGTTGGTGACGTCACTTTGCTTGCCGACGCCACCCCCACCGGCTCCTGCGTCGGCTAACTGTTGCGCGCTTACTTAAGGTGTTTTAGTCTTTGGCGCATGGGGGTATTAGAAACCTACTTCCACTACCGCAACTCGGGGATCGCGCTAGTGGAACAAGCATCCAGCTCACCCGACGAGCTCCGCGCGCTCGGCGCCGACCCGGCCGATGCCACTGAGCTTTCCCACCTTCATCGCATCTACTTCGGGCAAACTCGCTTTACCGGCAAACAACGCAAAGCACGTGCCGCCGCGGTGGCGCAACAACATAGCCTTAGCATTCTCACCCTGATCGAGTCCTACACCGCCAAAGTCA
>ERZ1031113.128-NODE-128-length-27872-cov-16.116152_pt1 | contig 27872 bp, 17 predicted proteins | sample MGYA00518225_ERZ1031113 | MGnify/ENA primary metagenome ERZ1031113 (study PRJEB33718, sample SAMN03159751) | human skin metagenome | collected 2014-05-20 | study: EMG produced TPA metagenomics assembly of the PRJNA266117 data set (Human skin bacterial metagenome...
TGTGGTGGTCGGCGGAGCCGTCGTAAAGCTTGTCGAAGACTGCCTCCACCCCGGAGCCCGTATGCCCCGCGATGACCACAATGTCCTCGGCCTGCGAGCCCGGCAGAGCGTACGGGCGGTCCGGGGAGGTGTACGCGCACGCGAGGTCCAGCGTCGCCGGGTCGATGGTGCCGTCGTGCGCGCGGCAATCGTTTGGCTCGAAGTCCGCGACCAGGCCAATCGCGGGAATGTACATCTCCAGCGGGCGGCTGTCCGCGATGAACGGTGCCTCCTGCTGCGGCGCCGGGGCTTCGGCGGTGGGAGGCTCGGGCGCGGGCTCGTCGCCGGGCTGGTCGTTGCCGGTCCACCACAGGTATACGAGGGCCAGCAGCGTAACGACGACCAAAGGTCCAACCACGGACCTGCCGCGCCGTGACGCGTGGGAATGGCGAGCCGCCATGACAGGCCTCCTTCCCGGTTCGGTGTGGGTGCGATCGTAGTGCGCGCGGTGAGAGGCCGGAAACCTAGGGCGGTTGTGTTCTTTTTATCGCCCAAGTGGCATCTCGGTCTGGAACAGTGGTGGTACCGGTATGACCCCCTGGGGCCGTAAACGTCTCATCTCTTGCAGCGCCTCGCCCCAATGCGTCTGATCAAGGGGCATCCAATTTTCAACCTCGGACAGGTACGAGCTCGAGAGGATCTTGTTTACCCCAGCGCGTTCAGACTTTGTCAGCTCTCGTTTCGCCTCAGTTCTATCCGCGCACGCGAGTAAGGCGAGCGCATCTTGGATGTGGCGCTCCCGGTTCGCACCGGGGAGCCGAAGGGCATGGCCCTTCATCGCCAGGGCGGACCAGACGTTAGGCAACCTGACCGTATGCGCCTCGCTGACCGGGACCTCAAGCACGTCTTTCGGCGTGCCGCTTGCAAATCGCCCGAGCGCTGACTTGGAACCAGGGCATTTCGCAACGTTGTATCCGCGCCATCGGTCAGGCGTGCGGTCGCTGTCGATTCCCATCACGTCTATTCGGGGTCGCTGTTCGTGACGAAACTGGTGGAGAAACCCGTCTCGCCTCAGCGGCGTGATTTGCTCGTATCCTCCCTTCTCCAGTGCTTCCGCCACGCCGACCAGCGTCGAATTGTTAATGGGATCAACGACGATGTCCACGTCTTCCGTGGATCTCCCGTAGCCAACATCATTTAAGGTGCAATGCAGCTGGGTCATTGCCCCACCTACGAGCAACCAGTCCTCACCATCCAACACAGCTGCGACCTGGTGTAGCCCGGGGTACACGCCGTTCATCATGCTTATGCCGCGCTCGCCGCGTTCTCCCTGATGTATGTCCGGACCGCTTCTTGTACACGTACTCCCCCGAGCATGTAGGCGTCTGCGAGCGCTTGCTTTTCTGAGCTATCTGGCTCTCTGACGAGGACACCTACGCGCAACGTCTGATCGCTCAACCCCAAAATTCCTGCGTTGACGAGGTCTTCCAAACCAGCTGCTTGAACGTACCTCCGGCCTCCTGGGGCAAGCCCCATCGCACGGGCATCTAGCAGTCCGAGTTCAGCCGGGAGCAGCCGATCAGCGCGGTCGAAGTACTCCGCTTCAACAAAGCCGATATCCCGGGCAACGAAGGCCTGATCCGTACCGAAAATCTCAACAAACTCGTCGGACACGTACCGCGCTAACGCTTGGGCAAGCATGAGATTGACAGTCCCCCGCTCATCGAGCGCTACGCAACCGCTTTTAGCAACACGCGCGATCTCATCAAAATCAGCGCGAAAGTAGTCGGCAGCTTGCGCCAACGTAACCCTCATCTCGCTTGCCCTCCTTTCCGGCCTCTCGGCTCAACTGGAGCTCAGTTTAAACGTTTGAGCTGCGCCTTTCTAGTCCCCACTGCTGCACCCACCGCGGAATCAAGCGGTCCGGCGCGGGGCCTCGGCGGTGGGAGGCTCGAGCGTGGGCGCGTCAGTGCCGGCCCGAAGTATGCCAAGCCGTTGCCCTAGACCGTCAACTTCTGTACCATAAATGATACAAACCGTGACAAGAAGGGGGAGTCCTGTGAGCGATACATTCAACGCACTGCTGCGGGCACAAACAGAGAAGGACCCAGCGTTCGCTGAAGTCTATGAGCGTGAGCTGAAACGGATCCAAACCTACGACCGGATCGTCAACACGATTGAGGAGCACCGCGAAAATCTGGGGCTCACCAAAAAGCGCATGGCTCAGGATTCCGGCATCCCCTACTCTTCCGTTCGCCGGTTGCTTACCTCGTCTGGGCGTGAAGTGAATCCAACTGTTGGCACGCTCGCGGACTTGGCAGCATCTGTAAATCTACGTCTCACGCTAGAGCCTGATGCTGAACGCTTGGAAACACATTCGTAGGTTCACGTCCGAGCAATATAACTCGCAACCAGGCTAGCCGGGGCAAGAGACCGAACTGGCCGACCGTTTTCGTCGGGCCTGAAGTACTCGTCTCGAAGCTCACTTAATTCCACATAACGGCTCTCCGCGAATACCTCGCCATTCGGCTTCGAATCTGCGTCGATGACGGTTAACAGTGGCCGGTCCACGTTCTCCGCAAGAACATCGAGCACGCAGAACAGGCGGTAGTGCACGCCGTCGATCCTCGCCCTCACCTCATACATCCCAGTGCAGGTGCCATGCATTGCTTCCCACTTACCACCACCAGCGAACTTTTTCGGAGGAGCCTCTGCTACAGCAGCGAGGACAGGTAAGAGCTTCCTCGCTGCTTTATTTGGCCACGCGGCAAAGGTTTCAAGAGACGGCACTGCACCATCATCAGGACGCATGAAGAACTCAACCGAGTGCGATGCGTCGGACGAAAGCCGCGGTGTAGCCCTTTCGCGCGATTTCAACCGTTTACGTTTCCCCACCATTCCCCCTTGATGTTGGGGCAAACTTTAACAAACGCTGCGTCGACGCGCAGCCGAGTGTTCCCCTCAGCGCTACCGGAGCCCCGGGAGCAACCCGCGCAGCTGGTCGCCGAACTGCGAGGCGATAAACGCGAAGGCCCCACCGAGCGCGGCCACGATGCCGATGACTAGGGAGGCCTTTGCACCGGCAGAGGAGCCCTCCGCCGAAGCAGAATCAGCCTCCGGTGTGGGGTCTGTTTCCGATGACACCGGAGGCGTCGATAGGCGGTGCTGCTTTGCAAAGTCCTGGTATTTGATCATCTTCGCCTCGCCGCCGGGGTTGGCCAGGCCGCGGCCGTCCTTGAAATCCCAGGCCTCGACGCGGATGCGGTCGTCGTAGACCTTCACGCGCAGGCCGGTGGCGGCGTTGTCATCCACGATTTCCTCGTCGTGGTCGCCGTCCGGCAGGTATTCGTTGAGGATCGCGCCCGTGTTCACTACGGGGAAGCCGATGGCGCCTTGCGGGGTGCCGTCGTAACGCCTGGTGCCCCACCAGTTGTTCTGCTTCAGCGAGGAGTGCGAGTGGCTGGTAAACGCGACGATGTCGTTGTACTTGGACAGCACGTCCGAGATGGCCTGCTCATCCTCGAAATCGTTCTGGTACCAGGCGGAATGGCTCATGGACACGGTCCCCGGCAGCAGCGGGTGGGTGAACACCAGCGCGGTCACGCCCTGTGCGTCCCAGTGCGCGAGGCGCTGGTCCAGCCACTTGAGCTGTTCAGCAGAGATGCGCTGGAACGGCTCTTTACCTTCGCGGTCGATGTCGGAGTAGTACTCCGTGTTGATGGAGATCAGCGGGGTGCCGTTCACTGTTGCGTGGTCGCATCTATCAACACCGTGGTGGGTATCGGGTAACGGTTTGGTGAGCATCCAGTAACAGTCCGGAACAGGATTCCGGTGACGCGCCCCGTCAGTGCGCCGACATTGTCAGAGACGCCCGTCGTGATCGACTGTTGGGCGGCCTCAACTCCAGCGCCAAGAGGGGAGGCTGGACTGTCCGCCAAATCTGATCGAGCCAGCGGTGTTCGCACTTCACTGTTCAAAATGCCCGTGAAGCTCTCGCAGCGCAAAACACCACACTCTGCACGTAGGGTCGCGGTGCGGTTGATCACGAGGCCAGTTGAAAACCCACCACACCGTTACCAAATACCTGGTCTAAACACTTGTTCTAGGTCGTCAAGGAAATGTCGTCCAATAATAGGGCGACCCCGGAACCATTGGGCGAGCGGCGTTACTCAGGAAAGTTCAACGTTGGCACTTCACCATCACTGCACCGTGAACTGGTTATCCGAGCAGCAACCGAGGGTATCTCGTTGAACGCCCTAGTCAACCAGCGTCTATCGTCGAGCTATCGCGAACGAGCGGCCCCTTTTCATTTCCCGCATCACCATTACCGAGCCGAGGCCGATGGACCAGGCTGCGGAGTGGGCGAATGCTTCGGAGAGTTTGGAGATGACGGTGTCACGGGCGCTACCAAGCTGCGCGCCCACCTCGCTGTTCGCGCCGCGAAGCTGCCCGATGAGCGCACCCGCTGACGCCTCGGTTGCCCGCGCCAGACTGTCGCGGGCATCTGCCGGTACTGCCTCGACGGAAATCAGCGCGCCGGGGATGGTGCGCGACATTGCCGCGCCCCGGGGCAATAGGGGTTTCGCCGACGACAGTGCGGCCGGTAGTACCAATGCGCCTCCAACACCTTGAACCGCGCAGGCACCGATGAGGCTGCCGGCGCTGGTCGCAATCGCGGCGAGCAGTGAGCCGCCGACGAAGAGGATCATACCGGCTGAGAAGGTGGTGCGGCGCCTGATGCGATCACCGCGTCGGCCCATACCAAAAACCAGGCCGCGACGATGACGTTGCAACTCGCGTTGACCCAATGCGCGTCGGTAAGACTGAGGACGAGTGCGGCAGTGGTTGTTGGCAAGGCGACGCCGACAAACGTGCCGCCCATAACGATGAGGGTGAGGCCCGCCGCGATAACGGCGGGAGCTTTCCAGCGACCGGGGTATCGGGTTTCTGTATTTACCGTTTCCGCGCCGTGAGCACTACGACCGCCTCGGGCGCCCCGCCATCGACCGATGGGTGAAAAAGGGGCTGTTTGTTACCGGCGCTCAATTGCCCAAGCACACCGCCCGCCGCGCCGCCGGTGTGGCGGAGCAGCGGGCGCAGACCGCTACCAGAGCGGGCTCACCCGCGGGTTCGCTTAGGCGGTCTTTCTGCGAGTTCCCATTGCAACACCGAGGGCGACGACCGCAAACCCAACCAGCGTGGGCAGGAAGAGCCCGGCACCTCCGGTCCTCGGAAGATTACCCTGCCGGATGTTTACAACCGTGATGGTTGGCTGGCCGTCCGTGACACCTGTTGATGCGACCGACACCCCTTCTGCGAGCAATTCAAATACCGGCCCGTCATCCGAGTTCGTGATCTCGAACGGGATCGCCGTCGGCAGTAGCGAGTATCCGGGCGCTGCCTTGGTCTCAGCGAGGTAGTACGTCTTGCCCAGCCCCAACGAAGCGTCCGAAAGGAGGTAACCGTCCGCAGGCTCGAACCCGGTCACGGTCTGGGTTAGCGCTTGGTCCTCGAAGACGGTGAACTCAACACCCAAGTTGGACAAATTCTGCGGCGCATCGCCGTTCTGCCCCATCTTGATGATCCTCACGCGTGTTCCTTCCGGCGTAGTCACTGGGGTGCACTCCGTGCTGCTCCTGCCATTAACCGTCACTTCGTTAACGATGAACCCGTTACCAGCCTCACATTTATCGGAGCTTGGTGCCGTATACCCGTTGCTCACTGAGTAATTGAAGGTGACGTTGTATATGTGGCGCCCGTTGCTCACCTCCCCTGCGGTGCTGTAGGACTTTGGATTAGCAAGGCCTCCGCGCGTACCTCGCGGGGAGATGGCTCGGTCCTTTTCAGCGTCCTCTCGGCCGGGATTATTAAGGCGTCCAGCGTACCCTCTCCAGTCCGACCCGGGGCTCCGACAATCATCGAGGCGGAATTCGACCGCCCCTGCGGGCAGGCCCGGATAACGGTCATCCCCTCCGCCGCTCCAAGAACACCGAGTAGTGCTGTTTTGGATACCGAATTCGTCCGTCCGTGTCACGGAGTACCCGGTCACCGTAAGTCCTGCCGGAACTTGCGGCTTTTCAACAATCGGGTCAAATTCCAACGGAGCGGTGCCGTTGTTTTCCACCACGATGTCATAGGAGACAGTGAAACTGCCGTTGGTGTCTTCGGTAGGTGCCGTATAGGAGGAGGAGACCGCCTGCTTGCGAACGTCGAAACGCGGCGTGCACTCATCAACCTCCCCGCGGGGTTCGTCTCCCTGCGGAGTCGGATCGTCATCTCGCGGGGTGAGTGAAGCTTCGTTCGCTTCACAAACGCCGGGCGTGTTCGTACGCGCCGATACCACCAGCATCAATTCCTGTCCCACGGGCACCGGTCCAGTGACGTCCCAGGTAACTACGTTGCCGCGGACTGACGGGTTCACCGTAATGCCGGACATAGTGGATTGGTTATCCGCAATCCACTGGTGGGTACGGACGTCGCTGTAGCTCGCCGGAACCTGGTCGGTCACGACGAAGCCGCGGCTCGCGGCCGGACCATTGTTCTTGACCGTGATAGCCCAGTAGATACGGCCCGACTCGTATTCTCGTCCAAGCCGTTCAGACAGGTAATTCTGAAACTCTGCCTCGTTCGAACGGGTGATTTGGTTCTTCTGGAAGACCAAGTCGACGCTCGGACGCGGCACATCCTGACAATCCGACGCACTGGCTGATCCGCCCGCCCAGTTCAACGCTGCCTCGTTATACAGGCCGTTGGGTTGGGTGGTTTGCCCACCAATGCACTTCTCCTGAGAGTACGTATCCGAGCTCGCACTCATGGCGAGGTTAAACGCCACCCTTACAGTGTAAGTGTGAGTCTGACCGCCTTCGATGCGGGAGCGAGAGGCGAGAGGATACTCCCCGTTCCGCGCGCTGACGGTTGTGAACGCTGTGCTACTTGGCGTCTTCACTTCCACGCCAGTGATATTGACGAGCTGCGCGAATCGAGGGATGTCGTTCAAGTTGTAGAAGGTCGCCAACCCGCTCGGGTTCGCAACGTCGATGGTGTACTCGATGGTCCCGCGCCCATTTTGGTCAAGTTGGGCAGCGCGAGCGACCTTTTTCGACACCACGAGGTCAGCCTGCGGTACGTCCTTGCAATCCCAGGCGGACGCGGTTCGATCGCCGAGCCACGTAACCGTGGTCTCGTTGTACAGTCCGTTCGGTTGGTCCGTCCTGCTTCCTGCGCATCTTGCCTGGTCGATTTGGTCAGCCTCAACTTCCCGATTCTGGGCATACTCAATATGCACCCGGTAGGTATGCGTCTGGCCGGAGGCAATAGTCTGCCCCCTCGAAATGACAAACGGAGCAGCAGCTGTTACGTCCCTTAACCTCGAGCTGTTTGGCCCGTCGGCAACTTGGACTTTGGTGACCTGAACCGAAGATGCGAAACGGGGAGTATCAACGAGCTCGTATGCCTGTGCTGGAACACCATTCTCAGAACGATTGGTGACTACAACGTTGTAGTCGATTGACATTACGCCGCCGTTCGCGCGCGGGTCGCGTTGTTCAGCCACGACCTGCTTGGAAACGTCAAGCTTGGGAGGACAAGCGGCGGTCGACGAGTTATTCCCTGGCTTAGATTCGATATCGTGGTTTTCCACCGTTGCGGTGTTGGGTGAGCACACGGCGTTAGGACCAACAGCCGCATACATGTAAAGCGTTACAGATTCGCCGGGGTTGAGCACGCCGACGCTCCATACAACTGTATGCCCATTGACAGCCATGTTGACCGGCACGTAACGGCCAGAGCTGGTCTCTGAGTCAAACTGGCGAAATGTCGCCATATCGTATCCATCGGGCAAAGTATCAGTAATACTCGAACCTGAGCTCACGGCTGGGCCGTTATTGGTCAGTTTGATGGACCACACGCTGTAATTCGCGGGGTTCGCATTCGGCCCCGAGGTGAACTCTCTACGGATCTCTTCCGCAGCGACCTCCGCCACTTCAGTACCGGTGAGTTCTTGCTTCACTAACTGGAGATCAGTCGCGATCTGCGGTGTGCGCCTGCCATTGCTGGCAGCGTCGGTGTTGAAAGAGAAGGGCAAATCTTTCAAAGTTTCGACGACCTGGATACTTGGGCCGGAGCGACCCTGCGTGATCCGAATCCGCGCGCCCCCCGCTCCACTGCTCGATTGCCCGCCTACCGCGACGCCGAGATCGCCATTGGGGTACGCCCAGGCCTTACCCCATGTGGTTTGGGCTGAAATCGCATCGCCGGACGGGGACGTCAGCTGACTACGGCTTAGGGGGTAGAACGTTACGGTGCCGTCCTTCAAGTTTCGGCGTTCCACAACAAAGTTAATGTTTGCGCCGGTGCGACCAACAAGCGCTGAACTCACCACACCCCATGCATAACCCGGATCGTTAGCCAGGACCGCGACGTCCTCCGAAAAGAACTTCCAATTGTCGCTAGAGGTATTGCCACCATCCATACGCGTGCCGCGCGGTACGTATCCGTTCACTCCTGCTCGTGAAGGGAGCGGGATGCGGTAGATGGATTTCGTTCCAGATGTCGCGGAGTTTGAAACGTATAGGTACCCATCGTCAATCGTGCCCGTATTGATCAGTCTGAAATCGTTTGCGCCCGGACTGCCTTTGGCAAAAAGCAGCGTGTCATTCTGCGCCATCACAGGGCCAAGATTGCGCACCTGACCGGTTTGTGGGTTGATCTGCAGCAAATTACCGGAAACGTAGCAACTTGTGTCTTGACCTCGATATTGACTGATTGCATAGAGCCAGTTATCTGCAGGGTCGTAGGCGAGGCCGTTGTAAATCCACCTGCTGTAGCCGACGTTTTCGAACCGCGCCTCACCTTGACGTTGGATATCGAGGGAGGTGTAGACCATATCGTCCCGATTACCACTTTGATTCTGTGCGTTACGCGACGTTGACACGTACACCTTGAAGCCCTCTTCGATTTCACGCGGAGAGAGCTCCCGCTTCCCCAAGGGGGCTGACATATCCAACTCATTGCTACCGTCGGACAGCCTGCCCCGCTTAATTCTCCTGTTCGTGTCGTAGCTCATATCTGGGACGGACCCACCAAAGCCGTAGGGCGCGCATTGCCCGGTTTCACCTGGAACAACGATGTCGTTACCAGTTGGCGAGGACCAAGCTCGGAGAGTGTAGCTATCTTTTGAGCCGTTCGGTGCAGCTGGTCCCGAGGAGAAATTGACAGAGAGTGTGTCCTGACGACGCACTTGGACTCTTGCGTCGGTCGGGATGGTCACATCAAGACCAACGACTTTCCTTGCACCAGAGGGGCTGTTCGCATACCTAGGGGTAACATTCCTACCGTCTACAGTTACTGATTGCTGGCCGACTTGGACAGTGACCGGCCCTGAGAGATCCTGCATTCTGTCACCGGGGGCACGACCGTAGCTATAGTCGATGGTCAACCGAGTCAAGTAAGCGGGGTTCGACGCGACGCTTTGTACTTTCGCGTCAAGTCGACGGCCGGTCGATTGGCCCGCCAGAGCTCGGTAGGTGGTGCTCTCAATTCCCACCTCCGACTCCTTATTCTCACCGGCAGCTCGTGCCAATCCCACGCCATCCGGGTTCACGGTTGCAGCCGCGTCCGCGTTCTTACCGTATCCAGACGCGGACAGTTCGCGGGCAGAAGGTACCTCTTCGCTTTCGGCGATCGCGTAATCCGCCTCACCGGAGGTTCGAACTTCAAACTCCACCTCTCGTGGAGGTACCTCGCTTAAGGCGTCGAGATCGAACGCGAGGTAACCTCCCTCTTCCGTATTCGCATAACCGTAAAATTCTGGCTCTAGATCCTGCCCGTCGATAGTGAGCCGCAGGATTTCTTCAATTTCACCTTCACCTACACGCTTGATGGCGAAGATGTCCTCTGGCGACGCCTTTGCCCCGTAACCCCACACCTCTCCATCAGGATCGTTAACGGTAACGAGGTCGACCCCTTCTGTCCGCAAAACCTGCACTGGAGATTGCTCAGCTGCACTCTCTTCGGGGGCAGCAAGGGAGCTGGTTTCAGTCGGCTCGACATCCACGGACGTCGATTCGGCAACTTCTGGGGCCGTAGCGGTCTGAATCGGCGAGTCGACGTCGACCGTCTCTTCCGAAACCATGTCAGCGTTGACCCCGGACTCCTGCGCCTCAACCTCGGCCGGGTATGAACCCAACCCCGCCGTCAGCGCCAGAGATGCCAGGACGGCGGACAGGCCACGGACGGAGCGGCGCACCTTCGCGTTGCGCGCGCCAGAGTGCTTCATTATGTTTCGCATTCTTTCTCTCCTTGTCCGCTTCTATTGCTGTCCGTCGTTGTTTCGCCTGGCGAGGAAGAACCCGCCGAGAATGAGTATCACTGCGATGCCAGCCAGCCACAGCACGTTGGCACCGGTCGAGGCCAGTCCCCCGTCGCGGCTTTTATCTCCGGGGGTGGAGACCGTGGTCGTCGCCGGCGGCCTGACCGGGGTGGTTGTCACTGTGGACACCGTCGCCGGCGGCGTCGATGTCACCGTTGTAGGTGGCTCTGCAACACTAGAAGTCGGCGTGGTGACCCGGGTGGTTTCGGTCTCGGTTCCGGGAGTCGTGGTCACCGTCTCGGGTGGGCGGGTCCGAGTGGTGGTGCTCGGCGGACGGTCCGGTTCCGGCTTCGTCACCACCACATTTTCGTACTCGAACCCCTCACCCGATGCGCTACCGAGAGGCAGAATAATCAGCTTCGGGCTGGACAGATGGTAGTTGTAATCCGCGTCCGGCGCGGACTCCTCCAGCAGGTACAACCCTGGGACCAGATTGGTGAAGTTGGCTACGCCTCCGCCGTCGGTTGTGCGTGTAGTGGTGCTAATGAGGGCATGCGACGCGACGTCATCGAGCGAAAAGCCCTTTGCTGCCTCACGGCCTGCGGATGTGGTGACATCGATATTCTCTACGCGAGATAGCGTGAACTGCGCGCCTGCTATCGCGGACGGCTTGGCACCCTCCGGCACGTCATCGTACGGGTTGGTGGCAACCTTGCGCACGGTAAGCGAAAGTCGCGCTTCTTTGTTCACGTTTTCAGCCACCAAGTTGGTGTCGTTGCCGCTCACTACACGGCTGTCGGCGAGCGCAACCGAGGCGCCCGCGGCCGACACGCCTAGTACCGCAGCAGTGCAACCCACTGCAAGCTTCTGCCGGATCTTCATTATCGCTTCCGTTCTCCATCCAACGAGCGAGCCAGTTCGCGGCTGCGCTGAGCAGGTACGTTGGCGTCGCCGGTACCAGTGGTCTGTTTCTTCCTCTCCCGCATCAGCCACCAGGTCAGGCCGACCAGAATCACAAGCGACACCGCCCCCAGCACCCACATCCACCACTGCACGGTGGAGGTGGATTCGTCGAGCACCTGCGCCTCCTCCGGGTCCATCGGCACCCGCTCCGCGTGTACCAGCAGGCGGTGGGTGTTGATGCCGTACGGGGTGCAGGTGACTAGCGTGAGCAGGTCACGGTTCGCCTCGGCTCGCAGGCTGTCGGTCTCATCCGGCAGCACGATTTCGGTGCCGTACACCTGGTACTTCATGCGCTCACCGAAGGTGGAGACGTAGATGGCGTCGCCGATTTGGACATCCACCAGGTCGTCAAACAGCGTCGCGGTGGTTAGGCCGGTGTGGCCCGTAATCACGGAGTGGAATCCTTCGCCACCGGTCGGCAGCGCGGAGCCGTAAAGGTGGCCGAGCCCCTTTTGCAGCGTGGCCTCGCTCGTGCCGTGGTAGACCGGCAGGCGCACGTCGATGGACGGAATCGCCAGCTGCGACATCGCGGACATACCCGCGAGGTGACGCTCGTACTCCTTGTACTCCGCGTTGTCCTCGCTGATGCGCGCCAGCCACGGATCCAGGATCGGGCCGTCGGTGTGCGTACGGTTGTACTCCACCGCCGCCTCATACGCGCGGTTCACCTGCTCCGGCGGCGCCGCTTCAAGCTGGTCTTCGTACATCTTCGCCACCTGCTCCTGCACGTGGTTGTTCCACTGCGTGGAAATCACCGGGTACATCAGCACCAGCAGCCCAACGAGGATGATGAGGACAGGCAGGCCGACGCGCTGGAAGAACGACTTCTGCGCCGGCTGCCGCCGATGCTTCGCCTTCACTGCGGTAGTCACTTGTCGTGTCCTCTCTTTGGGGCCGTCGCCTATCGACGACCTCCGGTTTCAAACTGGGGCAGGAATTTTTTCGCCCTCCTGCCGGCGGGCGTGCGCGCCCCGGTTGGTGTGCCGGGGCGCCTCCCGGTCTAGCGCTTGTTATCAGCCGCTAGACCTAGGTCCGCGCTTTCGCTTATGCGGACTGGGAGTTGCGACGTGCCGCGTAGACACCGCCGCCGATGATCGCGAGGCCAGCCAGCGCGATGATCAGCACACCCATGCCACCCGTTGCCGGGAGAGTCGGCGTGGTCTTCTTCAAGTTGTCGATCACTGCACCGTTAGAGATCACGTTGTCTGCTGCGGCTGCGTCAAAGGCGGTCTTTTCTGCGTTGAGAGCCTTTGCAGTGCCTCGCTTCAGTTCGATCTCACGGACCGCGGCCTTGCCCTTCGGAGTCTCGTACCCCTTAGGAGCCTCGGTCTCCTTGACACAGTAGTTTGCGACAGTCTCAGTCGGCTCGGCGTTGTTAATCCAGTCGGTGACGTGCAAGCCCGGGAAGGTCAGGTTACCTTCTGCATCGGTGATGCCGGTTTGGATTGCTTCGCCGTCGAGACCAGACTTATCGCTGTTGCACTTACCGATCTCGAACTTTGCACCTGCGAGCGGCTTGTTCTCGTCGCCACGCTTGTAGATGGAGATGTCACCAACGTAGGTCACAACCTTGTCATGCGGCGTCTGCCTCGGCTCATCATCCGTCTCCGTCTTTGGATTACGGAAAATGAAGGTTTGGTTCACCGAGTTCTCGATGCCCTTCGATGCAGTGTCATCTTTCAGCATCGTTGCCTTCACGGTAACGCGGACGATGTCGCCAGGCTGCAGGTCTGCTTCTGCCGGGTTAACAGTGACGCTGAAGGTCTGGTTTGCCCCAGCAGCAATGTTGGAGTTGTTGAGCTTCGTATCGAGCTTCTGAATCTGCGATGGCGTGTAGTTGGTGATCGGAGTCTTAGCCTCACCACGAACACGCTCAACGCTCACGATAAAGCCATCGTTCCACTGAAGCTCTGCATCGTTCGAAGCATCCGTAAGTGTGATGTTCTTCAGTACGCGGCCTTCCGGAGCAGCTGGAACGACACCGTCCAGGGTGTACTCAACTACAGCGTTTTCCGCAGGACGTGCACCGAGGAAGCCAGGCTCGCCTTCCTTGCCCTTGCCTTCATCGCTCTTGGTGTTCTTGTCCGCGTCGACGACGGTCTTGCTGACCTTCGCCATCGAGTTCTTCGGGTAGACGTGCACGTCACGGTTCCACGTGTCGCCCTTCGAATCGGTCATCGGCAGGAACACAATGAACGGCTGGCCAGGAACGTACGTTTCGGTTTCAGGGGACTTAACCTCAGGAGCGCTTTCTTCCTTGACGAGGTAAGCACCAACAGGCATGCTCTTCCAGGTAATTACGCCGTCACCATTAGTAGTGCCCTCGTAAAGTTCTCCCTCGAGACCACGTTTTTCAGCACCTGCAATGTCGCGATCATTTGCCAACTTGGCAATGTCATTAAAGGTCGCCTGGTCGGTGATATTGCCCTTGATCTTCTGTGCGGTGAACTTCACACCTGACAGCGGCTTGCCGGATGCACCTTTGTCAGTTTCACCAGTGGCTTTACGAAGTTCCGTCGGGTTCACCAGCTTGTGAATAGTGAGATTTGCCGGATCATTGCCAATCGTTCCAGCATCCGGCACGCCAGGCGCGGTGGTCACAGCGGTCGAGTTCGTCGTCTGCGCCAGCGCGTCCTGCACGGCGATACCAGCGGAGCCGGCGAAAGTCAGGCCCGCGGCGATGGCGATCGCGGCGGTCTTCTTGATTGCAATTGCCATGGAAAATCCTTTCGGAGAATCGAAATTCGCTGGGCCCGAGTAGCGGTCAGCGATGGGAGGTTGAGCTGGGAGACGACAAACTCGTCCACGCCACCTCTGGGCCCAGCTTGGGCGCCAACGCTGACCATAACGGAACCGTAAATCGGTGTCCATACTCGCTTCACGCGAGCTGTCAAAACCGTAAAGCGCTGAGAAAACATCAGGTCAGGTATACCTACGCGCGAAAGGGTGTTAGCCCAATGTTACTTCGCGTCTACCTCTAGGTTTCCCGCGCTTGCCAGCTGTACTGCCGTAATCAGGAAGCGTGAATGCGTCAAAAGGTGAGGTTCTCTCAGCATTTAGAGACCGAAGGGGGTACAGCACGGGGGTACACCGCTATCAGGGGTTAACCGCCCATCCGATCAATGTCCCTGGGCACACTCGACAGGGGCATGCCTGCGGCCCCTGCCCCGTCCGAAATTTGACTTGCAAGATGCCAGTTATCGCCGTCGGGCCAGTGGATCAGCGGATCAGTTCCAAAGGCACTGCCGGCAGGCCGAGGCCACCCAAAACTTCCTGCACACGCGGCGCAAGCACCGCAAACGCCCCGCCGATCGCGGCGAGAATGCCAATAGCTACCGCGATCTTCTCGCCGGTGGAGGAACCGCCAGCGGTATCCGCGGGCGTATCCGGGTTGGGCTTGGCCGGGGCGTCGGCCGCGGGCGCCGCCACGCGCTTCTGCTTGGAAAAATCCTGGTACTTGATCATCTTCGCCTCGCCGTCGGGGTTGGCCAGGCCGTGGCCGTCCTTGAAGTCCCAGGCCTCGACGCGGATGCGGTCATCGTAGACCTTCACGCGCAGACCCGTGGCGGCCTTGTCGTCCACAACCTCCTCGTCGTGGTCGCCGTCCGGCAGGTACTCGTTCAAGATCGCGCCGGTGTTGACCACCGGAAAGCCGATGGCTCCTTGCGTGGTGCCGTCGTAACGCCTGGTGCCCCACCAATTGTTCTGCTTCAGCGAGGAGTGCGAGTGGCTGGTGAATGCGACGATGTCGTTGTACTTGGACAGCACGTCGGAGATGGCCTGCTCGTCCTCGAAATCGTTCTGATACCAGGCGGAATGGCTCATGGACACCGTCCCAGGCAGCAGCGGGTGCGTGAACACCAGCGCGGTCACGCCCTGCGCGTCCCAGTGCGCGAGGCGCTCATCCAGCCACTTCAGCTGCTCGGCGGAGATGCGCTGGAACGGCTCCTTGCCCCCGCGGTCGATGTCGGAGTAGTACTCCGTGTTGATGGAAATCAGCGGCGTGCCGTTGACCACCACCTCGTTCCACGGCTTCTCCTGCCCGGAGTATTTCAGGAAGCGCTGCATGTGCACCTCTGAGGTTTCCTTGCCGTACATCTCGTGGTTGCCGATGGTCCACAGCTCCACACCCGAATCGTGCGGGGCCTCCTTGCGCGCGGCGAGGAACTTGTCCCACTGCTCCTGGCTGCCGTTATCCACCAGGTCGCCGTTGATCACCAGCGCGCCCGCCTTCTCCGGCATGGCGTTGAGGCGCCGGACGGCCAGCTTGAAGTCCTCCGGGTCGTCCTGCGTATCGGAGATGACGTCGATGACGGTGTTCGGCTTCTCCGCGGCCTGGGTGAACGGCGCGCGCACCGCGACGTTGTCCACGGCCCACCAGTAGTCGTCGTTGCCGCCGAGGTAGCTAAACGTCACCTGCATCGTCTTCGCGCCTTCCGGCACGTCGAGCTCGAAGTACTCGTGGGAGGAGTAGCGATCGCTAGTTAGCCTATCGACGACCTCCGGTTCCCCACCATCGAACCCCACCGCAACCTGCGCCTGCTGGCCGTCCTTGCCTTGGCGGTAGTGCTGGTCGAACTCGAGGGCGACCTTGTTCTGGCCGGCGATGTCAATCGGTGCGGTGCTCATGCGCGCGTCCATGGAGTCGCGCTCGGCAAGGCGCTGCTGCTTCGAATCGATGATGGCGAACTGGTCGTGCCCCTGCGTGAAGTAGTGGCGCTCATCCGTACCTGCGGCCCACGTCCAGTGGCGCACGTCCGAGATGGTCCAGCCGTTCCAGCGGGCCTCGCCCGAGGTCACACCCTCGACGTTTTGCGACCAGCCGTCCGGCAGGTCGTGCGTGAAGTGAGCGGGGTTGTCCACCCCGTCGAAGCTCTGGAAGTACAGGTACGGACGGGTGGACTCGGGGAAGGCTTCCGGCTGGGCGGCGCCAGCGGGAGCGGCGAACGGGACGACGATGGCGAGGGCGGTAGTGGTGGCGACGACGAGTGCACGGCGGGAGATCATGCGTCAAAAACTAGCGCCACCTGAGAGGTCCCGCAGCGCGAACTCGGACCGCACCGCTGCCTAGTTACCGATCGGGCCGCGTCCGCGTTGGTTCTTCCGCCGGTCCCGCCAGCGCTTCCACAGAATCAGCAGGAGCACCAGCAAAACAAGCAGCAGCACCGCGATCATCCACCAGGACCACACAAAGGCATCCACGGTGGGCTCTGGCGTCGTGGGATCCAGGGGAGCTCGCTCAGCGTGGACGAGCAGGCGATCGGTGTTGAGCCCGTACGGGGTGCAGGTGATTAGGGTGATTTTGTCTTTGCCGGGCTCGTAGGTCACGGCGTCGTAATCGTCGGGCTTGACCACCTCGCGCGACGTCATGCGGTAGCGCAGGCGCTCACCGAGCACGTCGATGAAAATGTCGTCGCCGGGCTTGAGCATGGGCAGCTGGTCAAACATCGCCGCGTTGACCATGCCGGTGTGCGCGGAGATCACCGCGTTGGTGCCGTCGCCGCCGACGGGCAGGGTGGAGCCGTACATGTGGCCGGCGCCGTCGTAAAGTACGTCCGCCCTGGTGGTGTGGTACACGGGCAGGTCCACGTTGATGCGCGGGATACGCACGCGCGCCATCACGTGGTAGCTCTCCGGCAGGGTCAGCTGGGACATGTAGTCGTCGAAGCCGGGGTCCTCGTCACGCGGGGCGCGCGCGTGGGGGCCAGCAGCCAGCAACCGGTCGTTGTACTCGTGTGCGCGGGCGAGCTCGCGGGCCTTGGTGTCGTCGCTGAGCTCCTGCACCGCGCCCGCGTATTCCTCGTTTTGCTGGATCTGCCGGTACTGCGCGGACAGGGTGGACGCGATCGGGTACAGCAGCAGCAGCGCCCCCAGGATCAGCACGATCCAGGAGACGACGTTGCTGCCACGTTTACTCTTCTTCGCCATCGCGCCTGCGCAAAATCAGTCCGAGGATGATCAGCAGCACCGCCACGCCCGTGATGCCGATGACGCCCGCGCCGGTGTACGCTAGGTTGCCAACACGCTCGCCTATCGACGGCGTCCCGTCCCCCTCACCTTCCCTCACCACGGTTTCAGTCACAGTGGCTGTGGAACCGTCCGCCCGCGTGGTCTCCCGGGTGACCACCTCGGTGACGGAGGCGTCGGACGGCATGGCACTGGTTGGGGTTTGGGTTTCGGTCTCGGTTTCAGTGCTGTGCTGGTCGCCGTCGGTGACGGTCGTGGTTGCGGCGGCTGCGTCGAAGCACCTGCCGCGCTGCACCACGTTGACGTGGTTGACGTGCTCGACGGTCACGGGCGCGCGGGTGGCGTCCATGCCGTCTGCGGTCAACGTCGCGGTGGCCGCGAGGTCCCCAAGCGTGGCGTTGCGCACCGGGCCGCTGCCCCACGGCTTCTTCTCGTTCGCCTTCGCCGGCACCCAGGTTTCCACCGTGGTGGCCGGATCCAGCGACTTCGCGCGGGCGAGCTTGGCCAGGCCCGCGCTGGTGAGCGTGAAGGTCGCCTCGTCGTTGCCCCGCTGCTGCTCGTCGTAATCCTCCCCGCGTTTCAGCTCGGTGCTCTTGCCCGCGCCGTGGATGGTCAGCCGCGGCGCTTGCAGCTTGGTCACCGGCTGGTCCTTGCGCGCCGTGCCCGGCACCTGCTTCGAGGTGGTCGCCGCCGCTGCGTCGAAGCGAAGCACCTGCTCGCCTCGCGCCACCACGCTGCGGGGTCCGTCATTGACCCACTTCACAGTGTGGCCGCGTGAGAACTCCAAGGTCAGCGCGTACTGGTTCAGCGTGCCGTCCGTGGAGAGGTTGGGCACGGTGGAGACAAAGTCGTACTCCACATACGTCCCAGGCGCTGCGGCTTCCTTCCATTCCGGGGTGTTGCACGCCGTCAGCGGGTCCACGCTGATCCCCAGCTCCTGCGCCTTCGGCGCCACCACCTGCGCCGGCTTGTCCGGCGTCACCGCCACCACGAACGGGGCGTAGGACACGCGCGCGTCCTGCGTATCCGGGTTGTCCGCCACCCGCACCAGGTACACGCCGGTATCGAGGCCCGTGAAGGTGGCGGTGCCATCTTCCGACGCTTTGGTGTCCACCTTGCGCAGGCGGTCGGGGTGGTCGCGTGCGATCGCCGGGATGTCCAGGGATTGGAGGGTTTCGGGGGTGGGCCGGAGGTCGTCGATAAGCAACAGCTCCACATCGCGGTCCCCGATGCGCGCGAACCAGTCCGCGCCGACGCTTTCCCGGAGATCGACCCGGAGGTCGGCGGCGGACGCGGCGGGCGCGCAGGCAAGGAAGGCAGCGGCGAGCGCGGCGGCCAGCCTGGGTGCCGTGCGTAAGTGCATGGTGTCCTTCCTTGTCATGGTGGGGGCTTGCGTGGGCCACAGATGGTGAATGGCAGATGGTGAAAATGCGCCAATTCCGGGCATATTCACCATCGGTGTTTCACCATCTGCGCGGTTTAAGCGTTGCGGCGGCTGAGCTGGTACGCAGCGCCACCGCCGAACAGCACGAGGCCGAGCGCGAGGATGTAGAGCATGGTGCGCTCACCGGTCGCGGGCAGGCGGCCCCAGATGTTATCCGTCACGTCGTTGGTGGTCACGGTGTACACCGGACGACCGTTCACATCCTCGCCCTTGACGAGCTTCTGCGGCTCCGGGTTGACCAGGTAGCCGGCCGGCGCCTTGGTCTCCACGGCGCAGTACTCGGTCTCCGGGTCGAACTGGAGGGCAAACGCGGTCACGGACGCCGGGGTGGAGTCGTCGCCGCCGACGGTGGTGAAGGTGTTGCCGGTCTTGGCGTCACCGGCCTCGTTCGCAGCGTTGAGCGCCACAGCGTCATTGGAGACCTTGCCATTTTCGCATGGCACAACCTGGAACTCGGCACCGGCGCCGGTCTTGTCGTTGTCCTTGTTCTTGTCGTTGACCGTCTTGGAGAACACCACGTTCACGTACTGGGTCTTCGTGTCGTTCTTCTCTTTGTTTTCGTCGGAGTTCGACTTGTTGCCGTCGATGATGTCCCGCTCCGGCACGGACTTGATCGACCCATCGCGGTTGGGCACATACACCTCGGCGGTGTTGACCACGGTGCCGTTCGCAGGGATCGTCTTCACGGTGGCGCCGAAGACAACCTGGACCTGCAGCTCCGGGTTGTCCTTGCGCAGGTTCGCCAACTTCGTGCGGCCAGCGTCAGTGAACTTCACCACGAGGCGGTTGTTTTCGTAGGTGACGGTGTAGTCACCCTCGGCCAGGGTTTCAGTGCTGTTCAGGAGGGTGACCTCGGCGGAGCCGTCGTCAAGCGTGAATGCTTCGGGCACCTGGTCCTCGATGCGGTAGTCGGAGATGGTGCGAGATCCGTCCTGCAGCACGTCACCGGCCGGGACCGGGGCCTTGACGGTGTAGGTGACGGTGTCGCCGACGTTCTTGTTGGTGTCGGAGACGGCCTTGGTCGGGTTGATCAGCTGGTTCTTCGGCTCGATCGTCGGGTTGTAGTTGATCGTGCCGTCTTCCTCCGTCAGCGGGAGGGTGACCAGGAAGGGTGCGGCGACGGTGTAGTCGCCGTTGGTCATTTCGGTGACGCGGTACAGGCCGACCTTGAGGTTGTCGAATTTGACGGTGCCGTCGGAACCGGTGGCCTTGGTGCCGATGGTCTCATCAACGGTCGCGGCAGTCGCGCCGCCTTCGACGATCTCGTTGGCCTCTTCCCAGCCCTTTGCGGTGTTCAGGCCGTTGGTCATCTTGATGCGCTCGACCTTGAACTCGGTGCCGGAGATGGCTTTCTGGTCCTGGCCCGGGGTGTTGTCCTGCTTGGAAATGGTCAGGCTCACCGGCTTCGACGCATCGATAGCGTTGTTGGCCTGCTGCGCGATGGCAACCGGCGCGAGGTCCGGGGCGACGGCGAGCGGGGTGGCGGTTGCGAACGCGGCCGCGGCGGCCAGCGCGAAGGTCTTCTTGGTCAGGTTCGACATGGTTCAGAATCCTTTTCTGGGAGTGGGTGGGTGTGTGGAGTTGGTTTTCGGAATTACGTGTGCCGGTTTAGGAAAGCCCGTACACCGTCCGCTTGTAGCGGGCGAGTTTTCTACATCTCAACGAGCTCACCGCCTTCCGCGCGCTCGTCGCGGCGGCTCACCCGCCATGCGCCCCAGCCGAACAGCGCCAGGCCGAGCAGCAGGAACAGCACCAGGGTCTGCTCGCCGGTTTCGGGGAGCAGCATGCTTAGCGACGCCGAAGGTTTCAACGCACCCTGCGCATCCGCCGCCTTGACCGTCTGGGTCGCCCCGCCAGCGTTCGCGGCGGCGGTGACGGTCACCGCGGCGTCGCCGTCGGACGGGTAGCGCCAGGTCTCGTTTGCGCTTGCTGGTATGGAGACGTTGAAGGTGCAGGAAAACTCCTCGCCGGCGGCCAGCTCGGTGGTCGGGCAGATGCTGTCCGGTACGGCGCCGTCGTCGCCGATGCGCGTAACCACCCCGCCGCGGGTGACGTCGAGGCCGGCGAGCGACGGGTCCGTCACCGTGAAATCTTTTAGCGGGAATTCGCCGGTGTTGGTCACGGTGTAGGTCACCCGCATGGACGTGGCGTCGTGGCGCAGCAGCGTGGTGCCGAAGGCGTCGCCGGTGAGCTGGCCCAGCGGAGTGCCGTCGATAAGCTTCTGCACTTTCACGCCTGGGAAGGTGTTCTTCGCGGTGAGCGACCAGCGGTCGCCGGAGCGGGCGAGGTCTGTCGGGTCGGAGACCGGCTGCGCGGTGAACAGCACCGAATCGGTGTCGCCCTCGAGCGGGGTGACCAATTCGCCGTTGGACACCACCTGGAACACGGACACGGCGTCCGGGTTGCCGTCGTCGATCTCGTCCACGGCGCAGTCGCTGTCCACCGGCACGTCCGCGATGGTGTGCGTCTCGCCGGCGCGCAGCTGGAACTCCTCGCTCTGCGACGAACACGACTGGTGGAACGTGAACGTGCCGGAGCTCGGGCCGGCGGCGGTCTTGGTGAACGCCACATCGTAGTGGGCGCGCGGGTGGTAGATGTCCGCGCCGACGGTCAGCGCGGTCTCCGCCGACGGCAGGTTCGCCGCGGTGGCGAAGGTGTACGAGTACGCCTTGTCGGAGCCGTTCACCTCGTCCGGGGCGAGGTTGGACAGCGAGCCGGTAGGCAGCGCGGGCGAACCGCTCCCCCACGTGGCGTACTGCACCAGCGGGGTGCGTGCGCCGTCGGTCACCTCGAGCTGGCCGCGAGCGGCGAGCGCCGCGCTGCCGGTGAAGTCGAGAGTGCAGTTCGCCCCCACCGGCAGGTCCACGACTTGCCCGCTCGCCGGGGCCTCAAAGGTGCGGGGCATCTCCGAGCCGGACAGGGCAGTCAGCGGGAACTGCCGGGTCAACGAGGTAGTGGCGGGGTCGTCGCAACGCAGCTGCGCGGTGTAGCCCGCCTCATCCGCTCCGGCGAGGTAGCCGGAATTGAACACCGCCAGACGCACCGGGGTGGTGCGCCGCTCCACCTTGTTCACGAAGTGGAGGTCCGCAGGCGCGGTTTCACCCGGGTTGGGGGCGTAGCCGCGCACGATCTTCTGCTCTGGGGCGATGGTCAGCGCCTCCGGCACATTCGCCGCATCCTGCTCGTTGAACGTGCACAGCGACCCGGCTGGAACCTTCGCCTCGCCGGAGACAAACGTGCCGTCGGTGAAGTCGCCCTTGCGGATACTTGCAGGAATGACGTAACCGTCCGCCGGGCGCAGCTTCTCCGGGATGAAGGAGGTCTCGCCCACCGAGCTGGTCTGATAGCCGATCGCCTTGCACTGCAGCGCGAAGTTGAACGTGTAGTCCTCCGGGATCTCGCTGAGGTTGCCCGCCGCTCCGGCGAGCTCCTTGCTCAGGCGCACCTCGGAGGTTTCGTACTCGTAATGGTTGTCCAGGCGGACGTGGTTCATCGCCGGGTCGTCCACGGTGAGGAACACCGGCGACGTGGTCGTGTCGTTGTCCAGCTTCTGGTCCGGGTAGGCGTTGCCGCCTTCGCGGTCCACAACCCAATCCACAAAGGCCGGGCGCAAGAACGCTTTCAGGTCGTCCTGCCCGTCGTTCATCGCCAGGGCGAGGGAGCCGAACTTGTCGCCGGTGAGTTGGCAGTCCGCGCCGACCGGCACGCCGTCAAACGTCGTGGAGCCCTCGCCCTTGATCGCGCCCGACTGCTGCTGGAGCACCGCGGTATCGCCCGTCTCCGGATCGCGGCAGACCAGACTAAACGCGTGGTTGTACAGCGATTCCTGCAGGTCCTTTCCCGCGTTGGCGTACTGCGCGCGGATCGCGTCGGTGGGCAAGATGGCGCGCTTGGTCAGTTCGATCGACGTCGTGCGGCGCTCATAGGTGTTGACGAACAGCAGCGTCACGCCCTTGGCGTCGTCCACGGTGAACTTCGCGGTGCCGCCGTCGGTGCGCGCGCCGTTGACGTCGATAGCTTTCCTCAGCGTGATGCCCACCGCCGTGGTGGTGTCGCCCTCCGTAATGGTGCAGGTCGAGCCGGCCGCGGCGCGGGTGCCGCCGGGAGCTTGGCCCTGCTGCACCGTCGTGGAAATGTTCGGTCCCGCGGTGCCGTCCGGGTTGGTGCACACCAGGTTGACCGGAAAGATGCGATTCGACTTGATCGCGCGGCGCGGCTCGGAGATGAGGTTGTTCGGGTCGTTGAAGACCACCTGCTTCGTACCGGCCACTGGTGCTTCGATGAAGTCGTACTCGTGGTGGACGTCCATCGTCGACTGCATGCCGATGACGAACTCGCCACCGTTGTCCACGGCGGTGATGTCCTCGGCGTCCGACGCGTAGAGGTACTCGGATGTCGCCTGGATCGGGTAGTCGCGCCCGTCCGCGGTGGTGCGGGTGGCGCTATCGCCGGTTTCCGTCAGCGTGCACGCCGTGCCCTGCGGCACCTGCGCGGCGGTAAACGCCCGTCTTTCTCCAGGCGCGAGGTCGAACGATTCGGTGAACCCGTTGTCGCAGTTCAGGGCATAGCTTAGCGACGACAACGCCAACGATTCGCGCCCACCCGTACGCAGACTCACGGTCAGGCCGTTGCCCGCGGGGCGGTACGTGTTGGTCACCGTGGCGGTGTTCTGCGCCGCGTCGACGCCGAGCTTCACGTCTTGCACGTCGGTGGAAAACAGGATGCCGCCGGCTACCTTCGGGGTCTCCTCGGCGAACGTGCAGGTGTTGCCGTACGGCACACCCATGGCGCCGTTCTGGTCGTTCGCGGCGGCGTCGTTGGCTGTCAGTGTGACCGTGCCGTCGGCGGCGACGGTGGCGCGGCCGGTCAGTTCCACCGCGCGCGACTGGCCCGCCACCGAGGTGGCGACGTTGCGCGAGCCACAGCGGAACGTAAAGGCGTACGACTGTGGCAGCGCGCCCTGCACCTGCGCGTCGACCACCTTGCGCAGCGAGACCGTCCCCAGCTTCGGGTCGAAGGTGTTCACCAGTGTCACTTGGTTGCGGTCCGTGCCGGAGACCACGCGGATCGTGGTCACAGGCTGCGTTTTCGCTTCCTCGTTGGTCAGTGTTGTCGCCTGGTCGCTCGCATCCGAGGCGCGCACCTTCGCCCCCTTGAACAGGGTGGTCGCGGTATCGCCCGGCAGGTCTTCCCAGACGGTGCAGGAGGCGGAGGCCGGGATGTCGTCGATACGCGCCTCGCCCTGGGAGCCGTTCAAGGTGGCGGTGCCCTCGGCGACGGTGCGTCCCTCCACCTGGCAGCGGTAGTGCACGGTGTAGCGCAACCGCTCCACGTCGGCGGCGCCGGCGGCTAGGCCGTTGACCTCGTTGCGGACGAACAACGGGAACGTCAGGTAGTCGTAGCTGGTGGTGAAGTGCAGTTCCGGGGTGGTGCCTTCACGCAGCGTGAAGTGGTAGGCGCCGGCTGCGTCCGGGGTTGCCGGTTGGCCCGCAAGCGTCGCGTCGCGGCTGATGAATTGGATGGTCTCGCGCTGCTTCTGCGTCAGGTCGGTCAGGGGCGCGATCGAGCAGTCGCGCTCGACCGGGATGCCGTCGAGCTTCGTGGCCGCCGAGGGTTTCGCGCTCGTGAGGTTCAGTTCAAACTCGCGCTTGACGTCCGTGCCCGCGCACACCAAGCGGAAGCGGTACGTGCCGCCGACTTTGCCGTCGGTAACCGGGTCGCCCACGATGGTCTTGCTGAAGTTGAGCGAACCGGCCCGGTACGAGTAGTTGTTGTTCGCACTCGCCGCGCCCACTGCCGTCGGGGCTGCGCCGGTGGTCGGCAGCACGACCGTCACAGGCGCCTTCGCGTCGCCTGCCACGCCTTTGTTCCACGACAGTTTCAGATCGGTGCCGGCTGGCGGCTGCGCCACACGCTCGGTGACGGTGCACGTGGTCCCCTGCGGCAGGTTGCCCACCGTGGAGATGGTGCCCGGCTCCACCACCGCGTCGCCTTCCAACTTGACGTCCGGGTACGCCTGCGCGAAGCCCTCCGGCGCACGGCACGCGTAGTGCAGGGTGTATTTCTGCAGCTTGATCTCGTCGAAACCCGCGGCGTTGCCGTCGACCGTCTTGCTCAAATCCAGCTTCGCCGGCTTGAACTTGGGTTCCCAACTCACGGTGCAGTTGAGTTTGTCGTTGTCCGGGCTATCCACTAGAAGCGTCGACGTCTCGCCCTGGTTAGTCAGCTTGTAGCTGGCCGGTACGGCGCCCGCGCGGATGGTCTCGGACGTCGCGCTGCCCCCGGAGGTGGTCAGCACGCACTTCCACACCGGGTTGTAGCGGTTCGGGGCATTGCTTAACGACGACCGAAACCCCAACGTATCCTCCGGCACACCGTTAACATCCAGCGACCGCATGAGTGTTGCCGTGCCGCCTTCGGTGACCTTGATCGGCGATTCTTTGCCGGTCGCATTGTTGCGGGAGAAGGCCTCGTAGTTCGCCGTGGCCTTCGACTCGGCGCCGAGGAAGTAGTTCTCGGCATCCTTATTCACCGTGGCCAGGGCATCCTTGTTGGCAAACTCGACACGGCTTAAGCCGATGCCGAGTGCGAACGCCTGCTGGCCAGATCCGCCGACGGAGCCGATAGCGATTTCCATCGACGACGGGCTGTTCACACCGACGATGAACCCGCCGTACGCTCTCGTCGACGCACGGTAGTCCGCGTCTTCCTGAACCCAGCAAATGAAATCGCGCTGCATCGACCCGGTTGTGCCCCACAGGCTGGCCTGCGGCTCAGCGCCGGGGCCGTAAATCGCCTTGCCGTTTTGCTTCGCGGTGCACGCGTCCTTGTAGCCGTCGGGGGTCAAACGCGTCGCAGGTGTCACTCCCTTGCTGTTCGGGCTGGTGTTGGATACGTCCAGGATCTCGCCCGGGGACGCGCCGGCGCCGGTGGATTCGGCGTCCGCCATGGCGAAGCGGTAGTTGCTCACGCGGTTGCCGGCGGCGTCGGTGATCGCGATGTTGCTGAAGGTGTAGCGGGCAAGGCCGCCACCGCGGATGGCGACGACATCGTTCGCCGTGGCCGAGCTCTGGCGCTCGAAGAAGCCGGTGCCGGTCTTACCAAATGCGGATTGATCCCACGGGGATTTCGTCGCCGCCTCTTTGACGGTCGTGCCCCTGGACTCGAGCTTCACGTCGAACTTCAGCGTGTAGTCGCCGACCTTTTTGGTTAGCGTCGCTGTGCCGCCATTCGTGGTCGGCAGGCCGGTCAGGTCGAGCCAGCAAATCTGGTTCGCCCAGTTCTCCGCCACCCCGGTGCCCGCGCGGAACGAGCAGTTGCCAAAATTCACGCCGTCGGCGGTGGCCGCGGTCGACTGTGCCTGCGCCTCCTGCGAGCCCGGGTACACCGTCGCGGCGACGGTAAGCACCGCCGCGAGTGCGAGCGCAGCCCACACCACCACCGCACGGCGTGCGCGGGTGGCAAAGGTGGGGCGGGCGCATTGAGTCATAGATCCTCGGCTCGACAGAATATAGATGACACACCACCTATCTGGTTGTGACGGCCAAATGTTACGCCCGGGAGCCCGAGAAATAAACAGATCTTTTCCCGGCCTAAAAGTTGGACATCCTTCTTACCTGCGGTTTTCACACAGGAATTACCCAGGCTTCCCCATATCCGCACGTCGCCCGCGGCCATGATGCCCGAACATGTTTCACTGCGAACCATCGGGGCGGTCGGTGATTTTCATCACGCCAAACGGCCACGACCCCCGGCACCGTGGGGTGCAGGGGGTCGTCGTCAAGCGAAGTGCCCCTAGTCGCCGATCTGGTCGCGGCCGCGCTTCACAATGAGCGGATCGGGCTGGCCCACAACCTCGTGGTCCTTGTTCGTGTACTCGAACTTGGACAAAATGTAGCGCATGGCGTTGAGGCGGGCGCGCTTCTTGTCGTTGGACTTGATGGTGATCCACGGCGACTCGTCGGTGTCCGTGTAACGGAACTGCTCTTCCTTGGCGCGGGTGTAGTCCTCCCACTTGTCCAGGGAGGCCAGGTCCATCGGGGAGAGCTTCCACTGGCGCACCGGGTCCACCTGGCGGATGGCGAAGCGGGTGCGCTGCTCCTTCTGCGTCACGGAGAACCAGAACTTGGTCAGGGAGATGCCGGAGCCGAGGATCATGTTCTCCAGCATCGGCACCTCACGCAGGAACTCGGCGTGCTGGGATTCGGTGCAGAAGCCCATGACGCGCTCGACGCCGGAGCGGTTGTACCAGGAGCGGTCGAAGAAGACGATCTCTCCGGCGGCCGGGAAGTGCTCGATGTAGCGCTGGAAGTACCAGGAGGTGGACTCGCGCGGCGACGGCTTCTCCAAAGCCACGGTGCGCGCACCGCGCGGGTTGAGGTGCTCGTTGAAGCGCTTGATGGTGCCGCCCTTGCCGGCTGCGTCGCGGCCCTCGAAGAGGATGATGTGGCGCTGGCCGGTGTCCTTGGTCCAGTTCTGCCACTTCAGCAGCTCAATCTGCAGGGCGCGCTTTTCCTTCTCGTAGTCGTCGCGAGAAAGACGCTCGTCGTAGGGGTAATTCTCGCGCCATGTCTGAATGGCGGTGCCGTCCGGCATGAGCAGGACGGGATCGTCCTCGTCGGTGTCGTCGACGACCCAGCCCTCGGTCTCGGCGAGGTCGATCATCGGCAGTTCGTCGTCTTTATTGTCAGCCATGACTCTCAGTGTATTCGGCGCGGGCGCAGTGCGCCCGAGAAGTATGCGGGAATGCAAAAAGGCCCCGCCGCTTTGCGACGGGACCTTCGGCTAGTGCGCGTTACAGTTACGCGACCAAGCCGATCAGCTCAGCGATGTTGCCAGCCAGCTTGCCCAGCTCGCGAAGCAGGTCGAGCAGAGCGCCCGGAACCTGGGTGACGCCGTTGGCGCCGTTACCGGAGGAAAGTGCAACCCAGTTGGTCAATGCGTTGTCCATGATGATTCTCCTTTAAAGAAAGTTTGTGTTGAGTGAGGTGAAGGCTTACGCGGAGACCTTGTCAGCGAAGTTCTTGATGGTCTTCGGGGTGTTCTGGAACAGATCAGCCAGGTTGGTGGCGAAGGTCTTGAAGGTCTTCAGCTGCTTCTGGATGAACTTGAGATCGAAAGGCATTGATTTCCCCTTTTCGATAGGTGCCAGTGTGTGTCTGGCAAATCTTGACAGGTACTGACACCCGGTGGGCGTCACAGGAGGAATTT
>ERZ1031113.129-NODE-129-length-27754-cov-18.718799_pt1 | contig 27754 bp, 17 predicted proteins | sample MGYA00518225_ERZ1031113 | MGnify/ENA primary metagenome ERZ1031113 (study PRJEB33718, sample SAMN03159751) | human skin metagenome | collected 2014-05-20 | study: EMG produced TPA metagenomics assembly of the PRJNA266117 data set (Human skin bacterial metagenome...
TCTTTCCCATCGTTCTCATCGGCCTCGGCATCGTGATCCTCGTCAGCGGCGGAGCCTTCGGGCTCTGACGTAGCGGCAGCGTTCCAAACGGCCCCGACCGGGCGCGGCCCTCTCGGCTCAGACCCCAACAACTACCCGCAGCCAGTCCTGCGTGATCGCAGGGCTAGTGCCGAAATTGGGCCCAAAACGGCGTTCAGACAAAGAAAAATGACCCCTCCGAACGAACGGAGCGGGTCATTTTTGTGTTCGCAGCCGTTTTCCTTCGGCCAGCGCGGGGTTTCGTGAAAAGATTGGAACAGTTTCGTGAAAACCCCTCAACCGATTGCGTCTGGGCCGCCGGCGAGCAACTTTTCGAAGGTTTGCTCGTCGAGCATAGGTATCCCAAGTTGGGCGGCTTTATCTGCCTTGGAGCCGGCGTCAGTACCGACGACGACGTAGTCCGTCTTCTTGCTCACTGAGCTGGCCGCTTTACCACCGTGCGCCATGATCGTTTCTTGCACCGAATCGCGAGTGTAATTCTGCAAGCCGCCGGTGACGACGATGCTAAGCCCAGTCAGCGTCTGCGGCACTTGATCGGCCTCGGTGCTTTCGTCAGCCATGCGTACCCCAGCGCTCGCCCAGCGCTGCACGATCTGACGATGCCAGTCCTCGTCGAACCAAGCTTTAATTGATTCTGCGATGGTCTCCCCCACGCCCTCGGTGGCCGTCAATTCTTCGATGGAGGCCCGCTCAATCGCGGCCAGGGAGGTGAATTCGCTAGCTAGTGCACGAGCTGCCGTCGGGCCGACATGCCGGATCGATAGCGCTACCAGTACCCGCCACAACGGCTGATCCTTGGCCTGCTGAAGATTCGCTAGCAATTTCTCACCATTGCTGGACAGCACTTGGCCGTCGACGATCTTGTCAGCTGGGTCAGCCTTCTTGGCCTTGCGGGTGAAAAACGGATGCTTTACCAGGTCGGCGGCCGTCAGCTCGAAAAGCTCGGCTTCATTGGTCAAGATGCCGTCCAACAGGGCCTGCGCGGCTTGGTAGCCGAGCGCTTCGATGTCCAGCGCACCGCGCCCAGCAAGCGCATACAGCCGCTCGACTAGCTGGGACGGACACGTCGCGCTGTTTGGGCAACGGATGTCCTTGTCAGACTCTTTTTCTGGGCGTAGTTCAGTGCCGCAGGAAGGACAATGCGTCGGCATCACGAACTCACGTTCGCTGCCGTCGCGTAATTCGACGACCGGGCCGAGCACCTCGGGAATCACATCGCCGGCTTTACGTAATACGACGGTGTCGCCGATCAGCACGCCTTTACGTTTGACTTCATAGCCGTTATGTAACGTCGCCATCTCTACCGTCGAACCGGCGACTCGCACCGGTTCCATCATCGCGAATGGAGTGACCCGTCCGGTGCGTCCGACGTTGACCAAGATGTCCAACAGCTTGGTATTGACCTGCTCGGGTGGATATTTGTACGCAATCGCCCAGCGTGGCGCCCTGCTGGTGTGGCCAAGCCGAGCTTGCTGACCGAAATCGTCCACTTTGATGACGATGCCATCGATCTCATGTTCAACTTCGTGCCGGTGTTCGCCGTAGTAGTTGACGAATTCCAGCACATCTGCTGCCGCCGCGCAGATCTGATGACGAGTCGAGGTCGGCAATCCCCAAGCCCGTAACTGGGCATAGGTTTCTGATTGCGTCGCCGGTTCATGACCGCCTTGATAGGCGCCGATGCCATGCACCAACATCCGCAGTGGCCGCCGCGCAGTCACTGAGGCGTCCTTTTGTCGAAGCGAACCGGCCGCCGCGTTGCGTGGATTAGCGAACGGCGCCTTGCCGCTTTCGACCAGCGCAGCGTTCAAGTCGCCGAACTCGCTGATCGGAAAATAAACCTCGCCGCGCACCTCGAGCAGTTCTGGAATGTCTTCGCCGCGGAGCCGATACGGGATGCCGGCAATGGTGCGGACATTTCCGGTGATGTCTTCACCGACGATGCCATCGCCCCGGGTCGCGCCGCTGGTCAGCACGCCGTCTCGATAGACCAAGTCGACGGCCAGCCCGTCAATTTTCAATTCACACAACCAGTGGGTCGGCTCGCCGAGCGCGGCGGAGGTCTTGGCCAGCCAGTCAGTCAATTCTTCGGCGCTGAACACATTGTCCAAGCTGTAGAGCCGCTGCAGGTGCGTCACTGGCGCGAAGGTCGAAGCCGCCAGCTGCGCTGCCCCAACTTTCTGGGTCGGGCTTTCGGGTGTTCGCAGCGCGGGCAATTCGTCCTCGAGCTGCTGCAATTGCCGCATCAGCTCGTCATAGGCAGCGTCTGAAATCGTCGGCGCGTCGAGCCGATAGTAGCGGTCTTGGGCGTCGCGGATCTGGTCTGCGAGCTCATCCCAGCGTCTTCTCTCCTCTGGGCTGGGCTCCCGCAATTCGACATCATCAGTCGTCGACTCGACGAATTCAGAGTCGACGAAATCTTCAGTATCTGAGCTAGCCCCTGACATGCCTTCCATAGTGGCAGCCGCAGCGAACTGTGACGAGATTCGTCAGGGCATGTTTCACACGCCAGGCCGCCAGCTGTGCGATTGGCGAGCAGCTTCAAAAGCATCACGGATCTGCCAGGCACCCAAGTCTTCGGGACGATTCAGCAACCATTCAGCGACCGAAGCATGTTCGAGAACTTCGACGGCGTAGGGCTGCTCATCGACGGTCAGTTTGCGGTCATTGATGGGGACGATGACCCCCATGACCTCTAGATCGAAGGTCGTTGAGCGGGTCAAGCTCTCCGAGCCGCGACCGGCTTCGTCACGAATTTGCGGCACATAGGGTGCGTCCTTGCCGTCAACTAAGAAGTTGTCGCCCGCGACATAGAGCCGCGATCCGGGATGATGTTTGGCGTTGAGCAGATAAACCCCGCCAGGGCCGATGACCCAGTGCTCCAGCTCGGCGCGCTGACCACTGGAGTGCACCGATTGTAGAAATCCCCAGCGCGGGTCGAGCTGCGTCAATCGGATCAATTCAGCGGCTAGCGCTTCATCTGGGTTGAGCAGCGCGCGACGCGCCCGGCCATCGAACCCATCGACCAGGCGATCCAACATCGCCCGCATCGGCGCACCCCGACGAGCTCGTTCCAGATTGCGCAGCTTCTCGGCACTCAAAGTCGGCGGGCTAGCCAGGGTGCGGTTCGGACGTTCCAACAAGGCTCGACGCGGCGCGGCGTGCAGGTGACTGACGGGCGCTTCAGCATCTTCGCGCAGCGCGCGACGCGGTCGGTACGGCTGGGCAAGCTCCTCGCCTGCCGTCTCAAGCACGCGCGCAGCTTTCGAAGCGTCCGATGTCTCAGCAATGAATTGCCTATTGGCGCTCACGCTGACCCACCCCCCGGTCTAGTCGTCGCCTTTGCACGCCAAGTCTAACGGCTTGGGCACCCGATTAGCGGCAGCACATGAGCTAGTCGAAGATCGGATCGCGATCTCGTGAGCGCTTTAGCTCAAAGAAACCATCAGTGGCAGTGACGGCCGCGACGCCGTCGAAGAGTCGGCCGGCGTCTTCACCCTTAGGTGCGGGGCTGATCACCGGACCGAACAGTGCCTTGCCGTTGATGTGAATGACTGGGGTCCCGACGTCAGAACCGACCGGATCCATGCCTTCGTGATGCGACTTGCGCACCGCAGCATCCCATTCGTCGGTCTGGGCGCGCTCAGCGATGAACTCGTCGAAGCCACATTCAGCCAACGCGGCGCGCACGACTTGCGGGTCACCCTTGGTCTGGCCCTGCGGGTGATAGCGAGTGCCGAGCGCGGTGTAGAACGCGCGCAGCCCATCAGCGCCATATTGCTGTTCGACGCCCATCGCGGCGCGCACGCCGATCCAGCCGTCGCGTTGGATACGTTGGCCATATTCATCGTCGCGATCTTCGTTCAGCACCGCGAGACTCATGACGTGGAAGACGGTGTGCACGTCACGGACCTGCTCGACTTCCAACATCCAGCGCGACGCCATCCAAGCCCACGGACACAGTGGGTCAAACCAAAAATCGACTGTCAATTTTTCACTCATGGTTCTAGCTAAGCAGTCAGCACTGACGCTTTTTCCAAAACCACTTTTGTGTTCGTCCGCTCCCTTGCAGCAGGCCAGCATTTTTGTCAGTGGTCAGCCCTATGGCGGTTCGCGCAACTCGACCGACGGCCTAGGGCGGCAACCGACATGCGTCAGTTCCGAGCCGTCAGGTAGGCTTGCGTGGTTGAGATCCAACGGCCGAGTGGCCTTGGACTGACGAGCGGGGATACCCGGCCGACAAGCCGCTACGCGCCAGATGGGCGAGCTAGCCGCGGCCGTGGAGGAAGGAAACTGCATGAATCCCGACAACATCACTCGTGCTGAGGCATTGGGCCGCTCCGAGTCGATTTCGACGCAGTCTTATCGGGTCCTGGTCGACCTGACTGGCCAAGCTGCCGACGGCGCCGCACTGGCCAACTCTGACCAGAATTTCATCTCCACCTCGACCGCGCGTTTCCACAGCAACACCGAGACTGATACCTGGATTGATGTCATCGCTGACGAGGTCATTTCGGCTGTCCTGGACGGCGAACCGCTGGACCCTCACAGCTACGCTGACGGCCGACTGCCGCTGCACGTCACCGAGGGCGATCACGAGCTGAGCGTCACCGCGCGGATGCGTTACTCGCGCACCGGCGAAGGTCTGCACCGTTTCGTCGATCCCGCTGACGACAAGATTTACCTGTATTCACAGTTCGAGACTGCTGATGCCCGTCGCATGTATGCCTGCTTCGAGCAGCCGAATTTGAAGGCTCATTTCGAGTTGACGGTGTTGGCTCCCGAACACTGGAAGGTCTTCTCCAACTCCCCCACCCCAGCCGCTCAGCCTTTCGGCGGCGGGATGGCCCGTTGGGATTTTGCCCCGACTCAGCCGATCTCGACCTACATCACTGCCCTGGTCGCCGGCGACTTCTTCGTCGATGATGGCGTCATTGAATCCCGTAAGGGCACGTTGCCTGCCGGGGTCGCTTGTCGTCAATCGATGGCCGAACACTTCGATCCCGAACGCATCCGGCAGACCGCTCAGCGTGGCTTCGAGGTCTACGAGGAAGCCTTCGGCCACGAATATCCATTCGACAAGTACGACCAGATTTTCGTCCCCGAATTCAACGCCGGCGCGATGGAAAACGCGGGCTGCGTCACCTTCCGTGACAGCTATGTGTTCCGTTCGCAGACCACCGAGGACGTCTATGACGCCCGTGACAACACGATCTTGCACGAACTGGCACACATGTGGTTCGGCGACTTGGTCACCATGAAGTGGTGGGATGACCTGTGGCTCAACGAGAGCTTCGCTGAATGGTCGGCCTACTTCTGCCAGAGCCGGATCGCTGAGACCTATGGCGGACGCAATGCCTGGACGACCTTCGCTTCGTCGCGTAAGGCCTGGGCCTACAACGCCGATCAGCTGCCCACGACGCACCCGATCGCGGCCGACATGATCGACTTGGAGACCGTAGATCAAAGCTTCGACGGCATCACCTATGCCAAGGGTGCCAGCGTCTTGAAGCAGTTGGTTGCCTATGTCGGCGAAGAGAACTTCCTGCGTGGCGTCGATGATCACCTGACTCGGCACGCGTGGGCAAATGCCGAATTTGCGGATCTCTTGGATGCCCTGCAGCGCGCCAGCGGCCGTGATCTGTCTGAGTTCTCTGGCCAGTGGTTGGAGACGACTGGCGTCAACACCGTGCGATCTGAGATCGACGTCGACGATGCTGGCGTCATCACTCGTTTTGAGATCGTGCAGTCCGGCGAGCCCCTGCGCACCCATCTGCTGGCCATTGGCCTATACGACTTCAACGAACAAGGCCAGTTGGTCTGCGTCGAGTCGTTGCCAGTTGACGTGCACGGCGAACGCACCCCGATCGCGGTCTTGACCGGACGTCAGCGTCCCGCGCTGATCCTGCTCAATGATCGCGACCTCGACTTCGTCAAGGTGCGGCTGGACGAGCAGTCCAAGCAGGTCGCCGGACAGCACTTGGCTGATATGCCTGATCCGTTGGCTCGCGCCATGGTCTGGTCTACGGCTAACGACTGCTTGCGTGACGCGGAGCTGCCCAGCCGCGAATTCCTCGAGCTGATCTTGAGCGGCTTGCGGAATGAGGATTACATCTCGACGCTGCGCCACCAGCTGATGCAGGCGCAGCATGCTGCCACAGCCTTCACTAGCCAGGAGCATCGGGCGGCCCGTCGGGCTCAGCTGGTGGGCGGCTTGACCGAACACTTGATGGCCGCCGAGCCGGGCAGCGACCGGCAGTTGGCACTGGCAAACGCGCTGATTGCCGCGATCGATTCGCCGGCTGGCGCCGAGCTATTGAAGGGCTGGCTGGCTGGCGAGGAGATTCCTGAGGGCCTGCCGATTGACGCTGACCGCCGCTGGGCAATCATCACCGCCCTGGCGCGGCTTGGCGCAGTGCAGACCTCCGACATTGACGCCGAAGCTGAGCGCGACCAGACGATCACTGGCCAGCAGGCTGCCCTGGGCGCCCGCGCAGCGCTAGCTAATGAGGCCGCGAAGGCCGAGGCGTGGCGACTGGCTACCGAAGATCCTGATCTGCCAAATCACAGCTATGGCGCGATTGCCAGCAACTTCTGGCTGTGGAGCCAGCGCGAGCTGACCGCTGATTATCGTCCCCGCTTCCTTGAGATGGTCGAGCAGATGGCAGCCAGTGAGGGCGTTTGGGCTAAGCGCGGCCACGCGGTGCGCCAGCTGGCTTTGCTGTGGTTGTGGCCCAATACCGTCGTCGATCAGGCCTATCTGGACGAAGTGACGGCTTGGAACCAGGCACATCCCAATGTGCCAGCGCAGATCACCAAGAATCTGTTGGATTGGGTCGACACCTCAGCTCGTGCGCTACGGGCGCAGGCTCTGGACGCACAGCAAGGCTGAGTCTGGATCATGACTGATCTGTGGATCGCCGGCGCCCGCCATTTTGACGGTAGCGTCGGCGATCTGTTCATTTCTGGCGGCGTCTTCGTCGACCATTGCCCGAGCGGCGCACAAAAAATTGACGCGGACGGTCTGGTCGCGCTACCCGGTTTCGTCGATCTACACACCCATTTGCGCGAACCAGCGCCCGACCCCGCCGAGACGATCCGCAGCGGCACAGCTGCGGCCGCCGCCGGCGGCTACACCGCAGTCTTAGCGATGGCCAATACTGAGCCGGTCACCGACTGTGTTGAAGTCGTCGAACAGGTGCAATCGCTGGCGGTCGAGGCAGCCACCGAAGTAATTGCTGGCGCGGCCATCACTAAGGGCCTGGAAGGCAAAGAACTCACCGACATTGCAGCGCTGGCTGCTGCCGGCGTCCGACTGATCAGTGACGACGGCAAGTGCGTCATGAACGCCCAGCTCATGCGGCAAGCGATGGAGCTAGCTGCTGAACACGACCTGATCGTCGCCCAACACAGCCAAGATCATGAGCTCGCGCCAGCCGAGGCGTGCGCTGACGAACGTTCGATCGCCGCTGAACTGGGGGTGCGCGGCTGGCCATGGACCGCAGAGTCGGCAATCATCGCCCGCGACGCGCAGCTGGCTGAATTGACCGGCGCACATTTGCACGTCTGCCACGTCTCCACCGCTGAGTCGCTCGAAGTGGTGCGCTGGGCGAAAGCCCGCGGGATCAATATCACCGCGGAAGCGACCCCACATCATTTGCTGTTGACTAGCGACAGATTGCGCGGCTTAGACACCAGCTTCAAGGTCAATCCTCCGCTGCGTAGTCACGAGGATGTCCAAGCCCTGCGTCAGGCAGTCGCTGACGGCACCGTCGACGTCATCGGCACCGACCACGCACCGCACCGCCTGGTCGATAAGCAACAGCCCTTCCCACAGGCAAAACCAGGGATGATCGCTCTCGAACAGGCGCTAGCTGTGGTCTTGGAGACGCTGCTCAATCCAGGCTTGATCGACTGGCCACGAGTCGCCCAAATCATGAGCATTGGTCCTGCCCGACTCGCGCGCGTGCCTGACCAGGGCGGCAAGCTAGCCCCGGGTGAACGGGCGAATTTGACCCTCGTCGATCCGGCTCGTCGGGTCGTGGTGGATCGGGAAAAATCGAAATCCTTGGGCCGCAACAACCCATACCACGGCATCGAATTGCCTGATCCGGTGCAATTGACGATCCGCGCTGGTGAAATCACTTTCAACCACGCCTGATCGCTCCTCAGATCTGATCAACTGGGTATAGGCCGTGGAACTCGAATTTGCCCGGATGGTTCTAAGCCCGCATACCCAATTTCTTAAACGAAGTCGCCGCGCAGCTATTAAGTTGGCCCCAGTGGCCCCCATGACCGCAAGAATAGGGTCAGATCACCCCAAGGGAGACTTCAGATGGACGAACTGTCGCAGGCTATGAATCTGCTCGAGCAGGCGATCGCCGACATGCGAAATATGCCCACTTTCCAGCCCCAGACCGATTTCACTGAAACCGACGAGGACCATACCGTCGAGGTCACCGTCGACGCCGAAGGTAAAATCGCCAACATCCGGGTGTTCAACGGTTGGGAGGACCGCATCGAGGCTTCGATGCTGGCCGACCGCATCAATATCACCCTCGGCCGGGCCAATCTGCGCAAGATGGGCGTCGATCCCGATTTCGAAGGACCGGACGGCACTGAGGCTCCCGAACTGATCGACCTCAATCAGACCCCGCCACAAGCCGAAGTCACTGCGGAGGATCGTAAAGCCGCTCAGGAGATGTCCGAGCAGAGCTATGCCGAATTCCTGCAGCGGGTCGAAAACACCAAACGCAATCGCGCCGAGGTCATGGAAGACATCCAGCGCAAGTTCGATGAGCTGGATGCTGTCTTGGCTGGTGCCGCAACTCCGAGCGAAGATCAGCGCTATTTCAGCGACAATCAAATGGTTTCAATCGAAAGCGACGGCGTCTCGATGGGCAATGTCGAGATCAAAGACAGCTGGTTGCATTCCCCGCGCTCGGGTTTGACGGTAACCCAATGCCTCAATGAAGCGCTCCAGCAAGTCCCGCAGAGCGGCGTAAATCCCAGCGATTTCATGAACATTTTCAAGTGACCAGCTAGCCAGGAGGAGAGATGAGCCAAAATCAGGGCAATTCCGATACGTCCGCGAATACGGGCTACTGGCTGACGAATGGGCAAAGCACCGGCATGCCGATTCCTCAGCAGGCCAGTGCCGCGGCCCAAGCGAACAGCCCGATCCCGGGCAACGGCGGATCTGCTGCTAACACGGGCGCTAACGCTCCCGCTGGCGGCCCTGCCGGCAACACCAACGCCGCGGGTGCAACGGGCAATGCGCAACCAGGCGGAGTCGAAGGCGTGCAGCAGCCTGCTGTGGACGTGCCGGACGACGCCTATCGCATCACCGAAAACATGGCTATCGGTGACGAATTCGTCGCCGTAGCACCAGATGGCACCGTCGTCGACTCTCGCGGCGCGGGCACCACGATTCACACCCAAGACGGCATGCGGGTGCACGTCGCACAAGATGGCAAGATCGCCGTCGACAGCAACTTCCGCAATGCCGACAACGTCAAGGACCGCTACGAGCTGTCCCCCACCGACGCTTTCCAGTCTGCGGACGGCACCAAGGTCACTACTGACGAACACAGCAATGTCGTGATCGAGCAGGCCAACGGTCAGCGCATCACGGTCTTCGACAACGGAACCGTCGAAATTCGGCTACCGAAGGATGGGGGCGGCACCGGCGGTGGTGCCGATGATCCGAACGCACCTGGTGGCGTCATCGGTGACGAAGGTGATGGCGAAGGCGACGGAGAAGAAGGCGGCGAGAGCGGTAGCGGAGGTACCGACTCGGACGACGGCTCTGACTCCGACGACGGCTCAGACTCAACCGACAGTGACGACTCCGACGACGACTCAGACTCAACCGACAGTGACGACTCCGACGACGGCTCTGACTCAGGCGACGGGCCCGGTGACGACTCTGACACAGGCGACGACGGTGGCTCCGGCGGTCCCAGCGTCGATGATCCGACTGCTCCCAAGCCGCCCACGACTCCCCCACCAGGCGATGGTTCTGGTGACGGTAGCGGCGATGGCTCTGGCGACGGCGATGGCTCTGGAGATGGAGACGGCTCGCAAGATCCTGAGCCGCCAATCTCCACTCCAGTCGAACCGCCGACATCCACACCTACACCACCCACTGGTGGTCCCGGTGGCGGCCCGAGCGGTGGTCCCGGTGGTGGACCGAGCGGTGGTCCCAGTGGCGGCCCCAGCGGCGGACCCAGCACGCCTCCTGGCGGCCCCACTCCTGATAGCCCTGGCACGCCGCCAGGGACACCGCCCCCCTCGTCTGGTGAAGACATCAAGGTCGATCCGGCGGATCTCGACAAGGATGCCGCTCGCTGGGGCGAAATTATTGGCGACGCAGGCGTCCTGCTGAACTGCTTTGAGAGCTTGAGCGGCGCAATCGGTTCTTGGGGCCTGTGGCATGCCTGCAAGGGATCTTTCGAGAACACCTGCCAGGTCTTCGCCGATCACATGCAAGACGCACGCACTGAGATGGGCAAGATCCAACAGGGCTTGACGCAGAGCGCAGAGAAGTATCGTCAGGCCGAAGCAGAGAATGCTGGCACCGCTGGCAAGGTCGGCAAGTAGCGAGAGGAATCTGAAATGTCTATGGCTTCAAGCGGTGTTTGCTACGCCGGCGCTAACGTAAAGCCCTGCGACTGGTCGACCCTGACGAGCAATGTCTTGGACACCATCGATCGGATGGCCAAGAAGGCTCAGGAAGTTTGCCAGGGCATCAACGATGCCTGTCAAAAGCTGCAAGACAGTATTGACAAGTACCTCGGCTGGATGAAGTGGGCCATCCCAGCGGTCAGGTTCGTCAACCTGGTGCTGGAACGCATCCAGATCATGAGCCAGATCATCAACAAAGCCATTCAGGCGTTGAACTGGGTCATTCCGCACCTGGCGGCGCCGTGGGCGATCCGCGACATCGGTAACAAGATGACCGGAGATTTCGTCCAGAACTTCGGTGAATTCGTTAACGCGATGGCCCCGGAGAACTTCGTCGCGCCGATCACCTGGACCGATCAGGCGGGCCAGTTCTACAAGGGCAAGGTCGAGCAGCATCGTCGCGACGGCGCTGACAAGACCCAGGAGAGCGTGCAGAAGTTTGGCGAAGCGGTCAAGACGCTCGGTGAGGACGCGGTCGATTCGGTCGTCACCTTCATCAGTGATGTGACTGGCGGTCTGCTCGCGGTCGCGGAAGCGAAGAACGCCTTGAAGATGGTCGAGAAGGCTGCCGAGGCGGCCGCCAAGAATGTGACTTTCTGGCTGAAGATCATCACCTTGGTCGTCGACATCATCAAGTTCGCGGCTTCAGTGGCCTCGCAATGTCATTCCTTCATCAGCAACTCGATCAATCAGCTGACGAGTTGGCCAGAAGGTGCCACGCTGTAGTTAACCGATGACGTCACTGGGCTGGACATTGATCTCACCAGCCCACAGGCCGAGTTCAGGGGGTTTGAATTCGGCCGTGATGAGTGGGCCGCGATTCGTGGGGAGGCGAGTCGCGGCCCACAGCCTTGATTCGCGAATCCTGCATGTTACGCCTCGTTTGGCTGTCCAATTTGAGGACGTTAAAGCCCTACTACCCGATCTCTTGCAACATGAAAATGGGCGGTGACCCAACGTCACCGCCCACCTCATTTGGCCTGCATCAATCGCGCATGCTCAGCAATTCCTCGGCCTGTTCGGTCACCTTCTTGGCGACTTCATCGTCACTGATCTCCAAGAATGTCAAGACCCGATTGACGCTGTCTGCCAACTCGAGATCCTTGACCTCGGCAGACAACTTCTGGCCAGCCGCGTCATTGATCGGAGCGCCGATACCCCGCAAGTGCAAGACCCAGCCGGCGATGGCGCGGGTGGCGCCGTCCGCGAGCGCACCGCGCTGCGCGAAAGCTTTGACGTGCGGGACGATGCGGATCGGCAGCTTCTGCGAGCCGTCAGCGGCGATCCGGGCAAGCTGGTCTTTCATCTGCGGATTATCGAAACGCTCGCGCAGCGCCTCACGGTAGGCCTGTTTTTCCTCATCTGGCAACTCGATCTGGTGCACGGCGTCATCCCAATATTTCTCGACGAATCCATGGATGCGTTCGTCATTGATCGCCTGGTAGACCGTCTCTAAGCCAAGCACCGGGCCGCAATAGGCCATCAGGGAGTGCGCGCCGTTGAGTAAGAACAATTTACGCATCTCGTGTGGCTCGATGTCGTCGACGAATTGGGCGCCCATGTCTTCCCAAGCCGGGCGACCGGCTTTAAATTCGCCAGCCAAGACCCACTCACTGAAGGGTTCAGTGACGACCAAACCAGGATCGGCGAAACCAGTCAGTTCGGCTACGCGGGCGCGGTCTTCGTCCGTCGCGCCGGGAGTGATGCGATCGACCATGGTGGTGACGAAGGAGACATTCTCGCTGATCCAGTCGATCAAAGTCGGGTCCACTTGGGCTGCTGCCTGCTTGATGATGCGCTCTGCCATCGCGCCGTTGCCCGGCACATTGTCGCAAGGCACGAAGGTGATTGGGCCAGCATCAGCTTGGCGCCGGGCTAGCAGGCCGCGGACGAATTTAGCCGGCGCAGTGAACACGGCCTGGCTCAAGTCCCCTGATTTCAAAGTCTCGAGGTCTTTGACGACTTCTTCGTCTTGGAGATTCAAGTCACCAGCGACGTTACGCCGGTAGCCAGCTTCGGTCACCGTCGAGGTGACGATGCCGACGTTCGGGTCAGCGAACAAATCCAGCCAAGGCTGATGTTCATGCGAACGATAGGTCTTGCTGATCGAACTGATCACTTCAACCTTGTCACCGTCCGGGGCTTGAATGTCGAGCTGGTAGAGACCTTCTTGTTCGTCCATCGCGTCGTCACGGGCAGATTCGCGTGGCTCCAAAGTGGTGCGGCCCGGGAATCCTGCGATGCCCCATAGGTCGGCGTCCGAAGCGTGCTCGGTGTACCAGGCGCCGTGGGCGCGGAAGAAGTTTCCGGTACCGAGGTGGATGATGCGCACCGGCGCAGCGGTGCGTCCGGCGGTTTCGCGGTTGAGCTGACTCATATCTTGAATACCTTTCGGGGGTTATCTGCAACCAATTTGACGGCTTGGTCTTGGGCCTCGTCCAGCTCCAGGCGGTGGCTGCTGACCAACTGCGCCAGATGCACCGCGTCCAATCGCCGCGACATGTCGTGCCGGGCAGGAATTGAACAGAAGGCGCGGGTGTCGTCAATCATTCCCGAGACTCGCGAGAAACCAGCCATCTCAGTGATGGATTGTTTGAACCGCATGATCGATTCCGGCGCGTCAATGAACCACCACGGCACGCCGATATAGACGGATCGGTAGAAGCCAGCCAGCGGGGCTAGTTCGCGGCTGTAGACGTCCTCGTCGAGGGTGAAGACCACCAGGTGCAAGTTGGGGTGGTTTCCGAACTGATTTAGCGCTGGCCGCAACGCGTGCGTCATCTCGACGGCGTAGGGAATGTCGCAGCCGACGTCAGCACCATATTCGTTGGCGGTCGGTGCGTCGTGGTCGCGGTAGACGCCAGGATGCAAGGTCAGCACCAGACCGTCTTCGGTCGCCATCCGGATCTGATCGGTCAGCAGGTGACGGCGCAAGCTCGCGGCCTCGTCATGGCTGATCTCCCCGCTGCGTGCCTTGGCGTAGAGCCGTTCGGCTTCGGATTCGGGCAGCAGACCGGTCTGTAGGTCGGCGTGGGAGTGATCGCTGCTGACCGCGCCATGCTGCTTGAAGTAGGCGCGCCGGTTCTCCATCGCCTCGGTGTAGCCCGCCAAGGTGCTGACGTCTACCCCGCTGACCTCCCCCAGCTTATCGACGAGCTGATTCCAGTCGGCGCGGTCGGGTTCTAGATATTTGTCAGGACGGAAGGTCGGCACGACGCGGTGGGCGGCGTTGAAGGCCTCGTCGCCTTGCAGTTTGGCGTGCTCAGCCAGATCGTCGCAGGGATCGTCGGTGGTCGCGATGAACTCAATATTGAACTTGTCCATCAGCTGGCGCGGGCGGTTGGCTGGGTCGTCAATCCAGGCTTGAATCTGGTCATAGATTTCGTCAGCGGTCTGCGCGCTGGGTCGCTTGGTGACGCCGAAGACGCCAACCAATTGGTCGACTAGCCAATATCGCATTGCGGTGCCATTGAAGACCTGCCAGTTCTCGCACAACAGGCGCCAGGCTTTGCGCGAGCCTTCCTCGTCCATGACTGGACGGGTCATCGGCACACCCAGGTCGGCCAAGTCGACACCATTGGCGTGCAATAGCCGGTTGATGTAGTGATCTGGGGTCAGCAGCAGCCGAGTTGGGTTCTCAAAGGACTGGTTTTCAGACAACCAGACCGGCGGCACATGGCCGTGCGGAGAGATGATGGGTAAATCTTTAGTCTGGGCGTAAATCTGGCGAGCAAGTTGACGTACTTGCGGGTCAGCTGGAAACAGTCGATCTTCATTGAGGGTCAGTTCCGTCATTCCCACATTGTTTACCCCGCACGCCTGAACTTGGAAGAGTTTGCCGTGAGTTGGTGAGCAGCTGGCTGGTGACTTATCGCGGCCAGGCTTGGCATAATCGTCCGCAGACACTGCTACGGCAAGGCTCAACAACTGCGCCAGCCGTTGGTGGGATGCAAGCTAGACGACGCGAATCCGCGTCGAGTTAGAGCGACGTCGAAGGAGACGAGATGGCTGTCAAGACCATTGGGGAAGCTCATTACGAGATCAGCCCCGAAGAATTTGACGGATTCGTCGGCGAACAGCTCGCCGCCGTCGACGTCGCCGGCAAGAGCGTCGTCGTCATCATCCCCGACGACACCCGCGGTTGCCCCATGCCGCGGATCTTGACCGCCGTCTACAACGGACTAGCCGGGCGCGGCGCGAAATCTTTGCGCTCAGTGATCGCCTTGGGCACCCACGAGTACATGGAGCCTGAAGAAATCGCCTTGTGGTGCGGCGGTTCGGTCGACGACGACCTGTCGGCCCGCTATCCCGAGATGGAGATCATCAACCACCTGTGGAAAGACCCCACCCAGCTGGTCAGCGTCGGCGTCATTCCCGCCGAAAAGATCGACGAACTTTCTGGCGGCAGGCTCAAGCAAGCCGCTGACGTGCAGATCAACAAGGAGGTCGTCGAGGCAGACGTCAAGATCATCGTCGGGCCGATCTTGCCCCATGAAGTGGTCGGTGTGTCTGGCGGCAACAAATACTTCATTCCCGGCTGCGCCGCGCACGAACTGATCGACATGACGCACTGGGTCGGTGCGCTGATCACCTCAGCCAAGATGATTGGCGCGCCCGGCATCACCCCGGTGCGCGCCATGATCAACGAAGGCGCTTCGCTGATCCCAGGAGAAAAATACTGCCTGGCTTTCGTCGTGCGCGCCTACTCCGACGTCATCGAGTCGGCCTCCTTCGGCAGCCCCGAGGAAGCCTGGGCCGAACAGGCCCGCGTCACCGCGATCAGCCACATCGAATATGTCGAAGAACCGTTCAAGAATGTCATCGCGGAAATTCCTCAGCGCTATCACGACATCTGGACCGCGGCCAAGGGCTTCTACAAGTCCGAGCCCGCCGTCGCTGACGGTGGTGAGGTCATCATTTACGCACCCCACATTACTGAGGTCTCAGAAGCCCACGAGGAGATCTACCAGATCGGCTATCACTGCCGGGACTACTTCGTGAAGCAATGGGACAAGTTCAAAGACATTCCCTGGGGTGTCTTGGCGCACTCGACCCACGGCCGCGGCGCGGGCAGCTACGACCCTGAAACTGGCATCGAAGAAGATCGGCTGACGTTGACGTTCGCGACACAAATTCCGCGCGAGGTATGCGAATCGATCAACGTAAAATATCGCGATCCGGCGACTATCCCGGCGTTGATGGAAGATCCCGATTTCACGGTCATTCGCGACGCAGGTGAAGTGCTATTCCGGCTGGAATCTGACCGGCCAGCCTGATCCCGTGGACAGCCGCTGTCGAACGATAACTTACTGGCAGCTGTCTTGACATAGCTAGACGACGATCAGAAGCCTTCCCCAAGTCCTCAGATCGCCGTCCGGCGGGCCGGGCCAGTGGAGTCCCGGACGATCAACTTTAGCGGCAGAGTCATCGGGGTGACGTCGAAACTGGGACCTTGGCTGACCATCGACAAGACGGTGCGCGCACCGTGCTCACCGAGCAACGTCAATGGCGCGGCGACGGTGGTCAATGGCGGGGTGATCAGCTCAGCGGCGAAGATATTGTCGAATCCGACCACTGAAAGATCCTGTGGGATCGAGAAGCCAGCCTGCCGGGCCGCACGGATGAGCCCGATGGCGATCATGTCGTTATAGCAAACTGCCGCCGTCACCCGGGATTCTCGGACGGTGTGGAATGCGCCATAGCCGCCGCGGACGGTCGGTGCGACCGGCCCGATGCGATGATCCATCAGTTCTAGTTCGAAACAGGCCTCTCGGAACGCGCGCCAGCGGGCGCCGTCCGCCCATGACGCACTGGGCCCGGCGACGTAAGCGATGCGTCGGTGGCCTAGCTCGGTCAGATGCTCCAGCGCTCGACGCATGCCGCGCGGATTGTCGGTGATGATGCTGGGCACGCCAGGCACGACCCGGTTCAACACGACGGTGGACACATTACGGGCGACGCCGCGCAGCGAAGTGTCGGAAAGCCGAGAGCTCGAGACGATCAGACCCTCGAGATTTGGCACGGTCCGGTCGAGCCATTCCCGTTCCATATCGCTGGACTCTTGTGCGTCAGCCAACAAGATGGAAAAGCCAGCGCTAGTCACGTAATGCTCAGCACCGCGAATGACTGAGAAGAACACCGGATTGGTGATGTCGGCGACCGTCATGCCGATGAGTTTGGTCTCGCCGCTGGAGGTGGCTCGCACGACATGTTCGGTACGGTAGCCGATTTCGGCAGCGACTTGATGGATGCGGGCGGCTGTCTTCCCGCTGACCCGGCCCGGCCGGGAGAAAGCACGCGAAACGGTGGACGGGCTGACCCCAGCAGCCTTGGCCACGTCATAGATCGTGGCCGGTTTTTCCGGGGGCAGATCGCTCATCCCTCAACACTAGCGGGCTAACCGACTAGACCAATAGCCTCGTCGGGTGAAACTTCGCGGCGATCTTGATTCGCGGCGACATTGGCCGCTGGCGGACGGTGACCCAGCGGCGCGAACTAGCTAGATTGTTGAAGTACCGAAATTTTGGGCGCCCAGCAATGTCCGCTGGGAGAACGGCCAACAGCAGAGGAGACAAGATGACTCAGCAGCAAACGGTCGGCGTAGCAAGCAACGGCGCGATTCCGAACAGCTCGGTCAACGACATCGCCGCGACCGATCCCCACCTGCAAGCCGGCGGCGAGAAGGCCAATATCGGCGTCGTCGGCATGGCTGTGATGGGTTCAAACCTGGCTCGCAACCTCGCCCACAAGGGCTTCACCGTCGCGATCTTCAACCGTTCGCCAGAGAAGACCCGAGCGGTTTACGCCGAACACGGTCACGAGGGCAAATTCATCCCCTCGGAGACCATCGAGGATTTCGTCAACTCGATCGCCGCACCACGCTCGATCATCTTGATGGTCAAGGCTGGCGCAGCCACCGACGCGACCATTGACGAACTGCTGCCCTATCTCGAACCAGGCGACGTCATCATGGACGGCGGCAACTCCTTCTTCGAAGACACCCGGCGTCGCGAAAAGGAAATCTCTGCCAAGGGCTTCCACTTCGTCGGCACCGGCATTTCGGGCGGTGAATATGGCGCACTGACTGGCCCGTCGATCATGCCCGGCGGCACGCCAGAGAGCTATCAGATCCTTGGCCCGATGCTGGAAGCGATTTCGGCGCATGTCAGCGACGAGCCGTGCTGCGCTTGGATGGGACCAGACGGCGCCGGCCACTTCGTCAAGATGATCCACAATGGCATCGAGTACTCCGACATGCAGGTCATCGGCGAGGCCTACGAACTGCTGAAGGCCGCTGGCATCAGCAATGCCGAAGCCGCCGAGATCTTCCGGGAATGGAATACTGGCGAGCTGTCGAGCTATCTGATCGAAATCACCGCCGACGTGCTGAGCCAAACTGATCCGACCACTGGTCAGCCGCTGGTCGACGTCATCAAGGACCGCGCCCAGATGAAGGGCACCGGCACCTGGACGGTCACCACCGCGCTACACCTGGGTGTGCCGGTCAATGGCATCGCCGAGGCTGTCTTCGCTCGCGCACTGTCTAGCCACGACGACCTGCGCCGCGTCGCTCAGCAGGCTCTGCAGGGCCCCGACCGCACGCTGCAGGTGCCCGACAAGGCCGCGTTCATTGAGGACGTCCGCCGCGCACTGTGGGCTTCCAAGGTCATCGCCTACAGCCAGGGCTTCGACGAGATCCGCACCGGCGGCGTCGCGTTCGGTTGGAATATCAACGTCGCTGACTGCGCAAAGATTTGGCGTGACGGCTGCATCATCCGAGCCGCGCTGCTGGAAAACATCCGCCAGGAGTACGCGAACGATCCGCAGCTGGTTTCGCTGATGTGTGCTCCGTCGATCGCCCCGCAGCTCGCCGAATATAACGACGCCTGGCGTCGCGTCGTCGCCGCTGCGGCGCAGTCTGGCGTCCCAGCCCCGCTGTTCTCGAGCTCCCTGGCCTACTACGACATGGCTCGGGCGCCACGCGTCAACGCTGCGCTGACCCAAGGGCTGCGAGACTTCTTCGGCTCGCACACCTACGAACGTGTCGACGCCCCAGGCCACTACCACCTGAACTGGAGCGGCGATCGTAGCGAGGAAAAGACCAGCGACGACTAATCGCGCTTTGAGCTGACCTAACTACAGCGGGCCGGACCTGGATTACCAGGCCGGCCCGTCTTTGTTCATCAGCGAGTTCTGCCACGTGGGCAAAAGAGAAGGCCGCGCCCCCCAACCAAGGGCGCGGCCTTCAGCAGATCGGGGGTTTAACACCGCACCCGACTGCTCGCCCCCTCCAGCTCTTACTTGGAGGTGAGATCGCTGTGATCTTGGCGCTCATACATCTTTTCGATGAGCTCTGCATTGTTCTCCAAGACCTTGCGGCGTCGCACCTTTTGCGACGCGGTCAGCTCTTCTCCCTCCATGGTGAACTCTCGGTCGAGAATCTCGTATCGAGTGATCTGCTCCCATGGCTCTAGACGCTTATTCGTCCGTCTCACGAAGCGATCAATGGATTCGCGAATCTCTGGTAGCTGCGTAAGTTCAGCATAACTTAGGCCCTCTTTGCCTCTGTGGGCGGCCCACTTGTTTAGGCTCTGCGGGTCCATCGTCACCAGCGCCGTCACATATTTTTGACCCTCACCGACCGCTACCGCGCTGGACAGATAGGGCACGTTAGCCATCAGCGCATTTTCGACCTTCTGCGGCGAGACGTATTTGCCGTTCGAGGTCTTGAACAGGTCTTTCTTGCGGTCGGTGATGAATACGTTGCCGTCCTCGTCGAAGCGGCCGATGTCGCCGGTGCGATACCAGCCGTCTTCGGTGAACGCCTCAGCGGTCAGCTCCGTCAGGCCGTGATAGCCGCGGGCGATGATGTCGCCGCGGATCATGATCTCGCCTTCCTCGTCGAGCTTGGTTTCGCAGCCCGGCACGATGCGTCCGACCGAACCAAAGACTGGCTTGTACGGCGGATTCAGGAAGGCGACCGCGGAGGTTTCCGTCGAGCCATAGCCTTCGATCAACGTGATGCCAGCCGAGTAGAACCATTCTTGGACCTGGCTGGATAGCTTCGCTGAGCCGGAAATCATGAATTTCATGTTGCCGCCCATCAGCTCCTTGAGCTTGCTGAAGACCAGCTTGTCGGCGACGGCATACTTAGCGCGCAGCGCTGGCGGCATCGGCTCGTCTTTCAGCCGATAGCTGCGGGAATCGCGACCGACGGCGAACGCCCAGCGAGCTAGTCGACCCCTGATGCCCTTCTTGGGGTACTTCGTCATGACGCCCGCGCGCACCTTTTCGAAGATGCGCGGCACACCGACCAGGATGGTCGGCTTGACCTTCGCCAAGTTGTCGACGATCTTGTCGACGCGACCGTCGACATAGGCGCTGACGCCCAGCGCGATCTGCAGAGTCTCCAAGTCGCGACCAAAGACGTGCGCCAGCGGCAGCCACAGATAGAGCAGGTCATCTTCACCGGCGAGCTGCATCGCCCGCAAGCTGATGCCTTCTTGGGTCCAGCACGAATTAAGCAGTTCGACCCCCTTGGGTTTGCCGGTGGTGCCCGAGGTGTAGATCAGCGTCGACAGGTCTTCTGGTTTGACCGCGGCGATCACGTCGTCGACGATGTTCGCGTCCTTGGCCAGACGTTCGCGTCCGATGCGCTTCAGTGCTGCGAAGCTGAGCACCTTTTCTGATTCGAAGCGGCCTTTGCGGTCATCGTAAAATAAGATGACGTGGTGAATCTGCTTGTGCAGTTCTTCAGATTCTGCGAGCTTGGCCAGCTGCTTGGTGTTTTCAACGAATGCGATGACCGAGCCAGAATCTTCGACGATGTGGTTGGTGTCTTCGGCAGTGGTGTTGGGGTAGACGGTCGTCGTCGCACCGCCCGCGCATGCGATGCCGAGGTCGGCCAGCACCCATTCCATCCGCGTCGAGGAGTTGATGACGACGCGCTGCTCAGGCTTTAGGCCCAACTCGATTAGGCCAGCTGCGACGGTGTCGACGACTTCCTGGGCTTGCTGCCAGGTCATCTCTTCGATGCTTTCCCCGTCGTGACCAGGGAATTTGTAGGCCACCTTGTTGGGCGTCTTTTGTACGCGTTCCCTAAACATGGCCGGGAAGTTCACCGCACGCTGCGAGGCGATCTCGGCATACAGCTCATCGATTGGACGCTTGTCCTTGGGCACTTCAAATCCTCCACGAGATTGTTGCAGGGCTGATCGGGGTGGGGCGCCCTGCCTGGCCCCGGCAAATGTCAGGGGCTATAGATCGAGCTTAGGTTCGACGAAGCCCGGTGGGACTGGACGACTCCTACAACTAAGCAACAATTTCGTTGTAGAAATCCCCTATTCACAGCTGACTGCGGGATTCTTGGCTGCTTCAGCCCAGATGCGCGGCGATCACTTGGGCGAAGGTCATCGCTTGGTGATCGGTCAGATCGGACACTTGTTTGCGGCAGCTGAATCCGTCCGCCAAGACGATGGCCTCGGGGCCGGCGGCCTCGATAGCGGGCATCAGATCGTGTTCAGCGACGGCTACCGACACCTCATAGTGACCGCGTTCGACGCCGAAGTTACCGGCCAGACCACAACAGCCCCCGAGCGTGATGACCTCGGCGCCGGTCTTTGCCAACAGTTCCGCATCAGCGCGCCATCCCAAGACTGACGCATGATGACAGTGCGGTTGGGCGACGATGGTGTGGCCGGTCAGTTGCGGCGGCGTCCAGTCGGGCGCGAATTCGCTGAGCAACTCAGCTAGCGTCCGAGTCGCAGCTGCGACGATCTGGACGTCCTGGTCGCCGGGCAGCAGTTCGGCGGCATCCGAGCGCCAGACGGCAAGGCAGCTGGGTTCGATGCCGACGATCGGGATGCCGGCTGCTGCGATCGGATGCAGGGTCTTGAGAGCTCGACGCAGCTGCCGGCGGGCGCCGTCCAATTGGCCGGTGGTGATCCACGTCAGCCCGCAGCAGGCGTCGCCTTCAATCAGTTGCGGCTCGAAACCAGCGTGCAGCAAGACCTTGAGCAAGGCGGGCAGCTGGTCGCCTTGGAAGGCGTCGCTGAAGGAATCGACCCAAACTGCCACTGGCTGCTTCGCCGTGGTCGCTGAGCTGTGGCGGCTGCTGGCTGCCGAGTCGGCGGTGGCGGCGGCGAAGGTGGCGGGCGTCAGATCTTCTTGGCTGGGTGACGCGATGACGTCTCGATCGGGACGCTGGGTCGCGGCGGCGCTCGCATTGGGCAACCGGGTTTGTTCGTCGCTTTGAATTCGCTGCCGAGCGCTGGCGCCCTTCCTGAACGGCGGCAGCGGACGACGCGCGTCGACCCCAGCCACGCCCAACGCCAGCTGCTTGAGACCAGGGGTGCGCATCGCCAGGTTCGCGAGCCAGCCGATGCGTAGCCTCGTAATTAGTCGTCCCCAGCGCGGTAGCCAGCCCAGCACGTAATGGCTCGTCGGACGCAGTTTGCGTCGATATTTGCGGTCGAGGACGTGCGACTTGTAGGCGGCCATGTCGATGCCGGTCGGGCAGTCGCGACGGCAACCTTTGCAGGCTAGACACAAGTCGAGCGCTTCGGCGACCTCAGGGGCGTCCCAGCCTTTGACTAGCTGGCCGTTGACGAGTTCCTGCAAGACGCGCGCCCTGCCTCGGGTGGAGTCTTTCTCGTCTCGGGTGGCTTGGAAGCTCGGGCACATCACTTGGCCGGCGCTGGTGCCGTCAGCCAAGCATTTGCCCACACCAGAGCATTGATGGACTGCGGCCGCGAATTGCGGATCGCGGCGCAAGATGGGGCTGCGTCGGATGTGGTTGACGCGGACGTCTGCGTCCAATGGCCGGGGGTCGACCAGCACGCCAGGGTTGAGCAGATTGTGTGGGTCAAAGATTTCTTTGACGGCGCCAAATAACTGCAAGGCGGCTGGCGAGTACATCTTGGGCAGCAGTTCGCTGCGGGCTCGTCCGTCACCGTGTTCGCCGGACATGGAGCCGCCATATTTCGCGACGAGGTCAGCGGCCGCGCTGACGAATTTCTTGTAACGCTGCGGCCCGTCGGCATCAGCCAGTGGGAAGTCGATGCGGCAATGAATGCAGCCGTCCCCGAAGTGCCCGTAGGGCAGGCCGTGCAGTTCGTGAGCGACCAGCAGCTCTTCGAATTCGCGCAGGTAGTTGCCCAGTTGATCCGGTGGGACGGCCGCGTCTTCCCAGCCCGGATAGGCGGGGTCGTCGAGCGCGACGCCAGCTAGGCCGGCCGCATCGGAGCGGATCGCCCACAAGGGTTTGGATTCCAGGGGGTCGGGCAAGACCCAGCCTTCGGTGGCCTTCGCGGCTTCGACCAGCGCATTCGCGCGCGCGAGCACTTCGGCGTCGCTATCACCCACTAGTTCGATGAACATCCAGCCGTCGCCGGCGGGCAGCGGTGGGACGGCTTGCGCGCCGAGGCGGTCGGCGACGACGTCAGTCAGTCGACGGTCCATGCCTTCGCAGGCGACCGGTTTGAATTGCAGCAGGTTGGCGATGTCGTCGGCGGCTTCGACCATCGTCGGATAGCCGAGTGCGACGGTCAGCTGAACCGGCTTATCGGTGACGAGCCGGACGCGCGCCTGGGTAATGATGCCCAGCGTGCCTTCAGTGCCGGCGAAGAAGCTTGCCAGGTCGAAACCATTTTCGGGCAGCAGATGTTCCAGTGAATAGCCAGACACTTGCCGTCCAAAGCGTCCAAATTCGGTGCGGATCGTCGCCAAATTCGATTCGACTAGGTCTTTTAGCTGCTCAAATTTGCCGTCTGGGTCGCCGGGCCGCAGCCAGACCAGCTCGCCGTCACCGGTCAAAATTTCTAGTTCGACGATGTTGTCGGCGCTGCGGCCATAGCCCAAGGCGCGCGGCCCGCAGGCGTTGTTTCCGATCATGCCGCCGACGGTGCAACGGTTCGCAGTCGACGGGTCGGGTCCGTAGCGCAGGCCGTGTGGCAGCGCGGCTTTGGTCAGCTGGGTTTGGATGACGCCCGGTTCGATCAGCGCAGTCTTGGCGACTGGATCGATTTCGATGATGCGGTTCAGGTGGCGGGCGGCGTCGATCACCAAGCCGTCGCCGACCGCATTGCCTGCGCACGACGTGCCGGCGCCGCGCGCTGTGATGGGTAGCCCAGCCTTGAGAGCGGCTCGGGCGACGCTGACGAGCTCGTCGCGGGTGCGCGGACGAGCGACGATTTGCGGGACGACGCGATAAAGCGATGCGTCAGACGAATAGAGCGCTCGCGCCAAGGTTGAGTCGTCGAGGCAGTCGTGGTCGCTCAGCTCGGCAAGGAAGCGTTGGACGGCTTCGCTGGGCGCGCTGATTGTCTGACTCACCCGCCTAGTCTGTCACGTACCGGTTGACGCACAGGCACCTGTCCGGGCGATCAATACCCAGTATCGGGTACGTTCGTCCTACAGGCGGCCAGAGAATGCGTTCGATTGAAGCGCCATGAAAAGCGAATCTAATCGAGCGGCAAATATCCTATTGTGCTTCTGCTGTTCACGGATGGCATCGAGTTGGGATATGAATTGCAGCTGATCCGAATTAGACAAATCCGGGACCGGCAAATTCTTTAACTGAGTCATATTTATGGTTGCAATGCCCGTGGTTTGTTTAGCAGATCGCAGGAAATAGTCTTTAGCTGCTCGGCTGCCCAAATATGCGCCAAGAAATTCTGGGTGCAGAACGTTGGTGTCGTTGACTCGAACTTTGAAGACGTGATTTTGGTGCAGGCATAGCGGCAGCTCATCACGCCAAACCGTTCCACGGCCCAACTTGTCTGGATCGCCACCTTCAGTCATTAAGACATCGCCCGCGCGCAGCGCATAGCGCTCGATCTCTTTTTGCGTCGCGGCGATCGTCTTGACCAAGGTCATGTCTAGGTATCCCGCCTGGACATTCGAAACGGCTAAGTAAGGCAATTCCCTGGTTGCTTCGGCTGTCTTTCGACCCTTGGTAATGCCAGACGAAACCTCTGCTAAGTCACCTAGCCGGGTGTTCGCCGTTGCTGTGCTACTAACGTTTTCGACTAGGGCAGATTGGAGCTTCGCGTAGTCACTAGCGATGATGTCGCAGCGATGGCGTAGCGCATCTCCCCGGTCGAGGATCGAGACGATGCGACGTTGCTCATCAAGAGAAGGAAGCGGAACCTTCGCGAGGTTAATGAATCCCCGAGAAATACCACCTACAGTCGCTCCCCTGAAATCTGATAAGAGCAACTTTTTACCAATGCCGGAGTGCAGAAAATAGAAAACATATTTCGGAACCGCGCGGGACTCATCAATAGCCAAGCGAAAAACATGTTCATTCACCGCCGCAGCATCTAGCGGAAAATTCTCATCGACAAAACAAACTCGACCGGTAGTTGCGCCGTCTTTTACTATCAGGATGTCGTCGCGCTCGATCTTGCCTGCACGGAGATTCTCGTAGAAATCCGCTGGCACATACTTGAGTTTCTCGAGACGAAATCCACCGTCATCACTCAAATGCTCGCCACCGAGGCTTGGAATTCCGTCAACTGAAGTGGCCCCTCCAGCCGGGCGCGAGCCACTCTCTAGCCTTGCCGTTATCTCAGACAGAAACACCTGTCTCATGAGACGACCGCATTCCAATTGGGCTGACACTCTAGGGGATCCCGCTTAACGCCGAATGCTCGCGGCCGCTTTTCGATTCCCACCCTCATAAGCCTAGAAGAGCGGGCTGACAATGCTCAGGAAGCACGTCGAGCGGGACATTCAAAATTCGCGGCTTGTCCATCCTCAAAAGACTGGCTTGGCCTTTGCTGGCCCGGCCGTGAAGGTCCGCGAGTCGAAGTCCGGTTCGTCTGGGGCTTCGTCGTCACTCCACCAGCCGTCTTCGTCGTCGTCATCGTCGTCGGCGTCATGCTCTTCGTCGTCGAGCTCGTCTTCGTCCTCGTCTTCGTCGAGGGCGACAGCCTGATAGGCCTCGACGATGACAGCAAACCAGTCTTCCAGCGATTCAGCTTCGATCTGCCGTTCGTCGTCGTCATGCCAATGGCGGATGATCTGGCCGGGTTCGCCGTCTGCGACGCCGAATGTGTCGACGCACACATAGTCGCCGCCGCCATTGGACGCGAACGGGAACCAGCCTTGATGCCACCAGTTTTCGAGCTCAAAGTCGGTGCCGATCATCTCGGTCAACTCAGCCCAGGTGGACAGGCTCTCCTCGATGTCCAGCAGGTAGAGCTCACCGATGAACGATTCACCGTCCGATCCGTCATGCCAGGCGAACAGCTCGCGCAATTCCTTAGGGAATTTAACGCCAGCATCTTTCAGCTGGTCGGCATAGTCGTCGATGATCTCTTTGATGTCTTCTTTGTCCGCGCCGTCAGCCATTTCACCGGCAGCGGTCGGGCAGACCTTGGCCATCAATTCGTCGAGGGTCGCCAAAACGTCTTTCAGACTCATGCCACCAAGCCTAAGACGCGCAGCGCCTCGCGCGGATCAGTCTCGAGTAAGACGACGGTGCTTGGATGCGTGCGGACGGGCCGCTTCTTCGCCCAGGCGCTCGACCTTGTTGCGTTCGTAGTCTTCGAAATTGCCTTCAAACCAGAACCACTTCGGATCGTTGCCGTCCTCACCGTCACCTTCCCAGGCCAAAATGTGCGTCGCGACGCGGTCCAAGAACCAGCGGTCGTGGGAGATGACTACCGCACAACCGGGGAACTCCAGCAGCGCATCTTCCAAGCTCGACAGGGTCTCAACGTCCAAGTCGTTAGTGGGCTCGTCAAGCAGCAACAGGTTGCCGCCCTGCTTCAACGTCAACGCCAAGTTCAAACGGTTGCGTTCACCACCGGAAAGCACACCGGCCGGCTTTTGCTGATCGGGACCCTTGAAACCGAAGGACGCGACATAGGCCCGCGAAGCCATCTCGAAGTTGCCGACCTTGAGGTAATCCAGGCCATCAGAGACGACCTCCCAGACGGTGCTGGCCGGGTCGATGCCGGCGCGGCCCTGGTCGACATAGCTGATCTTGACAGTCTCACCGATCTTGAGGCTGCCCGAATCCGGCTCCTCTTGACCGACGATCATCTTGAACAGCGTCGATTTGCCGACACCATTTGGGCCGATGACGCCGACGATGCCAGCTCGCGGCAGGTTGAAGCTCAAGCCGTTGAACAAGATGCGGTCGTCGAAGCCCTTCTTCAGGTCGGTCGCTTCGAGCACGACGTTGCCCAGGCGTGGGCCAGCCGGGATGTTGATTTCGCTAGTGTCGATCTTGCGGAAGCGCTCAGCTTCGGCAGCCAACTCTTCGTAACGGGCCAGACGAGCCTTCGACTTGGCTTGCCGTGCCTTCGGCGAAGAACGCACCCACTCCAACTCGCGTTCCAGGATCTTGGCGCGCTTGGCGTCCTTTTGCCCCTCGATCTTGAGACGTTCCTTCTTGGTCTCCAGGTAGGTCGAGTAGTTGCCCTCGTAGGGGTATAGCCGACCGCGGTCGACCTCACAGATCCAGCCGACGACATTGTCCAAGAAGTAGCGGTCGTGGGTGACGCACAACACAGCGCCCGGATAGGTCTTCAGGTGGCCTTCTAGCCAGTTGACCGATTCGGCGTCCAAGTGGTTGGTGGGCTCGTCGAGCAGCAGCAGATCGGGCTGCTCGAGCAGCAGCTTGCACAGCGCGACGCGGCGCCGTTCACCACCGGACAGCACGTCGACGATGGTGTCCGGCGGCGGGCAACGCAGCGCCTCCATCGCCATCGCGAGCTGGGCGTCCAAGTCCCAAGCGTTCGCCGCATCCAGCTCGCCTTGCAGCTCGCCCATCTCGGCGAGCAGCGCGTCAAAGTCGGCGTCGGGGTCGGCCATCGCTTCGCTGATCTCGTTGAAACGATCGAGTTTGCCCTTGATTTCTGCGACGCCCTCTTGCACATTCTCCAAGACGGTTTTGCCTTGGGTCAGCGGCGGTTCCTGCAGCAAAATGCCGACGCTGGCGCCCTTGGCGAGCTGGGCTTCGCCGTTGTTGATCTGTCTCTTATACACATCTGACGCTGCCGACGAAGAGGATAGTGTA
>ERZ1031113.131-NODE-131-length-27588-cov-16.752443_pt1 | contig 27588 bp, 27 predicted proteins | sample MGYA00518225_ERZ1031113 | MGnify/ENA primary metagenome ERZ1031113 (study PRJEB33718, sample SAMN03159751) | human skin metagenome | collected 2014-05-20 | study: EMG produced TPA metagenomics assembly of the PRJNA266117 data set (Human skin bacterial metagenome...
GTTTCGGCGCCGTGGCGGGCGCGGTGGTCGCTGCCCTGGTGCTGGCGGCGCTGGGACTGAAGGGCCAGCAGGATTCCGCGGTAGGGGTGGCCATGAGCTTCGGCATGGCCTTGTCTGTGCTGTTCATCCACCTGTATCCAGGGAATTCGAACCGGGCGCTCGCGCTGCTGACGGGCCAGATTGTCGGCGTGTCCGCGCAGAACGTGATGCTGCTGGCAGGCACAACGGTGCTGGTTGCAGGCGCCGTGCTGGTTCTGTGGCGGCCGCTGCTGTTTTCCTCCGCAGACCCCGTGATGGCCGCCGCGTGCGGTGTTCCCGTGCGCACGATGGCGCTGGTGTTCGCGGTACTCGTGGGCATCGCGTCGGCACAGTCAGTGCAGATTGTCGGCGCGTTGCTGGTGATGTCGCTGCTGATCACCCCTGGGGCGTCAGCCGCTCAGGTGACGGCGAACCCGAAGCTTGCGGTGGTGCTGTCCATCGTGTTCGCGGAAGTCGCGGCAGTAGGCGGGATGGTGCTTTCGCTCGCCCCGGGTATGCCGGTGAGCGTGTTCGTGGCCTTTATCTCGTTCGGGATCTACCTGGTGTGCCGAGTGATTGGCCGGGTACGCGGCTAGCGGTACTCCCGGTAGTCCGCAGGCGTAGCGCCTTTTTCCACCGCGGCGGCGGCTGCGGCAAGGAAGTCGCGGCGCACCTTCTTCTGCCCCAGCTCGCGACCAGAGACGGACAAGCGGATCGTGTTGCCCTTCTCCGCGCCGCGCTCGGCGGCCTTGATCACGTTGCGGCGCCACCACTTCGCCGCACCGTACCCCTCACCCACCGACAAATTTCGCGCCTGGGAAAACTCCCCCCGCTTAATGCGGTAGATGCCCTTCGTTGAGGCAGCGACGGTAAAACCGAACTCGTCGAGCACCTTCAACGTGCCGTCCGACATGCGCCAGCGCGGAGGCGCGAACATATCCAAGTCGAAACCGAGCGCCGACATCTGACGCGTGGCACCTTTGAGACGAAGCCTCGCCTCGTGCTCGCCCAAACTGGCAAACTCGCTGCGCCTTCCCTGCACCGGCTGGTCAAAGCCGTTGAGCATGAGCGCGCGGTTGCCGAGCTGCTCGGTGAGCCAGGAGCGCGTGGCGCCGTCCTTAGCCAAGTGCCACTTCTTGTCGATGTGCGGCGCCACCAGTAGCGACACCGGCATCCCCTCGCGGTCCAGGTCGCGCACCATGCTGGTGACGTCCTCCAACGTCGCGTCGAAGATGGAGGAAATTGAGACTAGCACGCGCCCAGGCATAGGGGAAATTATCGCACACGTAGACAGTTGGCGCCGGGTGAAGTTGCTTACAGTGTTTCCGCTGGCAGATCACGGTGATTCGAACGGGTGTTCCCCTCTGCCCTTCTCGTGTCGGACGGGGTTCTACCATGCGTAGCCAAGTGCAATGAAAGGAGGTGCTCCAGATGAGCGCAGTGCTCGACCAAGCGGTCAACCAAATCGTCGCCGGGCTAAGGTCGCTTGCCGACGTCATGCGGGAACCGGACTCCCTCCACCTCGCCTCCACCCACGTGGCCATGGAGCGCCTCCACGCCTGCCTGCCGTTGCTGTCCAACGCGGACGTCGCGTTCGCCTTCCTCTGCGACCGGGACGGCGCCGGCGCCCTCGTCGGCGCGAACCACGCCGTGGAGTATCTGACACGGAGCTTGGGCTTGTCCCGTCGAGAAGCATTCGCGCTCCTGGAGCAGGGCAAGAAGCTCTACGGCGAACCCGAGGTACCTGAGCCGGAGCCGAGCGAAAACAAAGAAGACCGCGAACGCAAGGAGCAGGAGGCGGAAGCGCGCCGCAAGAAGGCGCGCGAGGCGCAGGAGCGGGCGCGACGAGCTGCCGAGAAGGCCAACGCGGAGAAGAAGCGCATCATCACCGACGCGCTGAAAGACCTCAACGAGCACGCCAACCCCGGCTACCAGGAGATCCTGGCCGAAGCGATGGAGGCGGCCGAGTCCCTCACCGCCGAAGAACTCCGGAAGTTCGTCCGCGACCAGGTCAAGCGCGCCAACAAGCGCGGACGCGACTACGACGGCGAGAAAGACCCCCTCGCCGCGTGGAAGAAGCGCGGCATCTGGCTCGGGGAACCGGACGCGGACGGCGGCTCCCCTTTCAGTGGCTACCTCGACGCCGCGTCACGGGCGAAGCTGGAGGCCTGCCTCGCCGCCGGCGACCACATGGGATCCAACATGGAAGGCGAGGACGCCGCGAAGCGGGACAGCCGGCGGAAGCACCAGCGCCGCCTGGACCAGCTCTTGAACGTGCTGGACCGCTACGGCGACGTTGCCACGAAGTCCCGGGGCGGCGTGGGCACGGTGGTGATCACGCTGACCCTCGACGACCTTTTGGAGGCGGACGCCTTCACCGAGTTCCCCACCAACACCTCGGTGTCGCTGACCCCGCTCGACATTGTGCGTTTGGGGCTTGCCGGGGACAGCTTCATCCTCCAACTCGACTCCGCTACCGGCGTCCCGCTTTCCCTCGGACGCACCCGCCTAGCCTCCGTGGAACAGAGGCTCGTGCTGCTGGCCATGCAGGGCGTGTGCGCGTGGAACGGCTGCACCAAGCCGGGTGTCGAGCTCGAGGCCCACCACTTGGATTCCTACCTCAGTGGCGGGCTCACCAGCATCGAAAACCTGGTGCTGCTGTGCCGCGAGCACCACATGTGCAACAACGACAACAAAGACGGTGCCGGAAACAAAGGCCATTTCGGCCGGGACCCCGACACCGGCGACGTGCACTACCACCCCGCCAACGGGGACCCACCCAGGCACACAACCACCTACCAGTACCGCAATTCACCTGGTCAGAGGCTTGCCAAAAAGGCGAGGTCCCGGCACGGCGGCAACCACAACCGCCCGCCGGACCCTGCCCTATTCGACCCGGACGGTTAAACCGCCTCGGCCTTCACCAGCGTCCACGCGTACTCGAACGCGGTCTGCTTCCACTTGGCGTAGCGGCCGGACACGCCGCCGTGCCCTGCGGACATCTCCGTCTTCAGCAGGATCTCGCCTGCGGTGCCCACCTCGCGCAGCTTGGCCACCCACTTCGCGGGCTCGACGTAGAGCACGCGGGTGTCGTTCAAGCTCGTCACCGCGAGAATGTCCGGGTAGTCCTGCGCGGTGATGTTCTCGTACGGGGCGTAGGTCGCCATGTAGTCGTACACCTCGGGGTCGTGGTACGGGTCGCCCCACTCTTCCCACTCCCCCACTGTCAGCGGCAGCTCGGGTTTGAGGATGGAGGTCAGCGGGTCCACGAACGGCACGATCGCGAGGATGCCGGCGAACTTCTCCGGGGCCATGTTTGCCACCGCACCCATGAGCAGGCCGCCGGCGGAGCCGCCCTCGGCCACCAGCTGCTTAGGCGTGGTCAGCCCCAGCTCCACGATGCGGTCGGCGCACGCGATGAAGTCCGTGAAGGTGTTGGTTTTGTGCAGCATCTTGCCGTTGTCGTACCACGCGCGGCCCATTTCGCCGCCGCCGCGCACGTGGGCGCACACCCACACCATGCCGCGGTCGAGCAAACTCAACCGCGACACCGAGAACCCGGGGTCCGTGGATGCCTCGTACGAGCCGTAGCCGTACAGCAGCGCGGGCGCGGGACCCTCGACGCCCTTGTGGCGCACAACCGAAATCGGCACCTGTTCGCCGTCGGGGGCGGTTGCCCACTCGCGGAACGCCTCGTACTCGTCCGGGTTGTAGCCGCCCTCGACCTCTTTTTCCTTCAGCAGGGTCAGTTCGCCGGTTGCGACCGTGTAGTCCAGCACCTGCGAGGGCTGGGTGTAGGAGGAGTACCCGATGCGCACCACCGGGGCGTCCCACTCCGGGTTGCCGCCGAGGCCGACGGTGTAGAGCTCCTCGGAGAATTCCAGCTCCTTGAACTCGCCGAAACCGCTGTCGAGCGACGCCACGGCCAGCCGCGGGATCCCGCCGCGCCTGTAGGCCATGAACATGAAGTCGCGGTAGGTGTCGATCGCCTCGACGCGCACGGTTTCGGAGTGCTCCACCAGCACGGGCAGTTCCCGCAGGGGAGGCACAGCGCCGACGGGTGTTGTCGCGACGCAAAAGTTCGCTCCGTGGGCGTTGTGCGTGACCACCCACTGCTCTTCGCCGTCGACGACGCAGAAGTCCGGGTGGTACTCGATGCCGGCCTCGCGCTCCCACAGCACCTGGAACTCGCCGGTGGGATCCGCCATGTCGAGCACGCGGTACTCGGAGGTCAGCGAGGACGACGCGATGATCATGAGGAACCGCTCGGCACGGTCCGCGCCCACGCCGACACCGAACTTCTCGTCGGTTTCCTCGTACACCAGCACGTCTTCGGCAGCGGGCGTGCCCAGCTTGTGGCGCCAGATTTGGTGGGGCCGCCAGGCGTCGTCGCAGCGGACGTAGAACAGGTAGTCCTCGCCCGCCCAGGTCGCGCCGTAGAAGAGGCCCTCAAGCTCGTCGTCGAGCAGTTCGCCGGTATCCAAATTCTTGATCCGCATGGTGAAGCGCTCGTCGCCCTCGGTGTCGAAGGAGTACGCGAGCAGGCGGCCGGAGGTGGACACGGACGATGCCCCGAGCGAGAAGAACTCGTGCCCGTCGGCGAGCTCGTTGACGTCGAGAAGCACCTGCTCGCCCGGCATGTCCTCGGTGACTTCGGGCGGGGTCCACGGGTCTTCCGCGGTGGGGATGCGGCAGGAGATGCCGTAGTCCTTGCCTTCGATGGTGCGGCCGTAGTACCACCAGTTGCCCTGGCGCTGCGGCACGGACATGTCGGTCTCTTTGATGCGGGACTTGATCTCGCCGTAGACGTCGTCCACCAGCCCGGACCACGCGGAAGTGCGCTCAGACGTGTAAGCGTTCTCCGCCTCCAGGTGCGCGAGGACTTCGGGGTTGTCCTTGTCGCGCAGCCACTCGTAGTTGTCCACGAACTCGCGGCCGTGAAACTTGCGGACAATCGGGCGTTTCTCAGCTACGGGTGGGATCATGCGTGCTCCCCCGGCCATTCGGAGAAGCGGCGGCCAGAAAGGCGCTCGTACGCCTCGATGTAGCGGTCGCGGGTTGCCTCCACAACGGAGCCAGGCAGCTCCGGCGGCGTGGTGCCTTCCTCCTGGTCCCAGCCGGACTTCGGGCCGGTGAGCCAGTTGCGCACGTACTGCTTGTCAAAGCTGGGCTGGCTGCGGCCCTCTTCGTAGTTGTCGGCGAGCCAGTAGCGGGAGGAGTCGGGCGTGAGCACTTCGTCGGCAAGCACGAGCTCGCCGTTTTCGTCCAGGCCGAACTCGAGCTTGGTGTCGGCGAGGATGATGCCCTTGGTCTCCGCGTAGTCGGCGGCGCGGCGGTACACCTCGAGCGTGGCGTCGCGCAGGCGCTCGGCGAGGTCCGCCCCGAGCTTGCCCGCCATGTGCTCGAAGGTGACGTTGATGTCGTGGTCGCCCTGCTCAGCCTTGGTTGCGGGGGTGAAAATCGGCTCGTCGAGCTTGGACGCCTCGACCAACCCCTCGGGCAGCTTCACGCCGCACACACGGCCGGTGGCGTCGTACTCCTTCTTGCCGGAGCCGGTGAGGTAGCCGCGGGCGACGCACTCGAACGGCACCATGTCCAGCTTCTTCACCACCATGGCGCGACCGAGGACGTCTTCGGGGATGCGCTCGTCGTCGATCGGGCCGGCCAGGTGGTTCGGCACGTCGGAAAGCAGGTCGAAGAAGAACATGGAGGTAGCGGTGAGGATCCGCCCCTTGTCGGGGATCGCCGGTTCGAGGGAGAAGTCGAAGGCGGAGATGCGGTCTGTCGCGACCATGAGCAGGGTCTGCTCATCCACCTCGTAGATCTCGCGAACCTTGCCGCCGGAGATGTGTGAGTAATCTGAAAGCTCTGGACGCATGCGCGCTAGTATATGCGCCGTGAAAAACCGCGCTACCGTTGTCCTCCTCCCGCTCATTCTCGCAGCGTGCACCGCACCTTCGGAGTTCAGCGGAGAGATGTCGGAGTTTTATCCTTCGCGCGACGGCGCCACGTTCCGCTTTGGGCAGACCGCCAAGATCGTCACCGAGGACGTGCGCTACCACGTGCCGGTGCAGTGGGAGGTCACGGTGGATGAGCCCACCACCACCCGCGCGCCCCGCAGCGCCGAGCAAGCCCGCTCCATCGTGTGCTTCCCCGTCAGCTTCACCCCGGTTGCCATCGGCGAGTTCCCCATGGATGTCACGGTCGCGCTGCCGGAGCTTTCGCCTATCGACGGCACCCTGGCCGCCAACGCAGCCGACCCGAATTACTGCGGCGACTGGGACATCACCGGATACACCGGCGAGCTGGAGGAAAACCACACCTACACCGGCTTTGTGGCCTCCTGGGCGGGCAGCGCGGATCCGGGCATCGTGGGCCGCGGCGTCGAGCTCAAGGGCCGCGACACCACCCTCACGTGGAAGTAACTACAGGATGTCGCCCGGGGTGTAGGCGGCGGCCTGCGGATGCGCGTCGACAAGCTTTTGCACCCTCGCGAGCACCCGGTCCACCTGGGACTCGGCCGCGCCGATGAAGGCGTGGCGATCCGAAAGCGACTCCTCCAACTGGGCCTGATCCAGCGGCAGGCGATCGTCGTCCGCGAGGCGCTCCACCAGGTTTTGCTCCGCGCCGCGCTCGCGCATGTCCAGCGCCATGGCCACCGCGTTTTCCTTGATCACCTCGTGCGCCGTCTCGCGGCCCACGCCGGCGCGCACGGACGCCATGAGGATGCGCGTGGTGGCCAGGAAAGGCAGGTAGCGGTCCAGTTCGCGGTTGATCATGGCCGGGAATGCGCCGAACTCTTCGAGGACGGTGAGCATGGTTTCCAGCTGGCCGTCGATGGCGAAGAACGCGTCCGGCAGCGCCACGCGGCGCACCACGGAGCAGAACACGTCGCCCTCGTTCCACTGCTGGCCGGACAAATCCGCCACCATCGTGAGGTAGCCGCGCAGGATCACCTGGAAGCCGCCGACGCGCTCGCAGGAACGCGCGTTCATCTTGTGCGGCATTGCAGAAGAGCCAACCTGGCCTTCCTTGAAGCCCTCGGTGACGGTCTCGTTGCCGGCCATGAGTCTAATCGTGGTCGCCAGCGAGGACGGGCCCGCGCCCAGCTGCACCAGCGAGGACACGACGTCGAAGTCGAGGGAGCGCGGGTAGACCTGCCCCACCGAATCAAAGACGCGGTCGAAGCCGAGACCTGAAGCGATGCCCTGCTCTAGCTGCGAAAGCTTCTCCTCGTCGCCGCCCATCAGGTCGAGCATGTCTTGCGCGGTGCCCATCGGGCCCTTGATGCCGCGCAGCGGGTACCGTTCCAAAAGCTCCTCGATGCGCTCCACCGCCACAAGGATCTCGTCGGCGGCGGAGGCGAAGCGCTTGCCCAGGGTGGTCGCCTGCGCCGCCACGTTGTGGGAGCGGCCCGCCATGACCAGGGACTTGTACTCGCCGGCGCGGTTTCCCACGGCCTTGAGCAGCGCGATCGCCTTGTCTCGGGTGAGCTCGAGGGCGCGGCGCACCTGCAGCTGCTCCACGTTCTCGGTCAGGTCGCGCGAGGTCATGCCCTTGTGGATTTCCTCGTGGCCCGCCAGCGCGTTGAACTCCTCAATGCGCGCCTTCACGTCGTGGCGGGTGATCTTCTCCCGGGAGGCAATGGACTCCAGGTCCACCTGGTCGATGACCTTCTCGTAGTCCTCGATCGCGCCCGGCTCCACGGCAACGCCGAGCTCCTGCTGCGCCTTCAGCACCGCGATCCAGAGCTGGCGCTCCAGGATGATCTTGTGCTCCGGGGCCCACAGGGTGGCCATCTCCGGGGAGGCGTAACGGTTACTCAGAACATTCGCGTTATTCGGCTTCACGGCATTCATCATAGGGAGATCGCCCCCTCGATCGCGGGGCGGGCGATGTCCTTGCGGTAGAACGAACCGGGAAGCTCAATCCCAGCCATGACCTCGTACGCCTCCGCCACAGCGTCCGCGAGCGTCGCGCCCTGCCCGACGACGCCAAGCACGCGGCCGCCGGAGGCAACATACTCGCCGTCCTCCAACGCAGTGCCGGCGTGCAGCACCTTTGTCGGATCGTCTAGCGCCTCGCCGGTAATCACACCTCCAGTCTTGGCGGCCTGCGGGTAGCCCTCGGCGGCCAGCACCACCATGGCGGCGAACCCGTCGCGCCACTGCAATTCCCCGACCTCGTCCAGGCGGCCCTCGGCGACGGCGAGCAGCACGTCCGCCAGCGGGGTTTCCAGAAGCGACAGCACTGCCTGGGTCTCCGGGTCGCCGAAGCGGGCGTTGAACTCCACCACGGCCGGGCCGTCCGGCCCCCAAGCGGCGCCGACGTACAAAAGGCCCTGGTACGGGGTCCCGCGGCGCACCATCTCTTCCGCCACCGGGCGCGCAATCACATCCACGATGGTCGCGACCCCGTCCTCCGGCAGCCACGGCAGCGGCGCGTAGGCGCCCATGCCGCCGGTGTTGGGGCCCTCGTCGTTGTCGTAGGCGCGCTTGTGGTCCTGCGCCGGCAGCAGCGGCACCACGGTTTCGCCGTCCACCAGGCAGAACAGCGAAACCTCGGGGCCTTCCAGGAAAGACTCGAACAGTACCGGGTTGCCAGCTTCAAGCACTGCCTCCGCGTGCGCCTTCGCCTCGGCGCGGTCCTCGGTGACCACCACGCCCTTGCCGCCTGCCAGGCCATCGTCTTTGACTACGTAGCGCGGGCCGTACTCGTTCAGCGCGGCCTCAACGTCTTCCAGCTTCTCGACGCGGGTCGCCGACGCGGTGGGCACCCCCGCCGCCGCCATCACGTCCTTGGCAAAGGCCTTGGACCCCTCGAGCTGCGCGGCGGCCTCCGTCGGGCCGAACACCGGCACGCCCGCTTCGATGAGCGCGTCGGCCGCACCCGCCACCAGGGGCACCTCCGGGCCGATCACAACAAGTTCCGCGTTGATTTCGCGGGCCAGGTCCACGATGGCCTGGGGCGAGGTGACGTCGACGGCGCGTACCGTCGCTAAGCGAGACATGCCCGCGTTACCCGGTGCGACCGTGAGGTCGTGGCCTTGCATTGCGTTGAGTAGGGCGTGTTCGCGGCCGCCCGAGCCGATGACAAGGATGCGCATGGGCCCCAATTTACCGGTAGCGTCGAGAAGCATGAGCACCGTATTCAGCAAGATCATCGCAGGCGACATCCCGGGCCGGATCGTGTACCAGGACGACACCGTCGCCGCCTTCCTCACCATCGAGCCGGTCGCCTACGGCCACACGCTGGTCGTGCCGGTGGAGGAGATCGACAAGTGGACCGACATCCCGGCGGACCTGTGGGCGCACATGAACGAGGTCGCCCAAAACATCGGCCGCGTCATTGTGGAGAAGTTCGACGCGGAGCGCGCCGGCTACCTCATCGCCGGCTTCGAGGTGCCGCACGCACACATCCACGTCTTCCCCGCCAACGACATGTCGGGCTACTCGCTGTCCACCGCAATGCGTCACGACGAAACGGACGCAGAGAAGATGGACGCAGCCGCGGAAACCATCCGCGAAGCCCTTAAAGCGCAGGAAGCGAAATAGTAAACGTCGAGCCCTCGCCCGGCGCAGTGACCACCTTCACGGTGCCGTCGTGCGCCTCAATGAGGGACTTGGTGATGGCCAGGCCCAGCCCTGAGCCGCCGGTGGCGCGGTTGCGGGAGCTGTCGGCGCGGTAGAAGCGCTCGAAGATGTGCTCCGCGTCCTTGGCCTCCATGCCACAGCCGTTGTCGGCGACGTCGATGACGACGCGGTCGAGGTTCTTGCGGATGGTCACGGTGACCTCCGCGTCCGGGCCCGCGTGCTTGTAGGCGTTGGTGATCAGGTTCACCAGCACCTGGTGCAGCCGGTCCGGGTCGCCGTTGACCTGCGCGATCTCCGGGGTGTCCGTGATGACCTCCACGGAGCGGTCCGGGAACGCGGCGTCGACGGTGCTCTTTGCGGAAAGCACCCACTCCAGCACGTCCATCGGCTTCTTCTCTAGGCGCGCCCCCTCGGCGCGGGTCAGCGCCAGCAGGTCTTCCACCAGCAGCTGCATGCGTGCGGACTCTTCGTCGATCTTGCCCAGCACCATGTCCGGGTCGTTCGCCATGCCCTTCCGGTACAGCTCCGTGTACCCGCGCACGCTTGTCAGCGGGGTGCGCAGCTCGTGGGACGCGTCGCCGACGAAACGGCGCATCTGTTCCTCTTGGGTGCGGGCGGTCTCCAGCGAGTCCTGCAGCTTGGACACCATGGTGTTCATGGCGTAGGACAAACTGCCCACTTCCGTCTCGCGCGGCCACGCGGGCACACGGCTGTCCGTTTCACCGTTAGCAATCGCCAGCGCCGTGTTTTCCACGATCTTCAGCGGCGCCAGGGCGCGGGCCACCATGTAGTTCGCGGCCACGCCGATGCCGAACAGCGCCAGCACGCCCACGCCGGCTTCCACCCAGGCGAGCGCGCGCAGCATCTTCGCCTCGGTCTCCAGCGACTTGGCCACGTACTGCACCGTGCCGTCGGACTGCTGGTGCGCCATCGCCCGCCACTTCACACCTTGGACTTTGTCGTCGACGGAGGGGATGGTGGTTGGGTGGTCCAGGCGCTCCACCTTCGAGTAGTCCGGCGGGTTCAACGATCCCCTGCGCGGCACCAGCTGGTCGTGGCCGGGGTACAAGGTTGCCTGGTTGAACTCGCTGGGCAGGCTCAAGATGTTGAACTGCCAGGCGGGGGTTTGCTGCGCCCACGTTGCCATGCCCTCGCGCAGCTGGTCGTCTGCGCGGTCGAACAGGAAGTGGCGCATGACAAAGTAGATCAGCACCGAACTGAGCGCGATGCCGATCGTGGCTGCCGCCATCACCACCGACACAAGCTGTCGCTTGAGCGGCTTTTTCGACGGCGCCGTCAACACCGAATACGGCATGGCACTACTGGCGCGGGGTGCGCAGCACGTAGCCGACGCCGCGGACGGTGTGGATGAGCTGCACGTCGCCGGTGTCCACCTTGCGGCGCAGATACGAGATGTAGGACTCGACCACGTTGCCGTCGCCGCCGAAGTCGTAGTGCCACACGTTGTCCAGGATCTTCGCCTTGGACACCACAACCTCGGCGTTGAGCATGAGGTAGCGCAGCAGGTTGAACTCGGTCGGGGAAAGCTCCACGATCTCGCCGGCCTTGGTCACCTCGTGGGTGTCGTCGTTGAGCGTCAGGTCCGCGTAACGCAGGGTGGTGTCTTCGTTGGCGTCCTCGCTGACGTTGCCGCGGCGCAGGATCACGCGCAGGCGGGTGATCACCTCTTCGAGGGAAAACGGCTTGGTCACGTAGTCGTCCGCGCCGATGGTCAGGCCGTGGATGCGGTCTTCCACCGCGTCCTTGGCGGTGAGGAACAGCACCGGCGCGTCTAAGCCTTCGGCGCGCAGCTTGCTCAGCAGCTCGAAGCCGTCCATCTCCGGCATCATCACGTCGAGGATGTAGGCGTCCGGCTTCCAGGAATGGGCGAGCTCGATGGCTGCGGGACCGGAGTTTGCGGTCTCCACCTCGAACCCTTGGAACTTCAGGGAAACAGTTAACAGCTCCACGATGTTCGGTTCGTCGTCGACGACGAGCACCTTCAGGTTCTGCGAGTTGTCTGCCATGTCAATCACTTTCCGTTTCGTTGCCATTTCAGCGGCAATTTCTGCGTTGCCAACAAGATAGAGCGATTAAACCGCACAAGTCTGCACGTTTCCTGTACGTCCACTGAATGGCTCTCGCGGACTTCCCCCGAAATGGCTCCCCGACAACAAGCCCCACAAAAAGAATTGGAGCTGGAGACGGGACTTGAACCCGCAACCTACGGTTTACAAGACCGTTGCGCTACCAATTGCGCCACTCCAGCAGTGCAGCAAGATCTTACACATGCCCCGCACCTGCGACATAACTGCCCAACCGATAGTGTGAGCGTGTGGCAGAAGGTAACTCATTGTGGGACAGGATCTCCGGCTCGCGGCAGCGTGTGGCAACGATTGACGAGGCCCGCACGTCCCCGCCGCCGTCCGTCCTCGCGCCCATTAACCTGGCAGATCCCGCTGAGGTCGCGGCCGTGATGAACATCGCCGCGCGTATCGGGGAGATCCTCATTGCGAACGCGACGACGTCTGCGGATGCGGCGAAGCAGATCCATACGGTGTGTTCCTCGTACGGCCTGCACTACGTGCACGTGTCCATCACCGTGAACACGATCACGCTCAACACGATCATCGGCGTGGATCAGCGCACCCCGGTGAATGTGTTCCGCGTGGTCACGATGATCAGCGAGAACTACCACAAGCTGCAGGAAGTGGACCGCCTGATCCGTTCGATCCGTTCCGGCGCGACCCCGCCGGAGATGGCGGAGCGGATCCTCAACGACATCGACACCTCCCCGATCCCCCACCGCAACACCCGCAACCTCGCTGGCTGGACGGTGATGGGTTTCTTCGTGGCCATGCTGTTGGGCGGGGACCTGCTGATGATGACGGTCGGTGGCCTAACGGCCTTCCTCATCATGGGCTTCAACAAGCTGCTCTCGCGCGGCGGCCTGCCCGCGTTTTTCCATAACGTCATCGGCGGTTTCCTCGCCACGGTCCCGGCCGCAATCACCTACGACTTCTCGGCGTCGATCGGACACACAATTGTGCCCAGCCAGCTCATCGCGACGGGCATCATCGTGCTACTCGCGGGTCTGACGCTTGTGCAATCGCTTCTCGACGGCGTCACCGGCTCGCCCTTAAACGCCTCCGCCCGCTTCTTCTCGGCCATGCTGAACACCGGCGGCATCGTGGCTGGCGTGGCCAGCGGCGTGGCGGTCTCGGAAATGGTGGGCATGCCGCTGCCGCCGATCGAGCTTCTACCCGGCAGCGCCGCGTACTCGAACGCCCTGCTCACCGTGGTCGGCGGCGGGATGGCCGCGGCGGCGTTTGCGGTGTGCTGTTTCGCGGAGCGTGCCGCGATCATCCTGTCGTTTGTCACCGCCGCGCTCGGCTCCGCCTGCTACTACATCCTGCTCACTCCGTTGGGCCTGGGCAGGCTGTCGGCCACCGCGGCATGTGCGATCGTGGTGGGTCTCGTCGGCGGCCTGATTTCCCGCCGGTTCTTGATCAACCCGGTGATCACGGCCGTGGCGGGTGTGACACCGTTCCTGCCCGGCTCGTGGATCTACCGCGGCATGTACGCGTTGATGAACGAACAGATGCTGCTGGGCATGATGAACTTGTTCACCGCCATCGGCACCTGCATGGCTTTGGCCGCGGGTGTGGTGTTCGGTGAGTGGGTCGCCCGCCGCATCCGCCGGCCGCAGCTGTATGTGCCGTACCAAGCGTTCAAACGCGCTGGCCGCTTCACGTTCGAGCAGCTGCTCAGGGTGCGGCGACGCAGATAAGTTCATCGCGTAGGATGAAAACCCTTGACGCCTGATGCTAGGAGGAGACCGTAGTGCCACCCAAGATCACTGATTCGCGCCCTACCGCCGAGGCGATGCACGCTGTTGAGGAGCAGACGGCTTCGGGTGCCCGTCGGATCGTGGCAACCTACGCCGAAGATTTCCTGGACGGCGTAACGCTGATGTCCATGCTGGGGGTTGCCCCGAAGGGCTTCGTGTACAAGCGGTACGTCGAGGAGCTGGAGCAGGAGGCTGAGGAGGAGGCACCGAAGAAGGCCACCAAGAAGAAGGCGACGAAGAAGAAGGCCACTAAGAAAAAGTCGACCAAGAAGGCTTCCAAGAAGAAGGCGACGAAGAAGAAGGCCACCAAGAAGTCGACGAAGAAGACTGCCAAGAAGGCCTAGATGGGGGACAACGAGTTCGTCGTCGTGGCGAACCGCCTGCCGGTGGACAAGGTGGGAGACCACTACGAGGTCTCCCCTGGCGGCCTCGTCGCCGCCCTCGCCCCGGTGTTGCGTGCCCGCGAGGGTTGCTGGGTGGGGTGGCCCGGCAACATCGGCGAAACGCTCGAGCCGTTCGAGTTCGGCGGCATTTCCCTTCTGCCTGTCACCCTGGACCAGGATGATTTCGAGGGCTTCTACGAGGGCTTTTCCAACTCTGCGCTGTGGCCGCTTTACCACGACCTGATTGTCCAGCCGGAGTACAACCAGGACTGGTGGGACCGCTACGTCGAGGTCAACCGCAAGTTCGCGGAGGCGACCGCGAAGGCCGCCGCCGAAGATGCCACGGTGTGGGTGCAGGACTACCAGCTCCAGCTCGTGCCGGGGATGCTCAAGGCACTCCGCCCCGACGTGACCATCGGGTTTTTCCTGCACATCCCCTTCCCCGCCCCAGCGTTGTTCCAGCAGTTGCCGTGGCGCGAGGAGATCCTCGAGGGGCTGAAGGGCTGCGACCTGATCGGTTTCCAGCGCCACACCGACGAGGACAACTTCCGCCTGCTCACCGACGACATCCGCACCGGCACCTTCCCTATCTCCATCGATTCGGGAGAGATCGCGACCGCCACGCAGCACCAGGTCAACGCGTTACGCGGCGCCGTCGGCAGCCCGCGGCACCTGCTGCTCGGCGTGGACCGCCTGGACTACACGAAGGGGATCCTGCAGCGCCTGCTCGCCATCGAATCGCTTCTGGAGGAGGGCAAGCTCGACGACATCGCCTTTGTCCAGATCGCGACCCCGTCGCGCGAGCGTATCGAGCACTACCGCACCACCCGCAAGGAGGTCGAGGAGGCCATCGGGCGCATCAACGGCCGCTTCGGCGAGGTGGGCCGTCCGGTCGTGCATTATGTGCACCGCAGCGTCCCGAAGGAGCAGCTGGGCGCCTTTTACGCGGCCGCGGACATCATGCTGGTCACCCCGTTCAAGGACGGCATGAATTTGGTGGCGAAGGAGTATGTGGCGGCCCACCCGGACGCGGACGGCGCGTTGGTGCTCTCCGAGTTCGCGGGCGCCGCCGTGGAGCTCAACCGGGCGTATTTGTGCAACCCGTTCGACCTGGAGTCCATCAAGGAGGCGATCCTCGCGGCCACCGACCCGGATCCGGCGCGCATGCGCCACATGCACGACTGGGTGATGGAGCACGATGTGGCCGCGTGGGCGAAATCTTTCCTGGAGGAGCTGTGAAGCGCGCTCTAACAATCCTGCCGCTATTCGCCCTGGCTGCCTGCGCGCCGGCACCGACGTGGCAGGTTGTCTCGCTGCGCACCAGCGAAGACCAGCCCGCCACTGAGACCTCCGTTGCGCGCCTGCGTATCGACGGCCAAAGGTTCACCGGCACCACCGGCTGCGCCGACGTGTCCGGCTCGTTCGAGGGTGAAGACACCATCACGCTGGAAAACATCGCACTCAGCGACCCGGGCGATTGCTCCGGCTGGGCCCGCCACACTCACGACCAGCTCACACAACTGCTCACCGAAGGCACATCCTTCCAGGTCTCCCACCCCGCCGACTTCGAGATGATCCTCGTCGCAGAGTCCGGCGAAACGATAAGGCTGATGCGATGAGGCTCCTCGTCTGCCTGGATTTCGACGGCACCCTCGCCGAGCTCAACCCGGACCCGTACGCGGTCCGCATCCACCCACAATCAGAGGCCGCCATCCGCCGCCTCGCAGCCATCCGCGACACCGAGGTGGCCATCCTCACCGGCCGGCACATTGAGGGCATCAAGCAGGTCCTTCCGGCGGACCTCCCAGTAACAATCATCGGCTCCCACGGCGCGGAGCCGGGGCCACAACTCGAAGACCAAGACCGCGCCTACCTCGACCACATCGAGCAACGGCTCAACGCCCTCGCCACCGACGGCGCCTACGTGGAGGTCAAGCCGTACCAGCGCGTCCTCCACGTGGCGAAGGTACAAAACCCAACCGCAGCCAAAGCCATCCTCGCCGCGGCGAACGCCATCGACACGCAAGGCCGGCCGAAAACCCAGGGCCACAACGTGGTGGAGTTTTCCGCGGTGGAGATCACGAAGGGCACCTGGCTCAACGCCTACAAGCAGGCGTTCGACCGCACCATTTTCGCCGGCGACGACGACACGGACGAGCACGCGATGGCGGTGCTCGAGGAACACGACCTCGGCATCAAAGTTGGAACAAAGCCATCGCGGGCCACCCGCCGAGTCCCAAATGTCGACGCCATGGCACAATTGCTCACCCAACTCGCCGACGAAAGGGAAGCATGGAGCGCCACGCGCTAGTCCACCAGGGCCACGAGCGCCGCTGGATCGAGATCGAAGGCTCGACCGACACCCTCCTTCTGGTTCTGCACGGCTCGCTGCAGTCCGGCAACGTGCTGCGCAACTTCACGGACCGCACCTTCGAGGGCCTCGGCCCCACTGTGGTCTACCCGGACGGCATCAAGCACCACTTCAACGACCTGCGCGCGGGCTTCAGCGAGGATGCGCGCCGCATGCGCATCGACGACGTCGGCTTCCTCACGAAACTCGTCGATCACTACAGCGCCGACACGGTGATCGGCTGCGGTTTTTCCAACGGTGGGCAAATGATTATGCGTCTGCTTTACGACGCCCCAGGGCTGCTCACCGGCGCCGCCACCTTCGGTGCGTCGATGCCAACCGAGGACAACACCCTGACCACCGCCGACAACTACCAGCCGACGAAGCTTCTGGCCGTCCAGGGCACAGAAGACAAGCTCGTGCCTTACGACGGCGGCGTGGCCGGCATCGGCGGCAACAACCGAGGACCCACAAGATCCGCCACAAACTCCGCCGAGTTCTTTGCGGAGCTGAACGGGTGCGTCGGCCACGTAACGTCGACAAGCGAAAAGCTCCGCGTCGACGATTGGACCGGCGAGCACCCGGTGCGCCTCGTCTCCCTCGAGGGCGCCGGGCACATGGTGCCGGTAAACAAGGACCTCGACCCGCGCCTGGGCCACAACCCGAAGTCCCCTACCGGCGGGGAGCTTATCCGCGAGTTCTTCTTTGCCTAGCAAACTCGCTTAGCACCACGCCCGCCGCGACGGAGGCGTTGAGGGATTCCACCCAGTCCTCCATGGGCACGGACATGATGACGTCGCAGTTTTCGCGCACCAGGCGCGAGATGCCCTTGCCTTCGGAACCGACGACGATGACCACGTTGTCGGTGGCTTGGTCGAAGGTGTCCAGGGTGTGCTCGCCGCCCGCATCCAAGCCGACCACGGTGTAGCCGTTGTCCTTGAACTGCTTGACGGTACGGGTCACGTTGGTCACCCGCGCCACTGGCAGCCGCGCCGCGGTGCCGGCGGATGTCCTCCAGGCCACGCCGGTGACCTGTGCCGAGCGGCGCTCCGGGATGATCACGCCGTTGCCGCCGAACGCCGCGGTCGAGCGGATCACCGCACCCAAGTTTCGCGGGTCGGTGATGTTGTCCAGCACCACGAACATGCCGGGCCCGTCCACGGACTCGAGCAGATCGTCAAAGTCCGCGTACTTGTACGGCTGGATCTTCAGCCCGAGGCCCTGGTGCATGCCGTTGCCGGTCATCGCGTCGAGCTGCTGGCGCGGCACCTCGTGCACCGGGATGCCCTTGGAGTTGGCCATGCCGACCGCCTCGCTGAGCCGCTCGTCGTGGCCGGTGCCAGCGACCACGTACAGCGCCTCCGCGGGCACCTTCGCCTTCAGGCATTCCACCACCGGGTTGCGGCCGACCACCATGTCGGCAACTTCCCTATCGTGGCGCCCCTGCGCGCGGCGCTGGCGGTCCAGCTTGCGCTTGTGCGCGGCGTGGTAGACGCGGTCCTCCGCCTTCGGGGTCGCGCCCTTGCCGCGCAGCCCGCGGCGGCGCTGCCCGCCGGAGCCCTTCGTGGGGCCCTTCTTGTTCTTCTTTTGCTTGTCGGGCCGCTCGTACGGTTTCGCCATGATCTACTCCTTCACCTGCCACTGCGGCCCGTCGGCCGTGTCGGTCACTTCGATGCCGGCCGCGGCCAGCCTGTCGCGCACCTCGTCGGCAGTCGCCCAGTCCTTCTCCGCGCGGGCGACCGCGCGCCGCTCCAGCTCGGCGCGCACCAGCACATCGAGCGCGTTGCTATTGCTTGTCGACGAAGGCCACGCCCCCGGATCCACACCCAACACCACCGCCATCGCACGCACCTGGGCTGCGATAGGAGCGGGATCAGAAGATTTGTTGCCCTCGCGCACCATGTTGTGGATCTCGGCGAGCGCCTTGGGCACCGAGAAGTCGTCGTTGAGCGCCTCGGCGAACCCGTCGGTCCAGGTCGTGGGCTCGGGCATGCCGGCGCGTTTGACGAATTCCTCAATGCGCCGGTAGCCGGCCGCCGCCTCCTGCAGCGCCTCCGGCGAGTACTCGAGCACGCTGCGGTAGTGGGCCGAACCCAGGTAGTAGCGCATCTCAACCGGGCGTACCTGCTCGAGCATCGCGTCGATGGACAGCACGTTGCCAAGCGACTTCGACATCTTCTCGCCCGCCATGGTCACCCAGTGGTTGTGCATCCAGAAGCGCGCAAACCCATCGCCGGCCGCATGCGATTGCGCCTGCTCGTTTTCGTGGTGCGGGAACTGCAGGTCCAGCCCGCCGCCGTGGATGTCGAATTCGGAGCCGAGGTACCAGGTGGACATCGCGGAGCACTCGAGGTGCCAGCCGGGGCGGCCCGGGCCCCACGGGGTGGGCCAGCTCGGCTCGCCCGGTTTGGCGGCCTTCCACAGGGCGAAGTCCGGGTCGTCGCCCGTCATGTCCTCCAGCTTGTTGCCGGAGATCGAGCCGTAGTCTCCGCCGGCTTTCACCCAGGCGTTCACGTCGAAGTAGACGGAGCCTTCGCGGGTGTAGGCGAAGCCTGCGTCGATAAGCCGCTGCATGTAGTCGACCATCTGGGTGACGTGCCCGGTCGCGCGCGGCTCCACGGACGGCGGTAGCACCCCGAGGGTGTCGTACGCGCGGGTGAACTCGCGCTCGTAGGTGGAGACCCACTCCCACCAGGGACGATTGTGCTCGCGCGCCTTGGTCAGGATCTTGTCGTCGATGTCCGTGACGTTGCGCGCGAACGCGACGTCGTAGTCGTTGGCCAAAAACCAGCGGCGGACGATGTCGAACGCGACACCCGAGCGCAGGTGCCCGATGTGCGGTTTGGCCTGCGGGGTGGCACCGCACAGGTAGATCGAGACGTGGCCGGGCCGAATCGGCTCGAAGTCGCGCAGCGTGCGGGTCTTGGTGTCGAAAATGCGTTGCTTCACAACACCGCAGTCTACAGAGACGACTCGTCCACCCTGAGCTCCGAGTAGCGCGCCTCCGGAACGCTGAACTCGTACGGCTTACCCACCGGCTCCCAGACCTGGTCCGCGCTGCACTTCACGTCCTGCGCGTCGCCGTCGAGCATGGTGAAGCCCCACACGAGCCTGCCCTGCTTGCCGGCGTCGAGGGTGTACGGGCCGACCACCTGGTTCAGCGACCAGGTGGCCTGGTGCACGTAGTTCCAGCCGTACGCGCGGGAGACGTTCTTCACCAGGTCACCCTTCGGTGTGAAGGTGCCGGAGACCTCCAAGGTCTGCACACGCTTCTGCTTCACGGTCTGCTCCACCGGCACCGGGCCTTCGGTGTCGTTGCCCACGCTCGCGGCGTCGGTCTGCTTGAACCAGCGGCGGGTCGCGTCGACGTAGGTGTCGGTGAGACCCGGGGTGGCGCAGTGGCTACCCGGGGCGAGGTCCTCGTTCCAGCGCTGCGGGAGCTCGAAGTCGTAAGGCTGCGCGTTGGCGGGAGCTGCAAAAACCAGGCAGGCTGCCAGCGCAGGGATCACCCGCTTCATTTACGCACCCCAGTCAGTGTTCTCGCGGGTGCTCACGCGGACGTGGCGCTCCTTCGGCATCGTCGCGGTGAACGTGTTGCCTGCAGCTTCCCAGGTGCCGTCTGCGCCGCACACAGTCTCCTGGCCCTTGAAGTCGGAGACGATCCAGCCGGCCTGCAGCACAGCGGTCTTGCCCGGGGCGATGTTGTACGGGCCGACCTTCTCGCCGACCTCGTAGGACTGCTCGTTCGTGTAGCTGGTGGAGAAGGTGAACTGGATCAGCTTGGCCACGTCGAAGCTCAGGCCCGCGGTGACGTTCCAGGTCTTGGTCTTGGTCTCGGTGATGGAGCGGGTCACGGGCAGCGGCTCGTCGTTGTAGTTGGCCACGGTCCAGGTGCCGGCGGAGCCGTCGAAGTAGCTGCGGACGATCTCCACGGTCTGGCCGCGGTCGCCCGGGTTGGCGCACTTGTCGCCGATGGTGGTCGGGTTCGTCTCGTCGTAGGTGCGCTGCGGCAGGGCGTTGGCGGCCGGGGCGAGAGCGATAACAGCGGCGGTGGTGAGCAGAGCAATGGTGCGTTTCATGGTTGTTCCTTAGAGGTAGGTTTGGGTGGGTACGGGGAGGTTGCGGTACTCGTCTGGGGTGACATCGATGACCCGCTCGGTTCCGTCCTTGCTGGTCACGGTGGCCTCAGCCCAGAAACCGGACGGCGCCGCCGACTGCGGGTGGGTGACCACGCGGGAGTACTTGCCGTCGCGTCCGGCGGAGATTTCGCTGTAGTTGATGCGCGTCATCGTGGTGCCGTACTCGACGCGGACGCGGTCGCCCGGCTTCAGGTCGATGGGTTTCAGCGGGGTGTTCACCGGCATGTAGGCGCGCTTGACCGCACCGACGGAGGTGAGCCAGCCTTCCGGCAACCGGCCGTCTTCGCCCATCCAGTTGAGGTACTGGTTGTTCTCCGCGCCGACGACGTAATCCGTCACCGGGCGGAAGGTGTAGTCGCCCTTGGACCAGTTGAGAAAGTCCTGCGAGTAGCCCGGCTTGCGGAAGGTCGGCGCCACCGCCTCGATGTCGTGCGGGTACCAGGACTTGTCGCCCTCGCGAGCGGGCTCGTTCAGCTTCGGCCACTCGTCGTCGCGGCGGAAGGAAGCATCAGGCTTTACGACGGCGTCCCGTTCCCCCGCCACCTTCTCCAAGCTCGGACCAGAGGTGGCGGTGTACGTGTCGCCGGCAGGCTTCGAGTTCGCGCCCTCAGCACGGGCAGGGATCTCCATGGCCAGGTTGGACACGGAGCCGTCTGCCTTGATGATGTACGCGAACGCGTAGCGCTCCGCCGGGCCGGTGCCACGGATGACGTTCGCGCCCGGGGCGTTGCGCAGCACGCCGTTGTCGCAGGTGACGAACATGGAGATGAAGTCCTTCTCCAGCACGCCGTAATCCACGCGGAACGACTCACCCGGGCCGAGCTCGATCGGGCCGAAGGTCTCGCCCTCGATCCAGCCGTTGGACTCCTTCAGGCCGATGTCGGCCTTCGCGGTGGTGTCCCAGCCACTGGGCAGAGCCGCCTTCGAGTTGGCCTCGATCTTGCGGTTTGTGCCCGTCTCCACCGTTGCCGTGTAGGGCACGGTTTGGTCGGTGCGGTTGGTGAACTGGAGGGTGCCGTCCGCGAGGTAGCGGCGGGCAGTCTCGCCGTAGCGCCACTCGGGCGTGACACCGGCGCTGCACTCCGTGTCCAGGTTCTCAATGGGGTACCCCTGCGGCATCGCCGGGACCGCCGCCGCGATGGGGGCGTGGGCCACCGCGACCGTTCCGAGCACCGCAGCGAGCGCTGTACGTATTTTTCGCATGCGGTCACGATAACCCTCCAACTTCCTGGACGGAAGCTAAAACCGCAGGTAGGGAACTTTAGTTACGGAATAGGGAACTTTCGTTCCACCAAAGCCGTCGCAATGGCCGCGCGGCCCTCGCCGCTGCCTGTGAACCCCATGTGGTCCGTGGTCGTCGCCGAGACAGACACCGGTGCGCCAAGGGCCTCCGAGAGCACCCGTTCCGCTTCCTCCCGCACCGGCGACATCTTCGGGCTCTGGCCGATGAGTTGGGCGGAGACGTTGACGACGCTGCGGCCGTGGGCGTCGAGAAGCTCTTTGAGCTCCTGCAGCAGCTGTATTCCGCGAACCCCGTCGTACTCCGGGCGGCCGACGCCGACGAAGGAGCCGAGGTCGCCGAGGCCGGAGGCGGACAATACGGCGTCGACGATGACGTGGCTGACCACGTCGCCGTCCGAGTGGCCCTCGCAGCCGTCCTGGCCTTCGTGGAGGATGCCGGCGATCCAGCATTCTTTCCCGGGTTGGATCTGGTGGGCGTCGAACGCCGTGCCTACTCGAAGATTTGTCATAGGTACGACGCTACTTCAGGCTCGCCGAAGTCGTGGACGGCGTAGTACCCCTGCATCTCCTCGAGCTCAATCTCCTTCCATTGCTTTTCCAGCGCGGCGAGGGTATCTAGGGTGTCCTCCGGCTCCTTACTCGGCGGATACTCGAATGTCATGCCGAACCTGTCCTCCATCGCGCGGATCGTGGCCATGCATGCGTCGTAGTCGAAGTCGTTTTCGTACTTCTCCACCGCAGAGTGGCAGCGGTTGTAAAACTCGGCACGGTCCTTGCGTTTCTGGCGGCGTTGCTCCAGCGTCGTCTTCCATCTCGGGTTCACCGGCTGCAGGTAGTCGGTGATGAACCCTTCCGGGGCGGAGACCTGGAAGGTACCGTCCGCGTGCAGCCACACGATTTCGCCGGTGACCGGGTCAGGCGCGTAGTAGACGCGGCGATCGGTCTTGACGTTGTGGTGGTGGGCGCACAGGCTGAACAGGTTTGAGGCGGTGGTCTTGCCGCCTTCGTCGTACGGGATGCGGTGGTCCAGCTGGCAGTTTTCGGCCTTCACGTTGCAGCCGGGCCAGAGGCACACCCCGTCGCGGGCCTGCACCAGCGCGCGGATGGCGGCGGTGGGAACGTATGCCTCAGTCTCGGCATGTTCCGCTTCGTCGAGGTCCACGATGTGGGGCGGGTTGTCCTCCAGCATCTGTTCCACTGCGGCGGTACCGTCCGCGCCGGTCCACCCGAAGTTCGGGATGTAGTACGAGCTGCCCGGCGTCTTCGAGGTGAACATGTGGAGCACGACCTTGGGCGTGGCACGGATCTCGCCGGTGAGGATGGCCTTGATCGCGTCGTCCTGCGAGAGCTTGTGTTCGCGCGCCACCTGCTCGGTGAAACGCTCCATCAGGCCGACCGTGACGGGGTCGCCCTCCACATTCAGCCCGGCATCGCCGTCGTCCTGGCCGTAGAAGATGCTCCGGCAGGTGCCGAACGGCAGGTCTTTCTCTTTCTTCCGCTCCTTGATCTTCTTTTGGTTCGGCGCGAGGTCGGAATCGATGCGCTGGATCCGCTCGCGCAGGCGGCGACGCAGCGAGCTTGGCGACGGCAACTCCGCCCCCACCCGCTTCGGCGTGAACACCTTGACCAGGTACTCATCCATGTCCGCGAGAATGTCTGGCGTGGCCAGGTCATTGAGACGGTTCAGTGTGGACTCGATGGCCGACAACCTCCGAACGTCCAACCTGCGGGTCTCCTCCTGCAGCGCACACAGCTTCGTCAAATCCGCCAGCACCGAGTACCCGAGGATCCCGCTTTCAGCCCAACTCTGGCTCTCGCCGACTGCCATCGCGATGGAATAGGCCTCTAGTTCGAAGTCCTCTACTTCCACCAACGGTTTGGCGTACCGGTGAAAGATTGCAAACTCCGCTTCCCGCATCGCCTGGCCTGCAGCTGCGACCGGACAACCTTCCTTTTCTGTGACAAATGTTCCGCTCATGTCTCACCCTCCTTCCCGAAACTACTATCGAACATAATGCCGACACATATTTCATGTCAAGGGTTTTCTAGAACTTTTTTCAGACTCTTTTTCGAACACACAAGAAGGTAAGAGTCCCCCACGCATACCTATAGCAAACGACCCCGACACGGGGCTTAGGCTGCGCCAACCACGCTTTCCGCGAGCTTCAGGTCCAGCGGGGTGGTGATTTTGAACGCCATGGGATCCCCCTCCACGGTCGCGACCGGAACGCCGAACCACTCCATCAAAGACGCGTCGTCGGTGGCGACAAACGCAGGCTTTTCGGCGAGGTACTTTTCGTTCGCCTCGCGCAGCATCCCCAGGTCAAAGCCCTGCGGCGTCTGCGCGGCACGCAACGCGGACCGGTCCAGGGTTGCTTCGACGATCTCCCCCGACACCCGCTTCACCGTATCCGCCACCGGCACCACGGGCACGACGGCGGGGGCGCCGCCCAGCACCGCGTCGACCACGCGGGAGACCATCGAAACAGGAGTCAATGCGCGGGCGGCATCGTGAACGACCACGCAGGCGTCGTCAAGCGAAATTGCTTTAAGCGCGGCGAAGATGGAGTCCGCGCGCTCCGCGCCCCCGTGCACGAATTGGACCGTATAGTCCGCGAGAAGTTCGCGAGCGCGCGCTTCCATCGACGGGCTGACTACCACGACGACATGGTCGACTACCTCGGACATCGTGGCCACGGAGCGCTCGAGCAGCGTGCGGACGCCGAGCTCCACATACGCCTTGGGCACCTCGGCGCCCAACCGGGTTCCCTGGCCGGCGGCGGCGACGACCGCCACTGTTTCGCGGCGCAATTTACTTGTCGTCGTCCTCGTCGTCGAAGGAGAGGTCGTCCAGATCCACCTCGTCATCGTCGTCGACCTGGCCCGGATCCTCGGAAATACCGGCCTTGACCTGCGCGTCGATGATGGCCTGGATCTGCTTTTCCATCTCCTCGACCTTCTTCTCGTCCACCGGCTCCGCCAGCGCGAGCTCGCCGACGAGAATCTGCCGCGCCTTGCCCAGCATACGCTTCTCACCTGCGGAAAGGCCCTTGCCCTGGTCGCGGCGCCAGAGATCGCGGACCACCTCGGCCACCTTATTGATGTCACCGGACGCGAGGCGCTCCTGGTTGGCCTTGTAACGGCGGGACCAGTTGCCCGCCTCCTCCACGTCGGTCTCGCGCAGTACGGAGAACACCTTCTGCAGGCCTTCCTCGTTGACCACGTCGCGCACACCGACCAGCTCGGAGTTCTTCACCGGAACGCGCACTTCAAGGTCCGAGTGGAGAATCTGCAGCACCAGGTAATCGAGCGTCTCCCCGCGCATCTCGCGCTGCTCGATATCGGCGATGCGGGCCGCTCCGTGGTGCGGGTACACAACCACTTCTCCGACCTTGAATTCCATTGCGGCTCCTTGCGTCGTTAGGCGAAGTTCAGACCCCAACACCCTACCACCCCGCATTTTGCTTCTCGACGACCAAAGGTCGGCTCGCCCAATAGGGGGAGCAAGTGGGAAAACTTACTGTGCAGACGCTAGAGTAAGGCGGAGAAAACCCTCGAATGAGTTTGATGATGGAGGACACCCCCGTGAAGTCCCTGAAGCGCGTCGCTGCCGCCGCCGTCGCTGGCTGCGCAACCCTGGCCCTCGTCGGCTGCTCCGCCGGCCAGATCACCCAGACCTCGAACCAGGTTGCGGCCGTTGACGGCGCAAGCGCCTCCACCGAGGACGGTTCCGTCTCCGTGCACGACGTGACCGTGGTGCTGGCGGAGGACGGCCAGGCCGCCCTGAAGTTCACCGCCACCAACCAGGACACCTCCATGAAGGACCACACCCTGAAGTCCGTGGACGTGGACGGCCAGAACGTGGCCATCTCCGGCAACTCCTCCATCGCCTACAACTGCGCGCTGGTTGCAGATTCCAAGGATGGCCTGGAGCGCATGCCGCAGGACAAGAACGACAACTGCATCGAGTACACCGCGACCACGCTGGCGAACGACGACTTCGCCTACGGCGGCAACGTGCCGGTGACCTTCAACTTCGACACCGGCTCCCTGGACGTCGTGGCAACCGTGTCCGCCCCGACGCTGGCTTCCGGCCAGGTGGACCGCGAGGTTTAGTTCCTCTTTTAGAATTTGCCGCTGGTTTAACCAGCGGTTTTTTCGTGTTCGAACGCCGTGTCGGGGCCGTGTTATACGGTGTGCCGCATGGCAAAGAAACCCCGTGTGATCCACACCTGCACCGAGTGCGGCTACTCCTCCCCCAAGTGGCTCGGCCGCTGCCCCGAGTGCGGGTCTTGGGGCACGCTCCAAGAGGAGGCGCCGGTTGCTTCGGGGCCGGTGAAGACATCCTCGCTGACACCGTCCGCTCCCGCGAGCCCGATCACGAAGGTCGAGGCCGCGGCGACGAAGACGGTGAAGTCCGGCATCCGGGAGCTGGACCGCGTGCTCGGCTCCGGCGTGGTGCCCGGCTCTGTCGTGCTGATGGCTGGCGAGCCCGGCGTGGGCAAGTCCACCCTTTTGCTGGAGGTGGCGTCGCGGTGGGCGAAGCAGGGGCGCAAGGCGCTCTACGTCACGGCGGAGGAGTCTGCGGGCCAGGTCCGCGCCCGCGCCGAGCGCACGGAGGCGCTTGTGGACACGTTGTATCTTGCCGCCGAGTCCAACCTGGACGTGGTGTTCGGCCACGTGGAGCAGATGAAACCCTCGCTGCTGATCGTGGATTCGGTGCAGACCATGCACGCCGCCGGCGTCGAAGGCGTGGCGGGCGGCGTGGCCCAGTCCCGCGCGGTCACGGCGGCGCTGACCACGCTAGCCAAGACCACGAATATCCCAGTGCTGCTGGTGGGGCACGTGACCAAGGACGGCAACGTCGCCGGCCCGCGCGTGCTGGAGCACCTGGTGGACGTGGTGTTGAACTTTGAGGGGGACAGGCAGTCGTCGCTAAGAATGCTCCGGGGCATCAAGAACCGCTTCGGCGCAACCGATGAGGTCGGCTGCTTCGAGCAAACCTCCGGCGGCATCCGGGAGGTGCCGGACCCGTCAGGGCTGTTCCTGTCGCACCGTGGGCAGACGCCGGACGGGTCGGCGGTGACGGTGGCGATGGACGGCGTGCGCCCCATCCTCGCCGAGGTGCAGGCACTGACCGTGGACCCGGTGAACAAGAGCCCGCGACGCGTGGTCACCAGCCTGGATTTCAACCGGGTGCCCATGGTGTTGGCGGTGCTGCAAGCGCGCTGCGGGGAGCGCACGAACGACAAGGACGCGTACGTGGCCACCGTCGGCGGGGTGAAGATCACGGAGACGGCCACCGACCTCGCGGTCGCACTTGCTACGTGGTCGAGCCTGCATGAGAAGCCGCTGCCTGCGAAAACCGTGGTTGTGGGCGAGGTGGGACTGGCCGGGGAGATTAGGCGCGTGCCCAGCCTCGGCCGGCGCCTCCAAGAAGCGGCGCGCATGGGCTACACCGGCGCCATCGTGCCTGCGGGAGAGAAGCTGTCTATCGACGGCCTGACGGTCCGCCCCGTCTCCACCCTCGCGGAGGCGCTGTCCTTGCTACAGTAGGCGCCATGAATGAGGGGGAAATTCAGCGGGCTATTCACGTGCTCCGCGAACACACGGCAGATTCACACCACGTTGTTGCAGTGATTGAGACGGCGACGTTTCTGTTGCGGGGAGGGTTGCACGACCAAGCGTCGGGCCTGGTCTCCGGCACCGAGCCGTTCATCGAGGATCCGGCGGAGGCGATGGGCGCCCTCGGGGAGTTCTTCGCGGCCGCGGTGGACGCTGGGTTGGGTGAGCGTCCGCTCGTGCGGTTCACCTCCCCGCGGTGGCCTGGCACGGACCCGCGGGTGGCGTCGCTGGCGGAGGCGTTCGGGGGGACGAGCAGGCGCGTGGATGGGTATTCCCTCGACCTGGCGGATTTCGCGGACACGGTGGTGTTTTCGTTGACGGCTCCAGTCGGCGCGCACCTGCCGGAGCCGGACCAGCTGGTGGAGCAGGTGATGGTGCTGCAGGACCT
>ERZ1031113.140-NODE-140-length-26367-cov-6.800281_pt1 | contig 26367 bp, 21 predicted proteins | sample MGYA00518225_ERZ1031113 | MGnify/ENA primary metagenome ERZ1031113 (study PRJEB33718, sample SAMN03159751) | human skin metagenome | collected 2014-05-20 | study: EMG produced TPA metagenomics assembly of the PRJNA266117 data set (Human skin bacterial metagenome...
TCGGTATTTCCTCTTACGGGCCGGAGCTCACCGCCGAGGCTGCTGAAATCATGGCAGGGGAGGGCTGCCCGCTGCTGATTCACCAGCCCAGCTATTCCATGGTCAACCGGTGGATCGAGGAGCCTGGCGAGGACGGATACTCCCTGCTTCAGTCCGCGGCGGAGAGCGGTCTGGGCGTCATCGCGTTCTCCCCGTTGGCTCAGGGCCTGCTCACCGACCGTTATTTGGACGGCATCCCGGCTGATTCCCGCGCCGCGGCGGGGAAGTCGTTGAGCGAGGGCATGCTGAGCGAGGACAATATCGCTATGGCGCGCAAGCTCAACGAGGTTGCTGCCAAGCGCGGCCAGACGCTCGCGCAGATGGCCATCGCGTGGGTGTTGCGCGACCAGGCAGAGCACACGGTCACCAGCACACTCATCGGCGCGTCCAGCGTGGAGCAGCTCGACGCGAACCTCGACGCCGTCGACAACCTCGAGTTCAGCGACGAGGAGCTTTCGCTTATCGACGATATCGCCCACGACGCCGGCATCAATATCTGGGCCGGGGCGACGGCCTCGCGCACCCGCGGTTAACCGGGGATTATTTCTGGTTCTGTCCACATAGGAGTCCCTGCGTGGCAGTCCGATCGCGGTGTTTTCCTGCCTTAAATTTGAAAGCATGAGTGATAAAGGCAGCAAAAAGCCCGTAGATACGTCCGCGAACAAGGCGCGAAAGCTCGAGGACGTCACCGATCTGGACCACCTCGATGATCTGGACGATTTGGAGGTGGTGCCGGCCTCCAATGTCTATACCCGCACCGGTAAGGCCGCCCCGACGGAGGTTCTTCCCGCGGCGCCGAAGAGCGCACCGCGCGACAAGCCCGTTGACATTAGCGTCGATCGGGTCGACGAGCCGGCCGTCGACGCGGCCGCGAAACCTGCCACCAGCGCTGAACCTGCGGTGAAGCAACCGGTCGAAGAACCGGTGGCAGCCAGCACCGTGAGCACGGCGGGCACACTGCACACAACGGAGGGGGCGGAGAGCCTCACGCAAGAAAGCGCTGCTTCCACTGCGGATGTCGCGGGCGCACCCCAGCCGCAGCCGTCGATCGGCCGCGGAACGATTGACGTCGGCCTGCTGATTCTGCGTCTCGTGCTCGGCGGCGTGCTGATCCTGACGTCTCTGGCGGTCCTGTTCCAGCTCGGCGGCAACGCGGGGCTCGCAGGCCTGGAGGACGAGCTGGCGTCGTACAACTACCCGCATCTACTCGCGATCGCGTTGCCGTCCATGGGGCTGGGTGCGGGCGTGTTCCTCGTTCTCGGTCTGCTCACGCCGGTCGCGTCGATGGTCGCTGTCGCCGCGACGGGCTTTACCGCCATCAATGAGGTGATGACATCCGAGTCCACGAGCGATATCTTCGCGTGGGAGCCGTCGGTCTGGCTGGCGATCGCCCTGGCGGGCATGGCGCTAGCTGTTCAGTTCACCGGCCCTGGCCTGTTCGGCATCGATTTCAGCCGTAGCTGGACGCGCCGCCCGATGGCCAGCTCGTGGATCTGCGCCGCGTTCGGCATCGCCGCTGCGGTCCTGCTCTGGGTCTTCGCCTAGCACTTCGGCGCTCAAGCGCCCGCCGATCGCGAGGACCAGGTACGCCACGAAGATTGCCAGGCCCATCAGACCGATGACATTGCTGTTGAACCACAACGGCCACTCGAAGTTCTGCGCCTCTTCTTCGGCTACCAGTTCGTAGCCCGGCACGATCCATGCACCCGCGGCGACAGCGAGCAGGACACGCAAGCCCTGCTCGCGCACCGCGAAGATGAGCGGCAGCACCAGTACGATGCCCGCCCAGTGGTGGGACACCGCGAACGGCCCGCCCAGGGAGATGCCCAACACTGTCACAAGCAGGGCCTCGACGCTGCGCCCGCGTTCCTCCAACCGGTATGCGATGAAGATCGTCGCCGCGGCGAAGACGAGGAGGAAGACAGGGGAGAGCTTGTCGACGATTCCCACGTCCACCAGCCCCCTCGACAGCATCCCGCCGAGGCCCTGGTTGGGTGGGTAATGCACATCGCCGCCGCGGTCGGTTCTGAAGAATTCCTCCGTCCAGAAGTACAGCGATTCACCCGGACGGAATGCGAAACCGATGAGCGCGGTGAGCAGGAAGAAGCCCGCCGAGCGCGCGACCGACCACCAGTCCTTGCGTGCCAGGAAAATCACGGCGTAGGCCGCGGGGGTGAGCTTGATTCCGGCGGCAATGCCGATGCCCAAGCCCCGGATCGCCTTCGGGGTGTAGCCCAGCACATCCGCCGCCACCAAGAAGACGAGAAATATATTGATCTGCCCGTAGTACAGGTTCATGTACACCGTGTCTAGGCAGGTGGCAAAGCCTGTCAGAGCAGCCGCCCACGCCCACCACGGGCGCAAGCCAAGGCGGTGGCACGCCATCGCGATGATGCCGAAGAGCGCAGCGATGATGGAGCAGTTCCACATGATGTCCATCGCTACTTCCGGAACCCAGGTCAGGGGAACGAAGAGCAGGGCAGCGAACGGCGGATAAATGAACGCGAAACCGCTTCGGGTGGGGAAGCCCTCGTACAACGGGTCGCCGTTGATAAAGGCTGCGCCGGCATCGCGGAAAACGCCGACGTCGAGAAGCGTCTCGTTGACCGCGAAGTGCAGATTTTGGCCGAGATTGATCGCGCCGAGCACGACGCCGAGCAAAAGAAGAAGCGGCATGTTGTGATCCTGTGGGTAGTACGAGGGCGTGCGCTACAACGCTAGTCCACGCGACGCACTGCGCCCTTATCGGCCGACGTGGCCATCTTCGAGTACGCGCGCAGCGCCTTGGTCACGTGGCGGGTGCGGTTCGGAGTGAACGGGTTGTCCCGCAGCTCCATCTCCGCGCGGCGACGATCCAGGACATCGTCGTCGACCTCGAGTTGCAGCTTGCGGTCGCGCACTGAAATGCGGATCGTGTCGCCGTTCTCGATCAAGCCGATCAGACCGCCCTGGGCTGCCTCGGGGGAGATGTGTCCGATGGACAGGCCCGACGTGCCGCCGGAGAAACGGCCGTCCGTGATCAAGGCGCAGACCTTGCCCAGACCTGCGCCCTTGAGGAAGGACGTCGGGTGGAGCATCTCCTGCATGCCCGGGCCGCCGGCGGGACCCTCGTAGCGGATGACCACCACGTCGCCAGGCTGGACCTCGCGGGCGAGAATCATGGACACCGCCTGCTCCTGCGAATCCACAACGCGTGCAGGGCCGGAGAACTCCCAGAGCTCTTCCTCAACGCCGGCGGTCTTGAGGATCGCTCCGTCTTCGGCAAGGTTGCCGCGCAGGACGACGAGGCCGCCGTCGGAGGTGAAGGGGTGCTCGAAGTCGTGGATGACACCGCCCACCGGGTCGGTATCCAGCTCATCCCAGCGGTTGGACTGGGAAAACGCCTCAGACGAACGCACCCCGCCGGGGGCGGCGTGGAAGAGCTCGATGGCCTCCTCAGTCGCTTTGCCGCCGCGGATATCCCAGTCGTCGAGCCAGTCCTGCAGATTCGAATACGCCACGGAGTGGACGTCGGTGTTGAGCAGACCGGCGCGGTTCAGCTCGCCCAAGATGCGGGGGATGCCGCCGGCGCGGTGGACATCCTCGATGTGGGCGTCACCGTTCGGAGCCACCTTGGAAATGCAGGCGATCTCGTGGGAAAGCTCGTCGATGTCCTTCAGATCGAAGTTGACTTCGCCCTCCTGGGCAGCGGCCAAGGTGTGCAGGATCGTATTAGAGGATCCGCCCATGGCCATGTCCAGCGCCATGGCGTTGCGGAAGGCTTCCCGGGTGGCGATGCTGCGCGGCAGCACCGACTCGTCGCCCTCACCGTAGTAGCGGCGCGCGATGTCCATGACAGCCTCGCCGGCGCGCTCGAACAGGCGGCGACGTGCGGTATGGGTGGCCAAGGTGGTGCCGTTGCCCGGCAGGGACAGACCGAGAGCCTCAGTCAGACAGTTCATCGAATTCGCCGTGAACATGCCGGAGCACGAGCCGCAGGTGGGGCAGGCGGATTCGACGATGCGGTCCAAGTCTTCATCGGAAATCGCGTCGTTGGCGGAGCTGGACATCGCGTCAACGAGGTTGGTCTTCGTCCCGGTCTGCGCGATGCCGTCGATGACCACGGCCTTGCCGGCCTCCATCGGGCCGCCGGAGACGAACACGGCGGGGATGTTCAGGCGCATTGCCGCATTGAGCATGCCCGGGGTGATCTTGTCGCAGTTGGAGATGCACACCATCGCGTCGACGGTGTGGGCGTTGATCATGTACTCGACGGAATCGGAAATGATTTCGCGGCTGGGCAGGGAATACAGCATGCCGCCGTGGCCCATCGCGATGCCGTCGTCGACGGCGATGGTGTTGAATTCCTTCGGAATGCCGCCGGCCTCGCGGACGGCTTCAGCGACGATATCGCCGACATTCTTCAGGTGCACGTGGCCGGGCACGAACTGGGTGTACGAGTTGACGATGGCCACGATCGGCCTACCGAATTCATTATCCTTCGTGCCGGTGGCTTTCCACAGTGCGCGGGCGCCGGCTGCCTGGCGGCCGATAGTGGTGACGCGGGAACGAAGCGGGATTGAGTTAGGCATGTGTGTCAGTCCTCGTCATCTTTACAGTTCTTTCATTCTTTGCGGCTTTCGCTGGTGCCCGTAGCAGGCTTCGAAAGCTTTTCGCCGGCGGCGGTGCGCTCCTCGTATTCCTCAGGAGTGACCAGGATGGAATTTCCTTCCTGGTCGGTGACCTCCATCATTCCGTCCGCTGCCTCAGAGGCCTGCGTGATCACGTCCGCGATGCGGCCCGAGGAGGCTTCCGCGAGATCCGGCAATGAATTGAACGTTACTCCGGGCAGCGTGTACTCCTCGCCGTTTACGGTGGCGACTTTGGCGCTGGACCCTTCGAAACCGATTCCGCGGAGCTGGTCCCACGGCAGGTGCGCATTCTTCTTGAACAGGTAGGACACGGTGATGCCGCTATCGTCCACCCGGGTTTTAGCGGTGAATACCCACACGATGAAAATAATCGGGAAAATGAGCAGCCAGCCGAGCTTGAGCGGGGCCCAAGAGATTCCGATGAGAGCGATGCCAGTCATGAGCACCGCCGCGAGAACGTGGGTGCGGTCCGGGGTGAATGTCATGGTGTCATGCTATCGGGGGTCTGGACTCGCGTTCTCCCCCGGGGTAGAAGCGGGGGCGCTTTGCTCCACTGGTTCGCTGGCCGGCTCGGAGGGCTCGGCGCTTTCAGTCGGTTGCTCCTGCGAACGCGGCTGCACTGATTCCTGCGCTCCGGAAGATGCAGCCGGGGCAGGTGCGGGCTCAGTGGAGTCCCCGTTTCCCGGTTGTTCAGTGCCGGTGGTTTCTTCGTGTGGCGCATCTGTCTGGGTCGGCTCATCCGAAGAATCGCTGGGAGGGGGCGTGGTTGCCTCAGCCGACGAGGTAGTCGGGCGCGGCGGCGCGAGAATGCCGGAGCGAGCTTCGCTGGTCTCTCCCTCCAACATCATGCCGCGAAGGAGGAGCAGGCCGAGGAGCAGTGCGATGAGCAGGCCCGTCGATGCCCTCACACGGCCGCCGAACGTGCCGAGTGCATGATGCGTTTGCTGCTTGGTGGGATTCGCGGCGGGATCTTCTTCCGCTGGGACTTCCTCGTGGTCGCTCAGTTCAGGGTCCGGGTTCGTGCCCACACCGGAACTCAGCTCGGGGATGTCTGTGGCCGGCTCGTCATTGACAGCAGACGTCACAGCGGTGCTCCCGGCGCCGGCTTGAGCTGCTTCGGAATAGTCCTCGGCCCAACCGGACTTGTAGCGGCTGGCGGAAACGGCGGGGAAGGCCTCCGTGGCATCGTCGTCAAGCGGTTGCGTCGCTGTCTGCGAACCGTATTCGTCGAAGAATTCCTCGAGAATATGGACGCGCAGTGCACGCTCAACGGGGAACTGGTCGCCAGGCGCGCACCGCACCATGAAGCGAACATCCAGCGTCCACGGCATACCGACCGTGTTTGGCGGATTGATTTGGATGCCCGGCTGCGACATCAACTCGCCGCGAATCAGCGGTGCGATCTCCGGGTTTGCCAACGCCTTTCGCGCGGCGCGTTCGGCTCGCGCGATCACTTCATCGACATCGCGCGAACGAGCAAGTGGGACAGGCACGACGACCAGTGCCCGAGACCAGATATTGGAATTGTTGATGCACACCTGCGCCGTCGAATTCGGGATGGTCACCGTGTTCTGCTCGAGCGTGCGGATCTGCGTGGCGCGCATCGTGATCTGGATGACGTCCCCCGTGATTTCCGTGCCGTTGATTTGGAACGTGACAAGGTCGCCGACGCCGTATTGCTTCTCCGTGAGAATAAAAAAGCCCGCGAAGAAATCCGAAATGATGGACTGCGCGCCGAAACCGACTGCGGCGGAAACAACCGTGGCCGGAATGGCCGCGCCGGCGAGCGAGAAGCCGATCTGCTGGAGGAAGAAAACGAGGATCAAAAAGAACGCCAGCAACTGGACGATATAAATGACCACACCAGCGATGGCCAGCGAAGACTTGCCTTCGTCCGATTCCTTCGAGTCCGCTATCTGGCGCTCGACATAACGGTTGGCGAGACGGCCCGCACGCGGCACGAGCATCGCGACGATAATGAGGAGGGCGAGGTTGATTCCGGTGTCGGCCAACCACCGCCATATGTTTTCGAGAATAAGTGAGAAAGGCATAGCAGTTCCAGATTATCCTCATTTTCCCTATAGATCCCTGGGAAATGTGTATCCTCAAGTCATGATCTTCATCGACCTAGTAGCAGTGATTCGCGCGGCGCTTGTCCCTCGCGCGACGTACTTGCATACGTAGACGTCGAACGACAAGCGCCCCCGCCTAAGGATTTAGAGCGGGGGCGTTTTTCGTAGATCACCAGAGTGCTGACAACTCATCAAAGGAGTTCGGAAAAAGTGGCAGCGTCACAGAAGAAACAGGTAGAGCGGATGACAGGCGCGGAAGCCATCGTCCGCAGCCTCGAAGAGCTGGGCACCGAGATCGTTTTCGGCATTCCAGGGGGAGCGGTCCTTCCGCTTTACGACGCCCTGTTTGCCGCGAAACAGCTGCGCCACGTTTTGGTACGCCACGAGCAGGGTGGCGGACACGCCGCTGAAGGCTATGCGTTGGCGTCCGGAAAAGTCGGCGTGTGCGTGGCTACCTCAGGCCCCGGGGCGACCAACCTCGTTACCGCACTAGCCGATGCGTACCTCGACTCGGTGCCGATCGTGGCCATTACTGGTCAGGTGGGAACCCCACTGCTGGGAACCGATGCGTTCCAGGAGGCCGATATCCGCGGCATCACCATGCCGATCACGAAGCACAGCATCATGGTGACCGACGTGGAGGAGATCCCGCAGGCGCTCGCCGAGGCCTTCCATCTCGCCAGCACCGGTAGGCCAGGACCCGTCCTGGTCGACTTCCCGAAGGATGTCCAGAACGCCGAGATCGACTTCGCGTGGCCGCCAGTCATCGACCTGCCCGGTTACAAGCCGACGACGACTCCGCACGGCCGCCAGATCTCTTCGGCCGCGAAGATGATCGCCAAGGCAAAGCGCCCGGTGATCTATGCCGGCGGCGGCATCATCAAGGCAAACGCTTCCAAAGAACTGCTCAAGTTCGCGGAGCTCACCGGTGTTCCTGTCGTGACCACACTCATGGCGCTCGGTGCATTTCCGACGAATCACCCGCTGAACATGGGCATGCCCGGCATGCACGGCACGGTCCCCGCCGTGGCAGCCCTGCAAAAGGCGGACCTGTTGATCACCATCGGTGCGCGTTTCGACGATCGCGTCACCGGCGACCCCGAGCACTTCGCCCCCGACGCCAAGGTGATCCACGCCGATGTCGACCCCGCTGAGATCGGCAAGATCCGACCCGTGGACGTCCCGATCGTCGGCGACGCCAAGGAAGTCCTGAGTCAGCTCGCCGAGCCGTTCAAGAAGGGCAAGAAGGTCTCCGCACCTAAGATCGGGGAGTGGAAGGACTACCTGGGCGATATGAAGGAGCGCTTCCCGCGCGGCTACGAGAAGCATGCCGACGGAACGCTGTCGCCGCAGTTCGTCATCGAGACCCTGTCCAAGGAAGTCGGCCCAGAGGCCATCTACGTTGCCGGTGTCGGCCAGCACCAGATGTGGTCCGCACAGTTCCTCGACTTCGAGCACCCGCGCACCTGGCTCAATTCTGGTGGATTGGGAACGATGGGCTATTCCATCCCGGCCGCACTCGGCGCGAAAGCCGCCTGCCCCGACAAGGAAGTCTGGGCCATCGACGGTGACGGTTGCTTCCAGATGACCAACCAGGAAATCACCACCGCGGCTGTTGAAGGCTTCCCGTTCAAGGTCGCCCTGATCAACAACGGCAACCTGGGCATGGTCCGCCAATGGCAGACCCTGTTCTACGACGGCCACTACTCGCACACCAAGCTGCACCAGGACGAGACCTACATCCCGGACTTCCTCGGCTTGGCCAGCGCGCTCGGTGCTGAAGCCATCCGCGTCACCACCGAGGAAGAGGTTCTGCCCGCCATCAAGCGCGCCCGCGAGATCAACGACCGCCCGGTCCTCATCGACTTCGTCGTCGGCGAGGATGCCCAGGTGTGGCCCATGATCTCCGCCGGCAGTTCCAATTCGGAAATCCAGTACGCGCGCGATTTGCGCCCGCTTTTCGACGAAGACATGTCCGCCGGCGAATCCCCCGCCGACATCCACGAGACCGTGACCGAGAGTTTTGCCGATGCTCCGACCGAAGCGGAGGAAAAATAATGATGAACAACAATCCCATCTATGACGATGTCACCCGTAGCGTCGTGTCCGTTCTGGTGCAGGACGTTGACGGCATCATCACCCGCGTGACTGCGATGTTCACCCGTCGCGGTTTCAACCTGGTCTCGCTCACATCCGCGAAGACCGAGACCGAGGGCATTAACCGTCTGACGGTCGTCGTCGACGCCTCCGAGCACGCCGTCGAGCAGTTGACCAAGCAGTTGAACAAGCTGGTCCAAGTGATCAAGGTCGTGCGCCTCGAGGAGGAGAACACCATCGCCCGCTCCTTGATGCTGGTCAAGGTCAACGCTAATAACAGCAACCGTCCGCAGGTCGTCGATGCCGCCAACATCTTCCGGGCCCGTATTGTCGACGTCGCTCCAGAGTCTGTGGTGATTGAAGCGACTGGCACGACGAGCAAGCTTCGCGCGTTCCTCGATGTGCTCGAGCCATTCGGGGTGCGCGAGCTGGTCCAGTCTGGTCGTGTCGCTCTGAATCGTGGACCGAAGACGATGGCATCTTCCAAGTAGTGGCCCTTTAGCCCGGGGCCTCCTAAAAACGGGCCGAGATCCCACACAAACTCGTCCGTGTCCCGTATAGTGAAACTTGTCGCCCAATATGCGGGACACGTTCTATAAAACTCAGAATGTGCACAGCGCTCCGGCGCACAGCAATCAACAGAAAGGTGAGTGCTTCGCTCATGGCAATTGAAGTCTTCTACGACGACGACGCTGATCTGTCCATCATCCAGGGACGCAAGGTCGCAGTTATCGGTTACGGTTCCCAGGGGCATGCGCACGCGCAGAACCTGCGCGAGTCCGGCGTCGAGGTGGTCATCGGCCTGCGCGACGGCTCCAAGTCTGCCGACAAGGCACGCGAGGCCGGCTTCGAGGTCAAGACCAACGCTGAGGCTGCAAAGTGGGCCGATGTGATCATGCTGCTCGCCCCGGACACCTCTCAGGCCGAGATCTTCTCGAATGACATCGAGCCGAACCTGAACGACGGCGATGCCCTCTTCTTTGGCCACGGCCTGAATATCCACTTCAAGCTCATTGACCCGGCCGACAACATCACCGTCGCCATGGTCGCCCCGAAGGGCCCGGGCCACTTGGTTCGCCGCACCTTCACCGACGGCAAGGGTGTTCCGTGCCTGATCGCCGTCGAGCAGGATCCGACTGGCAACGGCCAGGCGCTGGCTCTGTCGTATGCCGCCGCCATCGGTGGCGCACGCGCCGGCGTCATCTCGACGACCTTCGAAGCTGAGACCGTCACCGACCTCTTCGGTGAGCAGGCTGTTCTCTGCGGTGGCCTGGAGGAACTGATCAAGAATGGCTTCGATGTCCTGACCGAGGCCGGCTACGAGCCTGAGATGGCCTACTTCGAGTGCCTCCACGAGATGAAGCTCATCGTCGACCTCATTTACGAGGGCGGCCTGGCCAACATGAACTACTCCGTCTCTGACACCGCGGAGTTCGGTGGCTACCTGTCCGGTCCCCGCGTTGTCGACGAGGGTGCCAAGGATCGCATGCGTGAGGTCCTCAAGGATATTCAGTCCGGTGAGTTCACCAATCGACTGATCGCGAATGTCGACGGCGGCAACAAGGAGCTCGAGGGTCTGCGCGACAAGGTTGCTCAGCACCCGATCGAGAAGACCGGTGCTCAGCTGCGCGAAATGATGAGCTGGGTTCAGAATCCTCTGAACGACACCGCCCGCTAAATCACAGGCAGCGGTTCACCGCCCGAGGGATCCCTCGGGCGGTTTTCAATTCCAGGTAAATAAACAAATGCAATGTCCGCACGGCGTGCCGCCGGGCGGACATTGCTTTACTGCACGGGGCCTTTGCGGATTCCTATGTTGTGTTGGTGTTCTCTTGGGATAGCGTTGTCGTAGAAGGCCGGTCGTCCTGTTTCTTGGTCGGCTGTGTCATGGTCTTCTGGGGCGAGAACGGGAACTTTGGCGAGTTGATCTTGTTCGTAATTGCACGGGGGAGATTGATCCCGCCCTTCGAGATTTAATTCGTGACAGATTTGTTGAGGGTAACTGGCCGGAGGGGTACTTTTCTCCGGATTGCTTTGGGATCGTGACCCTAGGAAGTTAGTACACCAGCACGCCCCTGGCGGTATTTCAGACCTGAGGCTGGGTTATCCCCTCGAGATAAGTGGAATCATCCTAATATCAGCACGCCAGACCAGCTAACGATACAACTTCACCAACACACCTTGCGGTTTAGGTCGAGCTTTCTTTGCTCCAGGATCGTAGCAATTCGAGCAGTTCACCTTGTTGCCTACTGGACAGGTGGTTGAAGGCTTTCCGCTCAGCTGCGGCGTGGGCTTCTACGGTGGACATTATTCGGTCGTGTCCCTCGGGCGTTAGTGTCAGGGTTTTTCCTCGTTTGTCGCTGAGGTTGATTTTTTCCTCAATGAGTCCCTGCTTTTTTAGCTTGTGAAGTCTTCCGGTTATTCCGGCCTTGGACAGAAGTAAGGTTTGTGAAAGCTGTCCCGGGGTGACGTCTTCCTGGCGGAGGATTGTTGCTAGAACATCGAAGTCGCCTGGAGCTAACTGAGCTTGTTCATGGATGACGGTCACTTCGTTTTCGATTGCTCTTAAAAGATGGGTGAGGCGAAGGGTTGTTTCCATTGCGTCCACATCGACGTGGGAATTTATTTTTGTCCATTTGTCCATGGCTGCGGAGATGGAGTCCATATTTGTTCCTTTCGGGGTGTTGAAACTTAGTGTAGCTCTTGACAAAAGAAGTTCGGTAGCGAACTATATAGTTCGTTAGCGAACAACCTAAGGAGATGTGGGATGATAATTTTTGAACCCGAAATAGTGGCAGATGCTTGCTCCTCTCGCCTCCCAAAGGCGAGGTTGCTGGTGGATGCCTCGGATGCAAAAGGGAATGTGAGTGTGCAAAATATTCAACTTTTTGATGGAGGCGAGGGAGCTGCCCCACATTTTCATAAAATCTCGTGTGAGTTCTTCTACGTCTCTAGAGGAGAGCTTGAGTTTTGGGAGGATGGCCAAATACACCAGTTAAGTGCGGGTGACTGTGCATTGGTTCTTCCGGGTGTTCCTCATGCTTTTGGAGCCGCTAAGGGTAGCGATGCTGATGTACTGGTAACTATCGCACCCGGGGTGGAGCGGTTTGAGTACTTTCGAATCTTGGGCGGGATAATGAGTGGCAAGGTCCCTGAAGATGAGCTTGCTCGTCGAGAAGATGAATTCGATACGTATTTTGTGGAAGCACAAGATTGGGAAGCGCATAGAGGGAGATAGGAATCTAGAATCTGCGCTGCTTGCGCTCCGAGTCTAGGAGGACCGGACCGTGAGCATTTTAAAGGGGATCGACTATTGCCAAACGTGTCAAATCGGAATTCAAAAGCAGATATACCAGTCCTACAATTGACCGGGTTATCGTTTGCCGCTTTCTTGGCCATAATGACTGAGACCATTCCTACGGGGGTTCTGGTTGATATGGCTGAGTCCTTTGAAACAACAACGGGAAAAGTAGGGCAGTTTCTGACCGCTTATGCTGCTGGATCAGTGGTAGCTGCAATACCGGTGATGACAGCAACTCGAAAAATGCAGCGTAAGAACCTTTTGGTTATAGCTATCTTGGGGCTTGGGATTTTCAACGCTCTCACTGCTCTTACTTCGCATTTGTGGATAGCTTTTCTTTCTAGGTTTGTTTCCGGAATGGCCGGAGGCGTCATTTGGGGCCTTGTGGCAAATTACGCTCGGAGTCTAGTCAGTTCGGAAAACCAAGGTCGCGCACTTGCGATTATCGGTTTTGGTCAGCCTTTCGCCTTAGCCTTTGGAGTCCCGCTTGGTGCATTAGGAGGTCAGCACTTTGGTTGGAGAATGATGCTGGGCATGTTGACGGTTACATCCATCGTTCTGGTGTTTTGGATTTCTTATGCACTTCCTCACCGGCCGGGACTTGTTGGAGGAGCCCCAGGGGTCAAAGTTCTGAAGAGATCGATTTTGATGCCTGGTGTGATTGGGGTGCTTGCAGCGCTTTTTGGCTGGACAGTAGCGCATAATATGGTCTACACGTACATTCAGCCTCTAACCGGTGCTGCGGAAATAGCCCTTGGCGTAGATATCGTACTTCTATTCTTCGGGATTTCTGCGGGGATCAGTATTTTACTTACTGCTTTCGCTGTAGATAAGAGGTTGTTTCTGACTGGTCTAATCCTGGGCGCCTTGATGCTTATAGGGTTCTTGCTTTTGTCGGTACCGGCAGCTTCCAACCATCTTTTCATTTTTGGAATTATCGTCTGGGGATTTGGATTTGGTGGTGCACCGACAGTTCTGCAGACCGCTTTGGCGAGAAACGCAGGTGACTTGGCAGACATTGCGCAGTCCTTTTTCGTTACTATCTTCAATTTTGGTGTAGGTGTCGGCGGTGTGCTCGGTGGGGCAGTACTGAGTCTTTGGGGTGCTTCCGCCCTTAGTATTGCTGCGGGGGTGATGTGTGTCTTAGTTATCGGATTGCTCGCTTTTCGGAATAGAGACTTTGGAAGACAACTTTGAGGGCTAGGCCTGAAGCTCAGGTCGGGGGTACTTCTTAAAATGAAGTCCTTGGAGCGTGTCAAATTGTTTGTGTGCGGGGCTAGGTTTATAGGCATTTGTCGAAGCGGTCGGGGTAGGACAGCGGGTTAATGGACGAAAGTGTGTCCGCTTGACGAGAAGGGCAGCATCCACGGTGCTATTGCGGGGCAACGGGAATCGGAGTGCCAGGAATGGGCGCAGCGAACTTCGGTGAATCTGTTGGCTGTCATATTTGGAGGCGGTCGCAGACACGAACGAACCCCGCGTCCCTGGAGCGGGAATCGCGGGGTTGGGGTGCGTCGAGTTGAGGCGGCGCGAGGCGGCTGCCGGATGGAACCGGCTAACCGTTTTTAGTTGGTGGCGTTGCCGACTGCATCGCCGACAGCACCGGTTGCGTCACCAGCTGCATCGCCAGCAGCGTCAGCTGCGTTGCCAGCTGCATCGCCAGCGCCCTCAACTGCGTCGCCGACAGCACCGGTAGCGTCGCTAGCTGCGTCGCCAGCAGCACCGGTTGCGTCACCAGCTGCATCGCCAGCAGCACCGGTTGCGTCACCAGCTGCATCGCCAGCAGCGCCGGTTGCGTCGCCAGCAGCATCGCCAGCGGTGGTGGTCACGTCGACGGTGGTGGTGCCGGTGACCTCGGTGGAGCCCCCGGTGGACTCGTCGTCGCCGCCGCCCTTGACCAGGGACCAGATCAGCAGGCCGAGAAGCACCAGGGCCAGCAGACCGAGCAGCCACTTCCACCAGCCGCTGCCGCCTTCGCTCTCCTCGACAGCGGTGGAGCCGCCGGTGGTTGCCGGACGGGAGTTGGTGCGGACCTCGCGGGTAGCGGTGGTGTCGGTCGGCTTAATGCGCTCCTCGCTGACGCGAGTCTCGTTCAGCTTGTCGCCGATGCGGGTCTCGTCGATCTTGTCGCCGATGCGGGTGTCGTTCAGCTTGTCGGTGACGCGCTCGCCGTGTGCGAGACGGTCAGCGGCTTCCTTCGGCAGCTTGTTGGTCGGGTCGTTCGGGTTCTTGCTGGTCATAATGTGACCACCTTTCTAATAAGGTTGTTATCTAACAGACCGTGCTTGAACAGTCAGCGCCCCACAGTAACAGCATTTCGGAGCCGTCGACGTGTTCTGTGTCACGTTCATGTCGATCCAGGTCATGTTTGAAGTGGTGCACACCATGGTCTGTGCAGGTGAGGCGAAAGATCGCGCGATCAGCGCGTTTTCATTCCCTTTTCATTAAGCGTCAAACTGTCATACAGTGGTAACCATGACGGAACACAGTCACGGCCACGGGCACGGGCACGACCATGGACACAGCCACAGCCACGACCATAACGCCAGCGACGCCCCGCTATGGGCGCTGGGGACGGCGTTGGCGATTACCGGTGTGGTGTTCTTCGCGGAGTTGATCGGTGGCTGGCTGTCCGGGTCGATGGCGCTCATGGCCGATGCGATGCATATGTTGTCGGATGCGACAGGGCTGATCATCGCGTTGGTCGCGGTGGCTGTGGGGCGGAAACCGGTGTCGCGGTACGCCACGTTCGGCTACCGGCGGGCGGAGGTCCTCGCCGCGGCAGTCAACGCCGCGACGGTGGCGGTGATTTCGGTGTGGATCGTTGTGGAGGCGGTGCAGCGGATCGGGAGCCCGGAGGAGGTCCAGACGCGGGCGATGATCATCGTGGCGGTGGTCGGCCTGATCGCGAACGTGGTGTCGGCGCTGGTGCTGCAGTCCCAAAGAGAGCACTCGGTGAATATCGAGGGGGCGTTCCTTCACGTGATGGTCGACTTGCTCGGGTCAGTCGCTGTGATTGCCGCCGGTGTGGTCATCGCGGTGACAGGATTCACCGGTGCGGACGTGGTGGCCTCGCTCATCATCGCTGGGTTGGTGCTGCCAAGGGCGTGGGGGTTGTTGAAGGCGTCGATAAGCGTGCTGCTTGAACGCGTCCCGGCGGGGATCGATCCCGTCAACGTGGGGAACGCGCTGGTGGCTTTGGATGGTGTGGAAGCGATTCATGACCTGCACCTGTGGTCGGCTGGCGGTCGTGACGTGCTGTGCACGGTGCACCTGATTACGCGGGCGGATCACGGTCCGTTGCTGGATCGTGCGCAGGAGCGGTTGCGGGAGCTCGGCATTGAGCACGCGACCATTCAAATTGAAGGGCCCGGTCACTTTGAGCACGAGGTTTATTGCGCCCCTCACGGTGACCGCGAGTGATCTAGAGTTGGGGTCATGGGGTTTACCACGCCGAGCTACTCCTTGACCGATCTGTTCGCGCGCGCTGAGCGGGGCGAACTGCAAACGCCGGATTTCCAGCACACCTACCTATGGGATGTGGACCGCACGCGCACGCTATTGGCGTCGGTGCTGCGCGGCTACCCGGTGGGAACGCTCTTGGCGCTGGACACGCGCAACGAGCCCATGCGTTTTCGCCCCCGTCCCTTGCAAGGCGCGCCGGAGACCGGGGAGCAGCCTGGTCTGCTGCTTCTCGACGGGCAGCAGCGGCTGTCCTCGTTGTACCTGTCGATGCAGGGCGACGGGCGGATTGAAGCTCTCGACTTTCGCGGGCGACGCATTTTCCGCCGCTTCTTCGTCGACGTGCGCGCGGCGGTCGCCGCAGACCCGATGCCGACGGAGGCTGTGTTCGCAGTCGACGATGACGGTATCGTGCGCTCGCATTTCGGCCCGCTTATCGACGGAGGCGTGACCGGCCGCCAGACCATGCTCGATAATTTCATCGTGCCGGTCTCCTCGCTGTTGTGGGAGGAGGGCAACGACCTGCTCTTCGATATGGCTGCGAGCACCGACGACCCGGCAATCCGCGAAGATGTGAAGGAATTCCACCGGCGCATCCTGCGTCCGCTCGCCGCTTACGACCTGCCCATGACGCGCCTCGATCGCGGCACCTCCCAGATCGGTGTGGGCCAGATCTTCGCGCAGGCGAATTCGTCCGGCGTGTCCATGGATGTTTTCGAGCTGCTCACTGCGGTGTTCGCGCTCGAAGACCCGGAATTCTCGCTCGCCGCCCACTGGGAGAAGACTGAGGCGGTGTTGCGCGAACATCCTGCGCTCAACGAGATCGACCGTGTGCGCTTCCTGCGCGGCGTCTCGCTTCTGGTCACCAGTACGACGGGGCCGGCACGTGGCCACCGCGGCGATATTTTGAACCTGAGCCTGCATGACTATCTGTGGGCGTCGCGTGACCTGCTCGCGGCGTTTGAGCGTGCCGCCGAATTCTTGTCGGATCGGTGCATTTTCACCGTCGACCAGGTGCCGTACTCCCACCAGCTGGTGCCGCTGGCAGTGATCTTGGCTCGCCTGTCCTGGGAGGAAGGGTGCCTTGAGCAGCAGACCACGTGGGACCGCATCAACCAGTGGTACTGGAATGGCGTTTTCGGGGAACTCTACGGCGCTCATGCTCCGTCGATCCGCGCCGGCTCCGATGTCGATCAGGTCACCCCGTGGGCAAAGGGGGAGACCGATACGGTTCCGAAGACGGTCGAAGATGCTTTCTTCAATGAGTCCCGCTTGATCAGCGCCCGCGCGGACTCCGGTGTATACCGCGGCTTGTTCTCCCTGTTGATGGCGCGTGGTGCCCGTGATTGGCGCACCGGCAAGACTTTCACCGCCGAGACAGTCGAGGAATTGCAGCCGGGCTTCCATCAGGTTTTCCCGGACGGTTTCTGCCGCGGCAAGGGTGTCGATCCGGACTTGGCAGAGTCGGTGTTGAATCGGACCCCGTTAGGCAAGCGCACTGAGGCGATCATGGAGGATGCGGACCCGAAGCGCTATCTCTCCCGCTTGCAGTCCAAGGCGATCATGGAGGACGAGGAATTCGACACAGTCCTTGCCACCCACGAACTCGAACCGGATTACCTGTTCACCTCTAACTGGCAGGCCTATTTCGTGGATCGCCGCGACCGCTTGGTGGGGATCATCGAGTACGCGATGGACAAACCCGTGATCAGCGATGACGCAGGAGACGGGGTAGAAAGCGGCACTGAATGACCGGAACCAACAAACGCGGCGGTATTCAGCTCGCCGCAGTAGTGGCCTCCGCATCGCTGTTGCTGGCCGGGTGCGCCGGCGAAGAAGGGGAAGATGAGCCGCAGGTCGACCGCATGCTGCAAGATGCCCGCACCGTGAATCAGTCGCGGCATGTCTCGGAACGCTTTGAACCGCATCCGGTGGTGATGGACGATCCAGATGGTTTCGCCACCAGCGAGCTGTTCTTCCCGTCCTCGGAGGTGCTCATCCTCGCCGACGAGACTCCCGCTGCGCAACTGCGAGCGGCATCGCTGGCGGTGGTGGCGCATGCGCCGATGCTGATCTATCGGAGCGAGAAGCATTCGGATGTGATCCGCGAGATTGAGCGCATGTCCACCCACACGGTCTACGCGGTGGGGAAGGTACCGGTGCTGGGGTACACCGAGAAACTGACGGTCATCAAGGACCCGGGCGATCAGGAAGCGCTGGAGGAAGCGACTGCTCTGCAATTCGCGGAGCGCGAGGTCCAGCGCTCGGAGGACGCCGCAGCGGCCGTGGCGGGTTTGGCTGACGGTGAGCCGATGTGGCTCCGCGCTGGATACGGCCCGGATCAGCATGTCGCCGAAGACGCGAAACCCGGCGTGGTGCCCGTGCGCTCCCGGCAAGACGCAGCGATGGCACCGCAGGTGATCGCATGGCCGGAGAGTTCGCTGGCGGCGATTGCCACGGCGCGAGCTTTCGGCGCGACCGTGTATATGACGGATGAACCGGATCCACGCAACAGCCACTTGACGCTCGTGCTCACTGCCGGACTCGCGGAACGGCCGTTGGTCGCGTTGGGCAAGGCATTCGGCACGAGCGTGGAGCTCTCGCAGCGGATCCGGGAAGCGGAAGAGAAAATTCAACCGGGAGATTTAAATAATATTTCCTCGCTCCCGCAATCGCCGGATTAAGGTTTAATGAATCAATACTCAATATCAGCCACTACGCAGTAGGAGATGAGCACCGTGACCGCATCCGCGTCCAACCCCGAAGCCAAGCCAGTCGTTCTCATTGCCGACAAGCTCGCCCAGTCCACAGTGGACGCTCTGGGGAATTCCGTGGAGGTGCGTTGGGTTGACGGTCCGAACCGCGAGGAGCTTCTCGCAGCGGTGCCGGAGGCACAGGCCCTGCTCGTGCGTTCGGCGACCACGGTGGACAGCGAGGTGCTCGAGGCTGCGCCGAACCTGCGCATCGTCGGACGTGCAGGCGTGGGTCTGGATAACGTCGACGTCGATACGGCAACGCAGCGCGGCGTGATGGTCGTGAACGCGCCGACATCGAATATCCACTCGGCATGCGAGCACGCGATCGCTCTGTTGTTGTCCACGGCCCGCCAGATTCCGGCCGCGGACAAGACGCTGCGCGACGGCGAGTGGAAGCGTTCGTCGTTCAAGGGCGTGGAGATCTACGGCAAGACGGTCGGCATCGTCGGCTTCGGCCACATCGGCCAGCTGTTCGCGCAGCGTCTCGCCGCATTCGAGACTGAGATCATCGCCTACGACCCGTACGCGAACCCGTCGCGCGCGGCACAGCTCGGCGTCGAGCTCGTGGAGCTGGAGGAGCTTGTCTCCCGCGCAGACTTCGTCACCATCCACCTGCCGAAGACCAAAGAGACGCAGGGCATGTTCAACGCGGAGCTGCTGGCCAAGGCAAAGGAAGGCCAGATCATCATCAACGCCGCGCGCGGCGGGCTTGTCGACGAGCAGGCGCTTGCCGACGCCATCGCAAACGGCCCCATCCGCGGCGCCGGCTTCGACGTGTACGCCACTGAGCCGTGCACGGATTCTCCGCTGTTCGCCCTTGAAGAGGTCGTGGTGACGCCACACCTGGGGGCGTCGACAAGCGAGGCGCAGGACCGTGCGGGCACGGATGTCGCTGGTTCTGTCCTGAAGGCGCTGGCCGGCGAATTCGTTCCGGACGCCGTCAATGTCGTCGGCGGTGCTGTGGGTGAGGAAGTCGCCGTGTGGCTCGAGCTCGCGCGAAAGCTCGGCCTGCTGGCGGGCAAGCTGCTTGACGACGCACCGGTGGCCCTCCGCGTCACCGCCCGCGGCGAACTGTCTACCGAAGACCCGTCGACTCTGGGTCTGTCCGCTGTGCGCGGTCTGTTCTCCGGCATTGTCGAGGAGCAGGTCACCTTCGTCAACGCACCGGCGATCGCCGAGGCCCGCGGCCTGGATATCGAGACTGGCGTGGCCAACGAGTCCCGCGACCACCGCTCTGCTCTTGAGGTGCAGGTCGTGTCCGCGAACGGTGAATCCGCCACTGTCGAGGGTGCGCTGACCGGTCTGGAGCGCGTAGAGAAGATCGTGCGCATCAACGGCCGCGGCGTGGACATGCGCGCGCAGGGCCGCAACCTGTTCCTGTCGTATACCGACAAGCCGGGCGCTCTCGGCAATGTCGGCTCGCAGCTCGGCAACGAAGGAATCAATATCGAGGCCGCAGCCTTGACTCAGTCCGCGAAGGGCGACGGCGCATTCCTTATTCTCCGCGTCGAAGCTGAGGTCCCGGCCGAGCTCGAGGCTGCTATCGCGAATTCCCTCGAGGCGGATTGCTTCCAGCTCGTGCTCGACTAGGCTTCGCCCGTAAAAATTCGCTGCTGATCACGGCGTCTAGCTCGATCGATACGAAGTAGCGAAAGAAAGTGATCCCGGATTTGAATTAATCCGGGATTTTTTCTGCGCCCGCTCCCGCGCATGTGCGAGTATTAATGCACTTAATTTTCCCGACCTAACTAAAGGGGGCGACTTTGACTACCGCAGTTGATCGCGATCAGCCTGAAGCGGGCGTGGTACCGCGCGAAAGACTCGAAATCACGAGGACGCCCGACGGCAAAGAGCATGTCGTCGGTGTGAAGCCAAAGAAAGTGATCGGCACTGTTGAGCGCATTGCGATCGGTTTCGCCGCTGTCCTCGCCGCGCTTGGATGGGGCGCTATCGCGCTGCATCGTGGTGAGACCATCAATTCGGTGTGGCTCGTTCTCGCGGCGATCGGCACGTACATTATCGGCTTCAGTCTCTACGCCCGTCTCGTCGAGTACAAAGTGGTCAAACCGCGGAATACCCGTGCAACCCCGGCGGAATACGTCAACGACGGCACGGACTTCGTCCCCACGGACCGCCGCGTTCTATTCGGTCACCACTTCGCGGCGATTGCCGGCGCTGGCCCTCTGGTCGGTCCGGTCATGGCGGCGCAGATGGGCTACCTGCCCAGCACGCTGTGGATCATCATCGGCGTGGTGCTGGCTGGCGCGGTGCAGGACTACCTCGTTCTCGCCGTGTCGCAGCGCCGCCGCGGGCGCTCTTTGGGGCAGATGCTCAAGGAAGAAGTCGGCCGGGTCGGCGGTATCGCCGGCAGCATCGCCACCATGGTCATCATGGTGATCATCATCGCCGTGCTTGGTCTGGTCGTGGTCAACGCTTTGGCGGAGTCTCCGTGGGGCGTGTTCTCCATCGCGATGACGATTCCGATCGCGTTGTTCATGGGCGTTTATGGGCGTTTCCTCCGGCCTGGCCGCGTGGCAGAGGTCTCCGCGATCGGTGTGGTGCTGCTGATGGCGGCTATTCTCGGCGGTGGATACGTGGCCGAGACTTCCTGGGGTGCGGAGCTGTTCACCCTGTCCAAGTCCACGCTGGCTGTCTGCATCCTCATCTACGGCGTGATCGCTTCCGTCCTGCCGGTGTGGCTGCTGCTCGCTCCGCGTGACTACCTGTCGACCTTCATGAAGGTCGGCGTCATCGTCATGCTGGCTTTGGCGATTCTGATTGACCGCCCTGAAGTGCACATGCCGGCCGTCACCGTCTTCGGTCGCGAGGGTGGGGGACCGGTCTTCTCCGGCACCCTGTTTCCGTTCTTGTTCATCACCATCGCTTGTGGTGCGTTGTCGGGCTTCCACGCCCTGATCTCCTCAGGTACGACGCCGAAGCTGCTGGAGAAGGAGACTCATGCCCGCGCCATCGGATACGGCGGCATGCTCATGGAATCCTTTGTGGCCATCATGGCGCTGATCACCGCTGTGGTGCTCGACCGGCACATCTATTTCGCCATCAACTCCCCGAAGGCGAAGACCGGCGGCGAGGAAGCCACGGCGGCTGAATTCGTCAACGGGCTGAATATCCCAGGGCAGGGAGTCTCCGCAGAGCAGCTGACCGCCTTGGCCGAGGCAGTGGGGGAGCCGAGCATCGTGTCGCGCACCGGTGGCGCGCCGACATTCGCCATCGGCATGTCCGAGATCATGACCAATATCGTCGGACACCCCGGCATGCAGGCATTCTGGTACCACTTCGCGATCATGTTTGAGGGCCTGTTCATCCTCACCGCCATCGACGCAGGCACCCGCGTCGCCCGCTTCATGATGGGGGATATGATCGGCAATATCTCCGGCCTGGAGAAATTCAAGGACCCGTCTTGGCGTGTGGGGAGCTGGATCTCCACTGTGCTGGTCTGTGGCATGTGGGGCGCGATCCTGGTCATGGGTGTGACCGACCCGCTCGGCGGCATCAACGTGCTCTTCCCGCTCTTCGGCATTGCCAACCAGCTGCTGGCGGCGATCGCGCTGTGCCTCGTCACCGCGATCGTGTTCAAGAAGGGGTTATTCAAGTGGGCGTGGATCCCGCTCGTGCCACTCGTCTGGGACCTGATCGTCACAATGACGGCGAGCTGGCAGAAGATCTTCAGCGACGATCCCGCGATCGGCTATTTCGCGCAGCACTCGAAGTACAAGGAAGCGCGCGACCAGGGCCTGGAGATGTTCCAGGCGGCGAAAAGCCCGGAAGAAATCGACATCGTTGTGCGCAACACCATGATTCAGGGCATCTTGTCTGTCTTCTTCGCTGCCCTGGTGATCATCGTGGTTGTCGCCACGGTGGTGGTGTGCGTACGTGCCGTGCAGGCGCACAAGCGGGGCGAAGCGATTGAAACCCACGAGGAACCGGAGGTCCCGTCTACCTTGTTCACTCCGCGCGGAATGCTCGCTACGGCGGAAGAAAAGGCGGTGGCGAAGGAATACGGCCTCGAATTGAATTCACCGCCGGGAACGGGGCACTAATGGGTGCGATTGCTCGCGGCACAGTCTCGGCATTCAGGTGGATGGATTGGTATATCAAGGAGCTGATGGGGGATAACGACTACGCGAAGTATTGCGCCCATCAGCGCACGCATCATCCGGAGGCGGAACTGATGACAGAACGGGAGTTCTGGAAAGCACGTTGGGCTCGTCAAGAAGCCAATCCAGGTTCCCGTTGTTGTTAAGCTGAGCTGCATGAAAATTGCGGTTATTGCAGGGGACGGCATTGGTCCCGAGGTGATGGAAGAAGGGCTCAAGGTCCTGCGCGCAGTGCGCGGGGACGTGGAGCTTACCGAGTATGACCTCGGTGCGCGCCGGTACTTGCGCAACGGCGAGCTGCTGACTGATGAGGACCTGGCCAGCTTGCGCGAGCACGACGCGATCTTGCTTGGCGCGATCGGCGACCCGGAGCGCGTCCCGGCCGGCGTGCTGGAGCGCGGCCTGCTGCTTCCGCTTCGTTTCAAGCTGGACCATTACGTGAACCTGCGTCCATCGAAGCTGTACCCGACGGCGACAAGCCCGCTGGCGAACCCAGGGGAGATCGACTTCGTTGTGGTCCGCGAGGGAACCGAGGGCCTGTACGCCGGCAACGGCGGCACCCTGCGCCAGGGGACCCCGGCCGAGGTCGCATGTGAGGTCTCACAGAACACCCGCTACGGTGTCGAGCGCCTCGTCCGCCATGGTTTCGAAACAGCGATGGCGCGCCGCAAGAAGCTCACACTCGTGCACAAGACGAACGTGCTCACCAACGCGGGCGCACTGTGGCAGAACACCGTCGACGAGGTGTCGAAGGAGTACCCGGAGGTCGAAGTCGACTACAACCACATCGACGCCGCCACGATCTACATGGTCACCGACCCTTCGCGCTACGACGTGATCGTCACCGACAACCTCTTCGGCGACATCCTCACCGACCTCGCCGGCGCGGTCGCCGGCGGCGTGGGTCTGGCGTGCTCCGGCAATATCGATGCGTCCCGGACCAATCCGTCGATGTTCGAGCCGGTCCACGGTTCCGCACCGGATATCGCCGGCAAGGGCCTGGCTGACCCGACCGCGATGATTCTCTCCGTGGCCATGATGCTTCGCTGGCTTGACGACGAAGCGTCTGCCGTCCGCATCGAAGACGCCGTCGCCGCGGATGTCTCGGGCCGGAGGGATGCTGCGGATGAAACTGGCAATGATGCTACGGAAACTAGAAGCTTCACGGAAAGGGTCGGAACCCGTATTGCGGAATCCCTGAAGTAGGGTTTTCGTTATGCGTTCGACTTCCCGGTTCACCACGACCGCCGCAGTAATGGCGGCTACCACGATGCTGCTTGCAGGCTGCTCTGCCATCGGAGGTGACGGGAAGCAGGGGGAGGACTCGTCTGCAACCGCCGAGAAGGACAGCTTCGCGGCTTCTTTGGTGTCGGACGGGTCCGCGGTCATTGCCGACCCGGATGGTACGGGAGCCGAGGTGTCCCAGAGATTCTTCCCCGAATCCGACACGGTCGTTGTCGCAGCGCCTGACCGGGAGAATCAGCTGAAGGCGGCAGCCATCGCTGTCGAACTCGGCGCGCCGATGCTCATCCGCTACAGCTCCGCCGAGGCCACCTCTGCGGTCGACGCTGAGATTGAGCGCCTCGGCGCCACACGCGTGATCAACGTGGGGCAGAAGGCTGGCGAAGAAGCGGACGGCGAAGACACCCAGCTCATCGCCGACACCCAGCCCGTGACGGCGGACAAGGATGCCGAGATCAAGGCCATCGTCGACCACGCCCGCGCCCATGCAGGTGAGGCCGACAAGAGCGGTGAGGGGGAAGTTCCGATCTTCGCCACCGAGCTGACCTCGTTCGCCGCGGCGGCGACGGCGGCAAACAAGCTTCCGGTCACGGTGCTGACCTACGCGGATCCGCGCGTGACCAAAGAATCGATGGATCAGGTCAACGGCAAGAAGGCGCTCGCGCTCGGCCGCCAATTCGGCAGCAGTGAGCGGTTCCGGAGCACGATCGAATTGGCCAAGAATGGCGAGTTGCCGGGCGGCGGTGGACTCGTGTTCCCGGGGCGCCGCATGATCGCCACGTATGGTCACCCGTCCGGTCCCGCGCTGGGACAGATGGGCGAGAAGCCGCCGGCCGAAGCTGTGGGCGTGGTGAAGGAATGGGCGCGCCAGTATCAAGAGCTCACCGACGAGAAGATCATCCCCGCCTTCGAGGTCATTGCTACTGTCGCGTCCTCGGCACCGGGCGATGACGGGAACTTCACCAACGAATCGGATCCGGAAGAACTGATCCCGTATATCGACGCGATCACTGAGGCAGGCGGCTATGCCGTCATCGACCTGCAGCCGGGACTGACGACCTTCAAGGAGCAGGCAGTTCGCTACGAAGAATTGCTCAAGCGCCCGAATGTGGGTTTGGCGCTCGATGCCGAGTGGAAACTCCAGCCGGGGCAGCAGCCGACGGCGCAGGTCGGTTCCGCATCCGCCGCAGAGATCAATGAGGCCACGGAATGGCTGGCGAACCTCACTCGTGAGAATGGCCTGCCGCAGAAGGCATTGATCGTGCACCAGTTCCAGGTGGCGATGCTGCCGGACCGCCAGAATATCAACACGTCTGCGCCGGAGCTGTCGTTCATCCTGCACGCAGACGGACATGGCTCGCCCGGACAGAAATTCGACACGTGGAATGTGATGCGCGAGGATCTGCAGCCGCAGTTCTTCATGGCATGGAAGAACTTCATCGACGAGGACATGCCGATGTTCACGCCGGATCAGACGTACAACACGGTCAATCCGCGCCCGTGGTTTGTCAGCTATCAATAATTCAGAATTGAAAGGCTATCCCTAAGCGGTGAGAGTCCACGGTGGCGTATGCTCATTGGCATGCGTTATGGACGAATTGCCACACCTGAGGGAATGACCTTCGCGGTCATCGACGATGACGCGACGACTGCGAAGCAAATCAAAGCGACTCCGTTCACGGAGCCGGAGTACACGGGCAAGGAATGGGCGCTCGAGGACGTGCGTCTGCTCGCCCCGATGCTTCCCAGCAAGGTAGTGGCAATCGGCCGTAACTACGCCGACCACGTGGCCGAGGTGTTCAAGCAGTCCTCGGAGCACCTGCCGCCGACTCTGTTTCTCAAGCCCCCGACAGCAGTGATCGGGCCGGATGCGGCCATCAAGATCCCCGAGTTTGCCACCCGCGTCGAATTCGAGGGCGAGCTCGCTCTCGTCATTGGCCGGCCGTGCAAGAACGTCAAGGCGGAAGACTGGAAGTCGGTCGTGCGGGGCGTGACCATCGTCAACGATGTCTCCTCCCGCGATCTGCAGTTCACCGACGGACAGTGGGCCCGTGCAAAGGGCATTGACACGTTCTGCCCGCTGGGCCCATGGATCGAGACTGACCTGGATAAATTCGACTTCGACAACCTGCCGATCAAGGCGCACCTGACGCACGACGGCGCCACGGAGACGAAGCAGGATTCGAATTCGAACCAGATGATCTGGAAGCTGGGCAAGATCATCGAGTTCATCACGTCGGCTTACACGCTGCTGCCGGGCGATGTGATTTGCACGGGTTCGCCGGCGGGCACCGCGGAAATGGTGCCGGGGGACACGATCGAGGTCGAGATCGAAGGCATCGGCACACTCCGCAACCCGGTGGAGCGCGCCTAAACGCTGGTTAAAGGCCCAGCGCGCGCTGGATCGTGCGCAGCTTCGCGGTGGTTTCCGCGAGCTCAGCCTCCGGCTCGGAGGCGGCGACGAGTCCGCCGCCTGCCCATGCGCGGGCAGAGGTGCCGTCGCCATTGACTTCGGCGCAGCGGATGGTCACCATGAATTCGCCATCGCCGCTTTGATCACACCAACCGACGGTTCCGGCGTAGAAGGACCGGTCCGATTCGGCGGTGGTGATCAATGCCTCAGCCTGTCTCTTATACACATCTGACGCT
>ERZ1031113.145-NODE-145-length-25735-cov-6.983567_pt1 | contig 25735 bp, 25 predicted proteins | sample MGYA00518225_ERZ1031113 | MGnify/ENA primary metagenome ERZ1031113 (study PRJEB33718, sample SAMN03159751) | human skin metagenome | collected 2014-05-20 | study: EMG produced TPA metagenomics assembly of the PRJNA266117 data set (Human skin bacterial metagenome...
ACCCAGCAGGTCGATGGCATTGCCTGCGCCGACATGCGCCGCGAATTGGTTCATGCCACAAACGTTAAACCGAGCGCAACCCGAGATCCACCAAACAATGTCTACTTCAGTAGACATCGCCCAAACGAGCAGGTCACAGGGCACAGAAATGGACGAAACCCCGCCGCACACCGCGGTGTGAAAAAGCGTGGGGCGGGGTGTTGTGGGAGACAGTGCGGCGTCGTCAAGCGAAAGCGGGAGAAGGCCGTCGTCGACATCGAGATCAGTGAACGCCCAGCGAATTCAAAACTGGACAACTACATATTCGTCTACATTCGGGCGCAAGGCCGGATAACCAAGTCCGCGCACAACGACCCGTAGGAGCACCAATGGATGAAGCAGCCTGGAAGAACTTCAAACGCACTTTCAAACAAGAGCTGGATCCTCGCATCGACGCAGCGGTAGAGCAGGGCGACGCTTCGACGCTGGTCGCTTTGTACAACCAGATGTGGGCCATGTTCCCCGGTGATGAGGAAGACACCGAGAAGCTCAAACTCATTCTGAACACCGCATTGGCGCAGATGATGCGACTGGGCGCCTACAACGACATGGCTCGGTGGTTCCACCGCTTCGCCCGGTGGTACCCGGAAGACGACCAGGAACGCCGGTTCTATGAAGGTGTGATCGAATGGCACGTTGGCTCCAAAGAGCGGGCAAGGGCGATCTTTTCCGATCTGTATGAAGAGTTCGGTACAGCCGGGTTTGGCAAGGACAAGATTTATGTGGCTGTCGCTACGGGTGAGATCACCAGTCCCGAAGAGAATCCCGCACAGGAATCCGAAGTCGACTCACCGGAGGTGCAGGAACTCGCCGAGCGCATCAATGATCTGATGGATGCCGAGGATTACCGTTCTGCCATCGAGTTGTGCCACCAAGGTTTGGCACTTCTGGGTAATCCCCGGTTGGCGGACGGGGCCATGTGGTTCTTAGGCACAATGGGCGATGCCCTAATAGAACTTGGTGAATGGCAGGCCGCCCGCGATGCGTTCTTCGAGGCAACGCAATCCCCCGGCGGAATCGAGAACCCGTATATCCAACTGCGGCTGGGTCAGTGCGAGTACGAGCTCGGCTACGAGCGACCAGCCGCAAACGGGCTCATCGCGGCATACATGATGGTCCCGGAGATTTTCGAAGAAGAGCCCCTGCGTTACCTCCAGTTCTTGAAGGATCAGGGGCTGATTTAGGCGGTCTGATTCTTACAGGCCGTATGCCTGGATCAGGTTGAGGCCGATGATGCAGACGATCCAGATGATCGCCACGGCCACGGTGTAGCGGTCGAGGTTCTTCTCCACGACGGTGGAACCGGACAGGTTCGCCTGGACGCCGCCGCCGAAGAGGGAGGACAGGCCGCCACCTTTGCCCTTGTGCAGCAGAACGAAGACAGTCATCAGCAGGGATGCGATGACGAGGATGATCTGCAGTGCGAGGGTCATGTGATGATGCCTCCATATCGGGTACGGGCGGTTAACCGTTCACATGTTACATGAACGGGGAAGCTTCCCCAGCATTGGCGTGCCGGGGAAGCTTTGTGGGTGTGGCAGCGTTTAGGCGCGGACGGCGTCGCCTGCGGCGGCAACGAGCTTCGCGAAGTCGCTGCCGTCGAGGGATGCGCCGCCGACGAGGCCGCCGTCGACATCGGGCTGGCCGATGATGTCGGCGACAGTGTCGGCCTTCACGGATCCGCCGTAGAGGATGCGGATGGAGGAGGCGACGGTGTCGTCGGCAAGCTCGGCGATGAGGCCGCGGATGGCGGCGCAGATCTCCTGGGCGTCTTCAGCGGACGCGCTCTTGCCGGAGCCGATGGCCCACACGGGCTCATAGGCGATCACGGTCTTGGAGAGTTCCTCGGTGGACAGGCCAGCGAGCGATTCGCGCGTTTGCTTGACGACGAAGCCCACGTGCTCCCCTGCCTCCCGCACATCCAAGGGCTCACCGACACAGACGATCGGGCTGATGCCGTTGTCGAGTGCGGCCTTGGCTTTAGAGGCGACGAGTTCGTTGGACTCGTTGTGGTATTCGCGGCGCTCGGAGTGGCCGACGACCACCCAGGTGCAGTCGAGCTTAGCCAGCATCGCGGCGGAAATCTCGCCGGTGTAGGCGCCAGATTCGTGGGCGGAGACGTCCTGTGCACCGTAGGTGATCTTCAGCTTGTCGCCCTGGACGAGCGTCTGCAGGGAACGCATATCGGTGAAGGGGACGGTGAGCGCGACGTCGACGTCCTCGTAGTAGTCGCCTGGCAGCGCGAATGCGAGGCGCTGCGCCTGGGAGATGGCCTCGAGGTGGTCGTGGTTCATCTTCCAGTTGCCGGCGATCAGTGGTGTGCGTGCCATTAGTAGTGGCTCCTTTCGCTCTAGTTCTGTTCCAGGACGGCGACGCCCGGAAGTTCCTTGCCTTCGACGAGCTCGAGGGACGCGCCGCCGCCGGTGGAGATGTGGGAGAAGCCGTCCTCGTCGAGGCCGAGTGTGCGCACGGATGCGGCGGAGTCGCCGCCGCCGACGACGGTGAAGGAACCGTTGTTCGCGGTGGCGTCGATCATGGCCTGGGCGACGGCGCGGGTGCCGTCGGCGAAGTTCGGCTTCTCGAACACGCCCATGGGGCCGTTCCAGAACACGGTCTTGGAGTCGGCGATGATCTCTGCGTACTTCTTTGCGGTCTCCGGGCCGATGTCGAGGGACATCCAACCTTCAGGGGTGCCGTCGAGGTCGACGACCTTGCGGTCGGCATCGTTGTCGAATTCGGAGGCGACCACGAGGTCGACCGGCAGGACGATCTTGTCGCCGTACTTCTCGATGAGTTCCTTGCAGGTGTCCACCATCTCTTCCTGCAGCAAGGAGGCCTGGGTGTTGTGGCCCTGCGCGGTGAGGAAGGTGTAGCACATGCCGCCGCCGATGATGACCTTGTCGGCCTTCTCGGCCAGAGCCTCGATGACACCGAGCTTGTCGGAGACCTTGGAGCCGCCGAGCACGACGACGTACGGGGAGGTCGGGTTGTCCTTGACGGAGGCGAGCTTTTCCACCTCGTCCTGGACAAGGTAGCCGGCATAGGCGGGCAGACGCTTTGCTACGTCAAACACGGAGGCCTGTGCGCGGTGGACAACGCCGAAGCCGTCGGAGACGAAAGCGCCGTTGTCTGCGGCGAGGGCAGCGAGCTCGTCAGCGAAGGTGCCGCGCTCGGATTCGTCCTTGGAGGTCTCGCGGCCGTCGAAACGCACGTTCTCGACGAGGAGCACATCGCCCTCGGACAGGCCATTGGCGCGCTCGTGAGCGTCCTCGCCGGTGACGTCGGATGCCAGGGCGACGTACTGGCCGAGCTTGTCGGACAGGGCCTCTGCCACAGGCTTTAGGGAGTACTTCGGGTTCACTTCACCTTTGGGACGGCCGAGGTGGGCGGTGAGGATGACCTTGGCGCCGCCGTCGATAAGCGCCTTGATGGTGCGCAGCGACGCGTCGATGCGTCCGGCGTCCGTGATGTTGCCGTCGTCGTCGAGCGGGACGTTGAAGTCAGAGCGGACGAGCACGTGGCGTCCGTCGACGCCCTCCTTGAGCAGTTCGTCGATGGAACGTACAGCCATGATTTTTACTCCTTGGAATCAGGGTGAAACGAGCAAAACCCGGACAGGGTGCAAGACTGCACTCTACCCGGGCATCGCGATTGGAAGTTGTGGTTTAGAGGTTGTCCGCGACGTGCTTGGTCATGCGGATGTACTGGGACGTGTACGAGAACTCGTTGTCGTACCAGGAGATGATCTTCACCAGGTTGCCGTCGATGACGCGGGTCATGCCGGCATCGAAGATGGCGCCGTGGGAGTTACCGATGATGTCGGAGGACACGATCGGATCCTCGGTGTACTCCAGCGCGCGACCGAACTCGGTGTCCTGCACAGCGTTCTTGACTGCCTCGTTGACCTCCTCGACGGTGACGTCCTTGCCAACGGTGACGGTGAGGTCGGTCGCGGAACCAGTGATGGTCGGCACGCGCATTGCGAAGCCGTCGAGCTTGCCCTCGAGCTCCGGCAGGACGAGCGCGACGGCCTTAGCGGCGCCGGTGGTCGTCGGGACGATGTTCTGTGCTGCGGCGCGGGCACGGCGCAGATCCTTGTGCGGCGCGTCCTGGATGCGCTGGTCGCCGGTGTAGGCGTGAATCGTGGTCATCAGGCCGCGCTCGATGCCGAATGCGTCGTTGAGGACCTTAGCCACCGGTGCCAGGGAGTTCGTGGTGCAGGACGCGGCGGAGATGATCGTGGCGTCGTTGGTGTAGTCGGTGTGGTTGACGCCCCACACGTAGGTGCCGTCGACCTCCTTGCCCGGTGCGGAGATGATGACCTTCTTGGCGCCGGCGTCGATGTGGGCCTTCGCCTTCTCGCCGTTGGTGAAGATGCCGGTGCACTCGAGCACGATGTCCACGTCGGCGTCGCCCCATGCGAGGTTTGCCGGATCCTTCTCGGCGGTGACTTCGATGCGCTTGCCGTCAACGGTGATCGACTCATCGTCGTACGTGACCTCGCGGCCGATCTGGCCGTAGGCGGTGTCGTACTTGGTCAGGTGGGCCAGGGTCTCGTTGTCGGTGAGATCGTTGATCTTCACCACCTCGAGGTCGTCGGCGTACTCGTTGAGGATAATGCGGAACGCGGAGCGGCCGATGCGGCCGAAGCCATTGATGCCAATACGGGTGGTCATGTGTGAGTGCTCCTTCGGGGAGTATTGGGTTCCTTCTGTTAGACCGTGCGAGGTTTCTTTGTCAATTCGCGGTCTCCGAAACCCAGTGTAGAGAATTGGACTCTCCCCCGCAGTCGCTTTTCGACGACTGCGTACCCCACCTTTCCAGCACCGTTACGGCACCGAGGGCGAACTATGCTTCCTCGTCGACGGCGGCGTGGGTGTCGGGGATGCCGAGTTCTTCGGCGCGTTTGTCCGCCAGCGAAAGCAATCGGCGGATGCGTCCAGCAACGGCGTCTTTGGTCATCTGGGGGTCGGCGAGGCGGCCGAGTTCCTCGAGGGAGGCGTGGCGGTGCTTGACGCGGAGGTAGCCAGCGTCGGCAAGGTGCTCGGGCACGTCGTCGCCGAGAATGTTCATCGCGCGGTCGACGCGGGCGGCCGCTGCGGCGGCTGCTTGGGCGGAGCGGCGCTGGTTCGCATCATCGAAATTGGCGTGGTGGCTGGCACTGGTGCGCTCATCGCGAATCTTGCGTTTTTCATCCCATTCGAGGCGGGTGCGGGGTGCGCCCATGCGGGACAGGAGGATGCCGATGGCGTCGCCGTCGCGAACGAAGACGCGCTCGGTGCCGCGGGTCTCTTTGGTCTTGGCTGGCACGGACAGGCGACGTGCGAGTCCGACGAGCGCCAGGGCGGTCTCCTGCCGTGGGCAGATCACTTCGAGATTGGAGGTGCGGCCGGGTTCGGTGAGAGCTCCGCGCGCGAGGAATGCCCCGCGCCATGCAGCTTCGACCTCGGCAGTGGTGCCGGAAATGATTGTGCGGGGCAGCCCCACCACAGGGTGGCCAGAGGCCGTGACGAGCTTGAAGCGGCGGATGACATCGCGGGCGCCGTCGGTCACGGTGACTTCGTAGCGAGTCTCGCGGGAATTGCTGCCAGCTGCAACGGAGTCGACGGCCACGTCGACCTCGCATACGTCGCGGATAGTGGTGGCGAGGTGATCAGCCACGGCGAGCTCGGCGAAATCGGCACGCGCCTCGATGCCGTGCAGCCCCTGGGTGAACTCCCCTGCCACGCGGAGCATCGCGGTCGCCTCGGCGATGCGGGCGTCCGTCCCTGACGGGGTGACCGCCAGCAATTCGTCTTTGACTTTCGCTGTCAACGCCACGTGAGAGTTCTCCCTTTCCCTGGTGCCAGCAACGTTTCGTGAATGAACCGGTAGCTGTGCGACAGTCTAGTTTCCGTCGAGTTCCGCCGTGATGGCAGCTGCCAATTTGTCCGGATCGTGCCTGTTCATGGGCTCACCAGATGCATCGATTTCGCGGAGATCCGCGAACACCATCCGCGCGCCAGCTTGGTCGGCGGTGCGTGTGAGATAGCTGCGTTCCCCTGCAGTCAGGTCGGTGCCGTTGTCGACCAAGAACATGTCCACACGTAGCTCAGGTGCATGTTGGCTCAAAACATGAATATGGCGTTCGGTGGAAAATCCGGGGGTCTCCCCTGCTTCGGGCGAGAGATTGAGGATCACCACGACGGTGGCCTTGGTCTCGTTCAAGGCCGCCACGATCTCTGGGATGAGCAGGTGCGGCAGCACCGAGGAAAACCAGGACCCGGGACCGATGGTGACGATGTCGGCGTTCAAGATAGCATCCACCGCCTCCGGGTTCGCGGCTGGCTGGGCCGGGTGCAGGCGAACGCGGCGGACGGATCCAGGGGTCGTGGCGACGGCGACTTGGCCGCGGACGGAACGGATCAGACGCGGGTCGTCGTCAAGCCCGGCGACTTCTGCTTCAATGTCGAGCGGCTCGAGCGCGACCGGCAGGACACGTCCTTTGGCGGACGTCCAGCGCGTGACGGTATCGAGTGCTTGCTGGATATTCCCCGTCATTTCGGTCAGGCCGGCAATGATGAGGTTGCCGACGGCGTGCCCCGCCATGGCCCCGTTGCCGCCGAAGCGGTGCTGTAATGCATCGCGGCGGAGATCACCGTCGTCGGTTTCGGGGGTCAGCGCCGCCATAGCCATGCGCAGGTCGCCGGGAGGGATGACAGCGAGTTCGCGGCGCAGGCGGCCGGAGGACCCGCCGTCGTCGGCGACGGTCACAACGGCGTGGACGCGGCAGGCCTCGGGGTCGCAACCGTCGCCGTCTTGTGCGCTGGTCATGCGTTTAGCGGCGATCAAGGTCTGATGCAGGCCGTGGCCGCCACCGAGACTGGTGATGCGGAGTTGGGTCATGGTCGGGTTGCTGTTCTTTCTAGTGGCGCTGCAGGTCGCGGTGCATGACTGAGACGTCGAGGCCTGCTTGCTGGGCGAGCCTGCGGCCGACTTCCTCAGAAATCGCGACGGATCGGTGGTGACCGCCGGTGCAGCCGATTCCGACGGTGACGAAGTCTTTTCCTTCGTGTTTGTATCCGTCCATCATAGAGGTCAGTAGTTTGACGACACCATCGACGAAGTCCCCGGCGCCAGGACGCGAGAGCACGTAGTCGCTGACCGGTTTGTCGACGCCGCGGAAGTGGCGGAGCTCCTCGATCCAGTAGGGATTCGGCAGGAAGCGGACGTCGAAAACGAGGTCGGCGTCGCGCGGCGAGCCGTGCTTGAAGCCGAAGGATTGAACGGTGACGTGCTGTTTGGCGGAGTCGAGGTCGCCGATGGACGCTTCGATGGCGCGGCGCAGGTCGTGGATGGACAGGTTCGAGGAATCGATGATCACGTCGGCGGTGTCGCGCACGCGGGCAAGTTCGGCGCGTTCGCGGGCGATGCCGACGCTCAAGGGGTTGTCGCCCTGGAGAGGGTGAGTGCGGCGGACGCTGTCGAAGCGGCGGATGAGGACATCATCACGCGCTTCAAGGTAGAGCACGAAGGGGTTGAAGCCACGGTCGCGCGCGACGCTGATCATCTCCATCAGGGAGCCTTTGAAGATGCGGGCGCGAACATCGGTGACGACAGCGAGCTTGTCCACGGGCGAGTCCTTGCGCGCCGCGAGGTCCATGAGCTCGAGGATGAGTTGCGGCGGGAGGTTCTGGGAGACGAAGTAGCCCTTGTCCTCGAAGACTTTCGCGGCGGAGGACAGCCCGCCACCGGAAAGACCCGTGATAATGACGGGTCGCAGCTCAGTTGGGGTGGTCATGTGCCCCATCGTATCCAATTGCACGCTTGACGACGTCAGCTTTTCCGCAGATGCTCGTACACCGTTTCCGCGAGCTTGGGACCAATCCCCTTGACTTCTGCGATGTCCTCGACGCTGGCTTCCTTGAGCTTTTTCACGCTGCCGAAATGCTTGACTAGGTCGCTGCGGCGGGCGGGACCGAGGCCGGGGATCCCGTCGAGGGCGGACGCGCGCATGCGTTTGGAGCGTTGCTGCCGGTGGTAGGTGATGGCGAAGCGGTGCGCTTCGTCGCGGATCTGCTGCAGCAGGTACATGCCTTCGGAATTGCGGGGCAGAATGAGGGGTTCATCGTCGTCAGGCACCCAGATCTCTTCAAGGCGTTTGGCGAGACCGATGAGGGTGACGTCGATAATGCCGAGCTCATCGAAGACTTTCTGCGCGGCGGTGACTTGCGGCTTGCCGCCGTCGACGATGAACAGCTGCGGCGGGTACGCGAACCGCTTGTTGTCGGTGGTCTCCGTGGAAGAGTCGGCGAGTTCCTCGTCGGCGAAGCTGGTCTCGTCGAGGTCCGGGTCCTCCGGGTTGGCCAGCTTGTCCTGGTTGTGGCGTTTGAAGCGCCGGCGAGTCACTTCGGCGATGGAGCCCACATCATCGCTGCGGCCGTCGCCCGCGGCTTCCTTGATGCGGTAGCGGCGGTAGTCGGATTTCTTGGGCAGGCCGTCTTCGAAGACGACGAGCGAGGCGACGACGTCGGTGCCCTGAATGTGGGAGATATCGGTGCACTCGATACGCAGCGGCGCGTCGTCCATGCCGAGAGCGTCCTGGATGTCCTGGAGGGCCTGGGAGCGCGCGGTGAGATCGCCGACGCGCTTCAGCTTGTGCTGGCGCAGCGATTCCTTGGCGTTGCGCTGGACGGTCTCCATGAGCGCCTTCTTGTCGCCGCGCTGCGGGACACGGAATTCGACAGGGCCGCCGCGGAGCTGTTCCAACAGTGCCCGGGTCTCTTCCGGCTCGTCCGGCATCACTTGAACGAGAATTTCGCGTGGGACAGGCATCGGCGGGCGGATTTTCTCGTGCGATTCCTGGTCGACACCGCGGCGCCGGACCTTCTTGGCCGCCAGCCGTTCATCCTCGGCTTTTTCCTGCTCCATGCGTTCGACAGCATCGGAATAGTGCTGCACCAGGAAATTCTGCATGAGGGCGGGCAAGGCGGGATCGGCTTCGCCGTCGTCAAGCCGTGTGAGCGATCCCGGCTCGTCTCCCGTTTTCTCGACGACCCACCCGCGCTGCGAGCGGATCCGACCCTCGCGCACGGCGAAGATCTGCACGGCGGCCTCGAGCTCGTCGGTGTCGAAGGCGATGATGTCGGCGTCCGTGTCGATGCTGAGCACGACTGTCTGACGCTCCATGACCTTGTTGACCGCACCGAGATCGTCGCGCAACCGCGCCGCTTTCTCGAATTCGAGGTTCTCGCTCGCTTCCATCATCTGGCTGGTGAGCCCTTTGACCACACCGTCGGTGCGGCCGGACATGAAGCCCATGAAGCCGGAGACGATCTCGTCGTACTCTGCCTCGTCGACACGCTGCACGCATGGCGCGGAGCACTTGTCGATGTAGCCGAGCAAGCACGGCCGCCCGAGCTGCTCGTGGCGGTTGAAGACGCCGTTGGAGCACGTCCGGACGGGGAAGACTCGCGTGAGTAGGTCCAGCGTTTCGCGTACAGCCCAGGCGTGGGAGAACGGCCCGAAATAGCGCACGCCTTTGCGGCGCGGTCCGCGGTAGAAGAACGCGCGCGGGTAGCGCTCCCCCACGCTGACGGCGAGCATCGGGTACGTCTTGTCGTCGCGGTACATGACGTTGAACCACGGGTCGTACCGCTTGATCCAGGTGTATTCGAGCTGGAGCGCTTCGACTTCACTGGCGACGACGGTCCACTCCACCTTGGAAGCGGTGAACACCATCTGGCGGGTACGCGGGTGGAGCTGCTCCGGCGGCTGGAAGTAGTTGTTCAGGCGGGCGCGGAGGTTCTTCGCTTTGCCGACGTAGACGACGCGTCCGGCACCGTCGCGGAATTTATACACGCCCGGCTCGGTGGGAATCGTTCCGGGCGCGGGGCGGTAGGTAGCTGGGTTGACCACAGCGGCTGCCCCTAGTCTTCCGGCATGTAGCGGGCCTCGAGACGGCGGAATTCCTTCACCGACTCGACAGCGCGCTCTTTATCGCCCGACTGAATGGCCCACAGCGGGACGTACTCAAATTCAGGGAGTTCGAGGCGGGCCATGCGTGAGCCGCGCGGGAACGACAGGCCGTAGACCACGACCCATGGGTAGAAGCGGGTCCCGATGATATTGCGGACCTCCACTCCGTCCTCGTTCGCGCGGACGCGCGGACGGGTGAGCGCCAGCCACACGAGCACGGACAGGATCAGCCCGATCGCCGGAAAAGCAAACTTATCGACGGTCGTGATCGCCGCTCCCGTGAATTCCACGTCCACCATCACGCCGGTGAAGATGTGCGCCGCCATGATCACGATGACGGCAACGAGAGCAACGCGACGCAGGTATTTCGAGGCGATTTCAACTTCCCACGGCTTGGTCGAGGTGACCGCGTGCGGGTCGAGTGCGTTGAAAAGGGCAATATCACGGTCGCGGTCAGGGATGTGCTCGTTGCCTCCGTTCTCGGCCTTGGCTACCTCGTTGACCACGTGTCTCCCCTTTGTCGTTCCTTTTCTCGCGCAAGTGCTGCGCGGCGGGGCCATGGTCGCGTGTGCCCCGCCGCTGTGTCGCTGACTGCGAAAGCCAGCCCTGTTACTGCGGTGTCTTTTTACCAGGCGTCGTGAGCGTCGCCGCGGGTGAGCTTCATCAGCGGGAAGCGCTCGATTTCTTCCATGACCTTGGCCGCACCGACAGCGGCGGCGAATGCCTCTGCGCCCTTGTCCTCGTGGGCGTTAGGGCCGCCGGTGCGGTCCATCGCCTGCGCGTAGGTGTCCACAGTGAGGACACCGTTGCCGACCGGGACAGACATGTCGAGGGCGACGCGGGTGAGGCCGTCGGTGACGGAACGGCAGACGTAGTCGAAGTGCGGGGTTTCGCCGCGGATGACGCAGCCGAGAGCCACCACAGCGTCGAAGCGCTTGGCCGCGGCCTGCGCCATGAGCGGGAGCTCCATTGCGCCGGAGACCATGAAGACATGGACCTCAGCACCAGCTGCTTCAGCCAGCTCCACTGCGCGTTGGATCAGGTGATCCACGACCTCAGCGTTCCACTCGGTTCCGACGACGGCAACACGCATGCCTTTCGCGTCGATCTTATCCGGTGACGTGTCGGGCGCTCCAAAAATCATGGTTGCTCCTTAATCAGTTTCGAACATCTTCGGCGAAGAGTCGTACAACCCCATCTTAGATGCCATGCGCCTTATCCCATTCTTTGACTACAGGGAGGTCGTGTCCCATTCGGTCTCGCTTGGTCCGCAGGTACTTGATATTGCTGTGCGAAGGCGCGATTTCCACGCGTGTCCGGCCCAGAACGACCGGACCGTAACCGCTCAACGCCTCCACCTTAGCGGGGTTATTCGACAACACCTCCATCGAGGCGAGGCCGAGGTCAGCGAGAATGTGACCGGCGACGGAATATTCGCGCGCGTCAGCTGGAAGACCTTGCTCGAGATTGGCATCGACTGTGTCGAGGCCGTCCTCCTGCAGGCGGTATGCCCGTAGCTTCGCTGCCAGACCGATGCCGCGACCTTCGTGGCCGCGCAGATAGACGATCACGCCTCGGCCGGCCTCCTGGATGATCCTCATCGACTCGTGCAGCTGCGGCCCGCAATCGCAGCGCCGCGAACCGAACACGTCGCCAGTCAGACACTCTGAGTGCACGCGGACGAGGACGTCTGCACCGCCGGAAACGTCGCCGTGGACGAGGGCGATGTGCTCGGAGGCGTCGATAAGCGATTTGTATGCGTACGCCGTGAAGTCCCCGTACTCGGTGGGAAGCGTCGTCGAGACAACGCGCTCGACAATGCGCTCCGCGCGGCGGCGGTACGCGATGAGCTGGGCGATGGAAATCATCTTCAGGCCGTGCTCGTCGGCAAAGCGGCGAAGCTCGTCACCGCGGGCCATGTCCGTCGGGTCGTCTTCGGAGACGATCTCGCACAGCGCGCCGACGGGCTGACACCCGGCGAGCAGCGCGAGGTCCACCGATGCCTCCGTGTGCCCGTCACGGACGAGCACCCCACCGCGGCGGGCCCGCAACGGCACGACATGGCCCGGACGGGTGAAATCCGCGGCGGTGCGGGCTGGATCGGAAAGGCGACGGATCGTCTCCGCGCGACAACGGGCGGAAATGCCGGTGGTGCCGGTAGCCGCGTCAACGGTGACGGCATAGGCAGTGCTGCGCGCATCCTCGTTCACGGCGACCATCGGTGGCAGGTCGAGGCGTGTGGCTGCCTCCTCCTCCATGGCCACGCAGATATAACCGGAGGAATAGCGCACCATGAACGCGACGAGCTCCGGGGTGGCGTGCTCGGCCGCGAAGATGAGGTCGCCCTCGTTCTCGCGGTCCTCGTCGTCCACCACAACGACCGCTTCACCGCGGCCGACCGCCGCAACAGCTTCTTCTACTGAATCGAGTCGCAGGGTGTCCGTCATGAGGACTAATGGTAGACCCCCACCATTTTCTCAACGTATTTGGCCACCACGTCGACCTCGAAGTTGACGGTCTCGCCCACGGTGAGCTCTCCGAAAGTGGTGTCCCGCAGCGTTGTCGGGATGAGGGAGACTTCGAGATAGTCCTCCCCCACCGCTGACACAGTCAAGGAGGTGCCGTTGATCGCGATGGAACCCTTCTCAACGACGTAGTGGCAAAGCGCCGCCGGCAGGGAGAAACGCAGGACGTCCCAGTGCTCGGAGGGCGCGCGGGAGATGAGTTCGCCTACTCCATCGACGTGGCCTTGGACGATGTGCCCGCCCAGGCGCGCGCTGGCGGACACAGCGCGTTCGAGATTGACGCGCGAACCAGGCTCGTAGCTGCCGAGTCGAGAGCGGTCGAGCGTTTCCTTCATCACGTCCGCGGTAAACGCCCCGTTAGCTGAATCGACGACGGTCAAGCACACGCCGTCGACGGCGATGGAGTCACCAGGTGCGGCGTCGGAAGTGACGGTCGGGCCTGACACTGTCAGGCGCACAGCGTTATCCAGCTGCACAAGCGTTTCTACGGTGCCGATTTCTTCCACGAGGCCTGTGAACATTAGTTCCTCTCCTTGTCATGTGGTCGCGGGCGGCGCAATTCGACGACGGCGTCGTCCCCGAGGGAGAAGGCGTCGTACAGCTCGAAGCGGTGGGCGTCGGCAAGCGTGCCTGCGAGTGGCCCGTCGAGCAGACCCCGTCCGCCACCGAGCAGCATGGGCGCGAGGTAGGCGTGGACGCGGTCCACGACGTCGAGCTCGAACACGCTGCGCATGAGCGTCGGGCCGCCCTCGACGAGGACATCGCGGGCACCGGATTCATACAGGGCATCGAAGGCTTCCTGTGGGGTGGCGTATTGCTCGAAGCCGAGGCGCGTCAGGTTTCCGTCGGGCACTTGCCGTGTGCCGACAACGACCCTGCGCGGCTGGTGCTCGAGGAGGGATCCGTCGCGGTCGCGGGCGGTGAGTGATGGGTCGTCGGCGATGGCGGTGCCTGTCCCGATGACGATCGCGTCGCGCATTGCCCGATCGAAATGCGTGTACTGGCGGGTGTTGTCGGAGGTGATCCATTGGCTCGTGCCGTCGGATGCAGCGGTGAAACCGTCGAGGGTGGCGGCGAATTTCGCGGTGACGGACACGCGGTCGTACACAGTCGCGTCGAGCCACGGCTCGAGACCGTCGACCGGGTAGCTCACTTCGGTGACCTGTACTCCGCTGGCGCGGAGATGCTCTGCGCCTCCCCCGGCGAGCGGGTGTGGATCGCGGTGAACGAAATAGACGTGCGCAATACCTGCGTCCATGATGGCTTCGGCGCACGGGCCTGTCCGGCCGGTGTGGTTGCAGGGTTCGAGGGTGACGGCGAGCGATGCGCCGCGGACACGCTCGGGCGCGGTTGCGGCAGCGGCATCGAGGGCGACGCGTTCAGCGTGCCGGCCGCCGACAGGTTCGGTAGCGCCGGTGGTGATGATGCCTGCGTCGTCGAAAAGCGCGCAGCCAACAGGCGGATTCGGGCTCGTCGTTCCACGGACACGTTGGCCCGCATTCGTTGCGGCGATCATCGCGGCTTGAACAGCCGGAGACATGTCCGCGTGAATGTGTGCGGTCATATTAACGCTCGGAGGCCGCGGTGGCGAGAGTGCGAAGGGTCTCCACTGCCTCGGCCGGGTCTTCGGCGCCGAATACCGCGGAGCCTGCGACAAAGGCATCCACACCAGCTTCGGCAGCCAAGGCGATCGTGGATTGGGCGATGCCGCCGTCGATGCCGATGATCGTCGATAAGCCAGCTTCTTCGATGCGTTCGCGCGCGGCCGCGACCTTGCTCAACACTTCAGGCATGAATTTCTGGCCGCCGAAGCCCGGTTCAACGCTCATGATCATGACTTGCTCGAAATGCTCGAGGTCGTCGAGGTACGGCTCGATCGGGGTACCGGGCTTGATGGCGAATCCAGCCTGAACTCCCAAGTCATGGATCTGTTTCGCCGCGGCGATATGGTCATCAGTCGCCTCAATGTGGAATACGAGGCGGTCACCGCCAGCCTTGATATAGGTCTCAAACCAGGTTTCCGGCTCCTCGATCATCATGTGGATGTCCAGGAACTGGTCAGTCACGCCGTCGACGGCTTTGGTCACGTCGGGCCCGAAGGAGAGATTGGGCACGAAGTGGCCATCCATGATGTCAACGTGGATCAGGTCAGCGGACGGAATTTTGCGCACGTCAGCGCCAAGATCGGCATAGTCTGCGGCGAGGATCGACGGAGCGATGTAGATCATGAACCCAGACTATCGCTTTCGCAGGGCGGCGAGGAACATCGCGTCGGTGCCGTGGCGGTGCGGCCACATCTGGGCGCTTAAGTGCGGGCCGAGATCGCCCATCTCCGGCAGCACGTCACGCACGTCGAGCTCGTCGGCATCGCCTGCAGCAAGCTGCTTATCGACGATCCCCCGCGTCTCCCTTTCATCCGGCGAGCACGTGGAATACACGATGACACCACCAGGCTTGGCCAACCGCACGGCGGAGGCCAGAAGCTCGGACTGCAGCTTATTCAGCTCCGCGATGTCCTCCTCGCTTTTGCGCCACCGGGCCTCGGGGCGACGGCGAAGCGCACCCAACCCGGAGCACGGAGCGTCGACGAGCACGCGGTCGTATCCCGGCTCAAGCCCCGGGTCGCGGCCGTCGGCGACGTGAACCGTCACCGGCAGTCCTTCGGTGGATTTCCGGATCAGGTCCGCGCGGGTCGCGCTGACTTCGATCGCGTCCACGCGTGCGCCGTCGATGGCAGCCAGCGAGCCCATGAGCGCCGCTTTGCCGCCCGGCCCCGCGCACAAATCGAGCCAGCGTCCGCCATCGTCGGCGACAGGCAGTTCAGCTACAGCACGGGCAATGAGCTGCGAGCCTTCATCCTGCACAGCGGCCATCTTGTCGCGGACGGGCTCAAGCGAACCTGGGTCGCCGCCCTCGTCGAGGTACACGGCGTACGGGCTGTAGCGTCCCTCTTCCCCACCGGTGACCAGCGCTAGTTCCTCTGCCGACATCTCGCCCGGGCGTGCGACGAGGTGAACGATCGGGCGCTGCGAGTCGGCCTGGAGAGCTTCCTCCAGCTCGCCAATCCCGACGACGCGGGCGAAAGACTGCGCGATCCATTCCGGGTGCGCCGTGCGGAACGCAACGGCTGCGATCTCACCGTCCGGGGTGAGCTTGTCCATCCACTTCTCGACGCTCGTGCGGGACATCGTGCGCAGGATGCCATTGACAAAGCCCTTCGCTTTTTCCGCACCTGCGGCCGCCACGAGACGGACTGAGGTATCTACCGCAGCGTGGTCGTCGACACGCGTCAACAGCAATTGGTACGCGCCCAGGCGCAAAGCGGTGAGCACCGCCGGGTCGAGGCCGTCCAGCGGCCGCGACGAGCAGTTGGCGATCACTGCGTCGAGAACACCGAGCGTGCGCAGCGTGCCGTAGGCGATCTCTGTGGCGAATGCCGCGTCGCGCCCGGTGATCTTCCGCTCCCGGAGAATCTGAGGCAGGACCAAATTGCCGAATGCATCCTCGACTTCCACCCGCAGCACCGCGTCGAAAGCGGCTTGGCGAGCCGGATCGCCGATACTTCCGACACCGGCATTCCTGCCACTCCGCTCGCGGGAATCGTGGGATCCGCGGGGGCGGCGCGCGCCGTCGTCACGCCTTGGCGAATGCTTCTTCTCCCCGTGAATCGCTTCTTGCGCAGCCTGTTCTTTCGCGCGCTTGGTGCGGGCCCGGAAACCTCCGCTCACTCGAATGCCACCCCTTCACTGTCCTGCAGACCGCGTGCCCAGTCGGCCGCGGCCATCATCTTCTTGCCCGGGGGCTGAATCTGGCCGAGCGCCACAGCTTCGGTGCCTGTGCCAACATGGACCGCAGATTTGCTCACTGCGACCTGCCCCGGCGCCAGTTTCTCGGCGGCGGAATCGACGCTTATAGGCCCGACCTTGACACGGTCCCCGTCCAGCGTGGTCCACGCACCGGGCCCCGGGGTGTATGCGCGGATTGCACGGTCGATCTCCGCGGCGGGAGCGGACCAATCGATCCGGGCGTCGTCCTTGCTGATCTTCGGCGCATACGTCTCTTCCCCCTCCTGCGGAGTGAACGTCGCGTGCCCGGTAGCGAGATCGTCCATCGTGCGCACGAGCAGATCGCCGCCGGAATAAGCAAGCCGGGTCAGCAGGTCATCCGCCGTATCAGTCGGCTCGATGCGCTCCGGCTCCTGCAGCAAGATATCGCCGGTATCCAGACCAGCATCGATGCGGAAGGTCGTGGCGCCACTGTATTCGTCGCCATGCAGGATGCCCGCCTGGACGGGCGCGGCGCCGCGCCAACGCGGAAGCAACGAGAAGTGCAGGTTCACCCACCCGTGCGTGGGAATGTCCAAGAAATCCTCCGGAATGAGGTTGCCATACGCCACGACTGGAATCGCATCGGGCGCGAGCGCTTCAAGTTCGGCCTTGACCTCCTCATTGCCTTTGAGTTTCTCCGGGGTGAGAACCTCGATCCCGTGCTCCTGCGCCAGGGCCTTCACCGGCGACGGGTGCAACGTGCGACCGCGCCCCTTCTTAGCGTCAGGGCGCGTCAGTACCGCCACCACTTCATGCTCCGAGGCGATGAGCTTCTCCAACGCCACCACCGCCGGCTCCGGTGTTCCCGCGAAAACCACACGCATGTTTCTACCTTCCTCCTGCTCTCTCCTACTCGCTCGCTACTCGCCCGTGAACCAGTCCATACCGCGGATCATCTGCATTGCCTCTTTCCGCACCTCCGGTTCAAGCCGCCGCAAGAAGAGCACGCCGTCCAAGTGGTCAGTCTCGTGCTGGATGCAGCGTGCGAGCAGACCGTTGGCACGCAACGTCACGGGGCGCCCGAATTCGTCCCGGCCGGTCGCCACCACCGTCTCGTGACGGGCCACATCAGCCTGCAGATCAGGAATCGACAAACAGCCTTCCGAGCCGATCTGCACCATGTCGTCGATCGGCGTCCATTCCGGGTTGATCAATGCGCCACGCATGCCGTCGCAGTCGTACACAAAGACCCGCTTGGTCAAACCGATCTGGTTGGCAGCTAACCCGACGCCGCCGGCATCGTCCATGGTCTCGAGCATGTCGTGGACGAGGCGCTGCAACGCGTCGCCGAAAAGCTCGACGGGGGCGGCCTGCGTGTTTAAAACCGGATCACCGAAGATCCTGATGGGACGGACGGTCATGGCAGCCCAGTCTACGTGGCGCACGAGCGCTAGCCGATGTGCATCGGGTTCACCTGGATCCGCAATGGCAGATCCTGCTTGCGGGTCGCGCGGTTCACTGCTGCCGCACGGAGCGCTTTGCCCAGCGCTGTGCGCGTGGACAGCGGAGTACGGATAAGGACACGCTGAGCCTGCCCGGCAGTACGGCGATCCCATTCACCGGGCAGGTCCACGCCGGCGGGAAGATCGACGGGACCGAGAATGTCTACTTCTGCGGGTAGATCAATGTGGTTGAGGAAATCGGTGAGCGATTCCCGCGGGCTATCCACTGCCGCCATGTGCACAGCCGGCGGGAAGCGCACCTCCCGCCGCTGGGCGAGCTCTACTGCCGCATGGCCTGCTGCATCCCAGCGAATCAGATGCTGGACGACCGGGAGCGCTGCATCAGCGACCACGACCACTTCCCCGCCTTTGCCATGCGGAGCGACCAGCGTGGCCGCCGCCATCCACTTCGCCATGGTCTCCTCCGTGGCGCGCAGGTCTGGACGGCCGAGCAACGCCCACGTGTCCAACAGAATCGCTGCGCTGTAGGCACCGCCGTCGGCGACTCGCGGCTCGGCACCGGGAGTGGCCACGACGATCGCCGGCTTATCCTCCACTTCTGTGTGAATGCGCTCGCCCCACGACGCAATCACTTTGTGGGGCGAAAAGGCACGCCCTAGTTCTTCCGCCGTGCGCTGTGTTCCCACCACCACGGCGCGCAACCGGTGCGAACCACAATTCGCGCACACATAAGCACTGTCCATTCGCCCGCACCACCGGCACGTCGGGGCGGCGGCTTCGTTGCCGGACGGCAACCCGAGCGGACCGTTGCACGCGCGGCACCGCGCGGGAGCACGGCAGTTCCCGCACGCCAAAGACTGGACGTACCCGGCCCTGGGCACCTGGAACAACACTGGTTTGTCAGCGTTGAGCGCGCGCCGCGCCGCTTCGAAAGCGACAGATGGAAGACGTGCAGCGCCAGCCCGGGGATCACGCTCCAGCGCGAAATCGCTGTCGCCAGCGGCGTGAATGTGTGGTGAGCGCGTGCGCAAGGTCGTGCGCGGGGCGATGAGATCGTGCGCCCAACCGGACTCGACTAAGAGCTGCGTTTCGGCGGTGCGTGCATGACCGCCGATGATCAGCGAGCATTTCTCCACCGCAGACCGTGTTGTGAGCACCTCCCGAGCATGCGTGTACGGGGCACGGGGATCCACGAGCGAATCGTCACCGTCGAACATGACCACTGCCAGCCGCAGATTCTCCACCGGCGCGAACGCAGCGGAACGCGTACCAACGACGAGGCGCCCCTGGCCGTGCAGGATTGAAAGGAAACGGCTGTAGCGTGCCTGCGGGCCGAGCGAGGCAGTGAGAGTGGTAATCTGGCGCGGGCCCACAACTTGCCGAAGTGCCGTGTGCATTCGGTCCACATCGGTCTGGTCCGGCACGACAATGAGCACTCCACCACCGTCGGCCGCGATCTTGGCCGCCAATGCGGACAGTGCATCTGCCCAGTCATCACCAGGCGCGATCTGCCACGCAGCACGGGCGACAGTGCCGCCGACCACCGCATCGACAAACGACTCGCCGTGGGAATAAGCGCTCCACCCCGACAGGTCCGGTTCTTCCACGCTGCCGAGCTCCTCCCACGGCGTCGAGGTGTCCGTCGACTCGGCTTTGGTGTGGCGGGCAGGAATCGCAGAACGGATGATGTCGGAGCGGGTCCCGGCATAACGGTCGGCCAACGCGTCCACGAGTTCGCGCATCTGACGGGGATAGACCACCTCCGGCGAGACCACACGCTCAATGAAACGGAGCTTGCCGTCGTGGTCCGACTCAGCGGTGCGCGCGAGCACCAGCGCGTCGACGAGCCTGCCCGCGAAACGGATGCGCACGCGCACCCCCGGTTGGGCATCAGCCGACTGACTTTCGGTCACCAGGTAGTCGAAGCCACGGTCCAGGTGCGGCAACCCCAAAAGTGGCAGCACGTGCGCGACCGGGTTGGCCGCGGCGGGGGCACTGTTGGAGCTTCCTGACATGCACCAAAGTGTAACGGCCGCAGCGACCACATCATCGTGACCTATTTGTTACCTGGACTTTTACCCTGAAAATCGCGTGTAAATGCTTGCCAAAAAAGTCCGCGAGACGCATAATCAAGTCGTTTTCAGTCGTTCGTCGTTGGAAAGTGCGCTTTAAGCTGTGAAACGCTCCGTTATCGCTTCTTCGTTGGCTCTGATCACCACCGTCCTACTGGCTGGCCCCGCAACCGCTGGGCCGCTGTCGGCCAATCCGGGTCCGTCACTGAATCCGGATCCAGCCGCGTTGAGTTCGCAGGTATCGCACAACATCTCCTCTGGTGTTGAAAACGGCATGCGCCAGGCATACGACGCTCTGCCGCCCGACATGAAGAAGGCGATCCCGGAGGGTCTCCGCCCGGTTCAGCAGACCCCGCATCCGCGCACACAGCCGCTGCCGAAGGAACCCTCCATGTGCTTCGACACCAATGGCCGTAAGAAGCCAGCACCGGAGACCCCGCCTGCATGCACGAACACCGTGGCGCTCACCTACGATGACGGCCCGTCGCCGGAGACGACGCCGCGTCTGCTCGACATTCTGAAGAGCAAGGATGTCAAGGCGACATTCTTCGCGATCGGCACCAATGCTGACGCATTCCCGGACCTTCTCCGCCGCGAGCGCGATGAGGGGCACCTGGTAGCCAATCACTCGTACAACCACCCGCAGCTCAACGCGATCCCCGAGGATCGAGTCGGCCGCGAACTCGACGAGACCAGCCGTGCCATCGAATCGGCGTTGGGCACAAAGCCACACTGGCTTCGCCCGCCCTACGGCGCGACGAACGACCGTGTTGCCGCTATCGCCGGTGAGCGCGGCATGGCGCTGGCGCTCTGGGACGTGGACACTGCCGACTGGCAGAACCGCAATGCGGACATCACCTGCCGCAATGCCGTGGACAATGCCCAGGCAGGCTCGATCATTCTCATGCACGATATCCACCCCAGCACCGTGGATGCAGCCGCCTGCATCATTGACGGACTCCGCGCGAAGGGTCTCCGCCCAGTCACCTTGGACGAGATGATCCAGCCGGAGCCGGGTCGCACCTACACCAGGGCCGAATAGCGAATCGCTCCCCTCACCCACCTCATTGCTTTCCCCTGGCCGTGTGCTCGAACACACGGCCAGTCGCATTGAATCTACTTTTTCGATCGCATAAGTTCGGGGCATGAGAGAATCGAATGCGGTATTCGTCGATAAGCAAAATGACGGAAAACCCCAGCGTCGAGGCTGGCAAAAGGTCACCCCGTATGTGATGTTCGCGGTGTACTTGCTCGGCCCTTTGGTGCTGATTCCGGCTGTCGGCGAAGAGAACGCCGGCGTCCCGACAGCAGGGCTGATCTTGGGCACCGCCGCCCTGTTCGGATTCATCGACGGCTGGACGTTCCGCCCCACATGGTCGCTGCCGTTCCTGGCGGGTGTGGGTTTCATGGCGGCGAAGCTGCTGTACTTCAACGACGGAACCGTCATTTACTTTATCGGCGTGATAATCATCGCCGCCTCCTTCGACTATCTTGCGGGGCTTTTGGCGGGAACCGCAGGGGATGATGACTAAGTGCTAGAGACCTGGGTACTCGACCATCCCGATTACGGGCGCATCGAGGTGCGCTCCGGCTTCGACAGAGATTTCCTCGCCGTCGACCCCGATTGGCCGGGCGAACCTCCGGAGAAATTCAAAGATGACCCGGACGCCGGCGAGCGCGCACCCGCCGACGCGAAACCGTGGACGCGTCTCGGCGAATTCCGAAAGAATCCTCCGCTGCGCTTGCAGGTGCTTGTCGACGACGAGGTGCAGCACCAGTACGACGGAATCGAGCAAGGCTCCAAACGGATTCCGTTGCGCGGTCCGGGCAAGAAGGACAAGCTCGAGCTCTTCGTCAATTTCGGCACCGACCGCTCCAAGCCGCACTTGCGGTTGCAGGTGAACACCTTCAAGGACATCCTGCAGATTGAATTCCGCGAGGGCTCGACGGTCGTCGAATTCGATCCGCCCGCAGGATCCCGCGGCGAACGGCGCCGCGAGATGATGCAGTCCAGTCCCGTGCGGCGCACGGCGATTCCCATTATCGAGGGCATGGGTAAAGCTGGCTGGGCGATCGCCGTAATCGTCCTGGGTCCCATCATCGGGCGGTTCTTGGACTGGCTGTCGCAGTTTCTGCCGGATTGGGAGCTGCCTGATTTCACGCTTCCCCATGTCGACCTGCCCGTGCCTGATCTGCCTCAGGTCACGCTGCCGACTCCGAATATCGACCTGCCCATTCCGTCGCTGCCTCCGCTTCCCGAGTGGGTACAGCTCATGATGGAGTACACGAAAATCTGGGTGCCCATCGTCGTCGGCATTGTTGTGGGAATCATCGCACTGCGCAATTACCGCAAGTCGGAAGCAGAAAAAGAGCAATGGCGCGAAAAACGCGCCTCCGCTGACACAGCGGAGACGCGTCCGTACAGCACACCTGTAAAACCCGCGCAGACCGGCGAGGACTCCGCCGGGGAGGCGAGCCCCTACCGGTCTAGAGACTAGAGGCCCGCAGCCGACTTCAGGTCGTCGACCTTGTCCAGCGCCTCCCACGGGAAGTCCACGTCGGTGCGGCCAAAGTGGCCGTAGGCGGCGGAATCCGAGTAGATCGGGCGGAGCAGATCCAATTCACGGATGATTGCGCTCGGGCGCAGGTCGAAGACCTTTTCTACTGCCTGCTGGATCGTCTCGTTGGTCTGGCCTTCAGCTGCGGTGCCGAAGGTCTCCACGTACAGCCCCACCGGGGTCGCACGACCGATCGCGTAAGCGACCTGGACTTCCACGCGCTTAGCGAGGCCTGCTGCGACAATATTCTTCGCCACCCAGCGCATCGCGTACGCGGCGGAGCGGTCCACCTTTGACGGGTCCTTGCCAGAGAAGGCGCCGCCGCCGTGGCGGGCCATGCCACCGTACGTGTCCACGATGATCTTGCGTCCTGTCAGGCCCGCATCGCCCATCGGTCCGCCCAGCACGAAGGAACCGGACGGGTTGACCAGCAGCTTGGTGTCCGGTGTCAGGAAGTGAGCCAGCCCTGCATCCTCAAGCACCCACTCGAGAACATGCTCGCGCAAGGCGGCCTCTAGCTCAGCGCCGGTGAAGTCTGGGTCGTGCTGGGTGGAGATGACCACGGTGTCGAGGTACACGGGGTTGTCGCCGTCATAAGCGAAGGTCACCTGCGTCTTGCCGTCTGGGCGCAGGCCTCGAACAACCCCTTCTTTGCGCACCTGGGTGAGGCGGCGCGAGAGTCGGTGCGCTGTAGAGATCGGCAGCGGCATGAATTCCGGGGTCTCATCGGTGGCGTAACCGAACATCAAGCCCTGGTCGCCGGCACCGGACTGGTCCTCTTCCCCGGTAGAGGTGTTCGAGCGCACTTCGAGCGAGTCAGTGACGCCGTCAGAGATCTCGGCGGACTGGTCGCCGATAGAGATATTCACGCCGCAGGTGCGGCCGTCAAAGCCGACCTCGGAGGAAATGAACCCGATTTCGACGAGCTTGTCACGCACGAGTTTGGCGATATTGGAGTACGCCTTCGTGGTCACCTCACCGACGACATGAACCTGGCCGGTGGTCACCAGCGTTTCCACAGCCACGCGCGACAGCGGGTCCTGGGCGAGCATGTCGTCCAGGATGGTGTCGGAGATGGCGTCGCAGATCTTATCGGGGTGCCCTTCAGTGACGGATTCACTGGTGAAGAGGCGGTAGAAGGGGTCTGTCATCGTGTGGTCGGTCCTTTGTCTTAGACGGCTGTCTCGTAGCGTGACTCGCGTCGTGCGCGGCGCGCACACAACAATAGACCAAGCTGTCTAAAGAAGACAACCTCACTGTCTGTTTAAAGAAAGCGCTTCGATTCCGTCCCAGATACGCGCAGCTACCACGTGCTTCGGACCGTCCGGAATTTCCTCGACGTCCCCGCCCCTGCCGATCAGCCAACCGCTGTTGCGCAATTCACCGAATACCGCACCACCGGCGACAGAGTTGACCATGAGCAGGTCTGCGCCCTTGCGCTCCAGCTTCGCCTTGCCGTATTCCAGCGGGTTGTCCGTCTCCGCGGCAAAGCCCACGATCGTCGCCGCAGTCTCGCCCGCATCACGCTTTTCGACGAGGCCTTTGAGGATGTCCGGGTTTTCCACCATGTGCAGGGTGGCCAGCGCATCGTCGGACTCGCCCTTCTTCAGTTTCGAGTCCGCTTCATGCTCCGGCCGGTAATCGGACACAGCCGCCGCCATGATGACGATATCCGCATCCGCTGCCACCTGGTCCACCGCTTCTTTCATCTCGCGCGTGGACCGCACCTTGATGATCTCCGCTCCGGGCGGTGTGTCCAATGCATCTGTGTCGCCAGCCACGATCGTGACATCGGCCCCGCGGTGGGCTGCGATGTCGGCCAGCGCGAAGCCCTGGCGTCCGGACGACCGGTTGCCGATATAGCGCACCGGGTCAATATTCTCTTGCGTGCCGCCGGCGCTGATGACGACTTTCTTGCCCTGCAGCGAAAGACCGAACGAACCGGTCTCGAGGACGGTGCGCGCCATCTCGGCGATCTGCGCGGCTTCGAGCATCCTGCCCGGCCCGGTGTCCGTTCCAGTCAAACGTCCGTGCGCTGGTTCCAGCACCACGATGCCGCGACGGCGCAGCGTCGCCACATTGTCCTGCGTGGCGGGGTTCTCCCACATCTCCGTGTGCATCGCCGGCGCCAGCACGACCGGACAGGTAGCCACCAGCACAGTCGCCGTCAACAGATCGTCGGCCCGTCCCGCAGCGATCCGCGCGATGGTGTCCGCAGTCGCCGGCGCGATGACGATGAGGTCTGCGTCTTTGCCCACGCCGACGTGCTGGACTTCGTCCACACGTGAGAACACATCAGTGTCCACCGGGTGACCTGACAATGCCTCGAACGTCGCCGCCCCAACGAAATTCAGCGCGGCCGGCGTCGGCACAACGCGCACGCTATCTCCGTCCTCGGTGAATTCCCTGACGAGGTGACATGCCTTGTATGCGGCAATTCCGCCCGCGACTCCGACGACGATGTTGCGGGGTGTTTTCGTGTTCTCACTGGGCTCTGGGCTCATGGCCCCCGAGCTTACCCACCACCGCTAGGTCCGGGGCTGCCGGACCCAGTCCCCGATGACCCCGGGCACCACTTCAGGTGCCTCACCAAGCAGTGCCTTCAGGTTTCCTTCACGCTCGACCGCCGAAGTCACTGCTTGCACCTTTCCCCGCTTGCCGCTGTTCGCGCCTGCCCCGCGATGACCAGCTCCATACATGCCCGGCCCGCCGGCAACCGCTCCACGCGCGCCCGCACCGTTGCCTGCCTGTCCCCCACCGACGAACGTATTGCCGCCCTGGCCGACAGCGCCAGTGCCCATGCCCGCACCAGATCCAGCACCGAAGCCTCCCATCGGTCCTGCAACCGCACCAGCACCAGCACCACCGACACCACCCAGGCGACCACCGCCCCCAGCACCGGATAGGCCCGCACCACCACGTGCGCCGCCAAGTGCGCCACCAAGTCCACCTGCACTACCTGACGCCCCACGGCCCGCACCGCCCAGCGGCGCCATCGCTGGACCACCAAACCCGCCCGAACCTCCAGGTCCAATTCCTGCAGCCGCACCAGCGCCAGGGCCACCGCCACCAGCAAGTCCAGTTCCCGCACCAGCTCCCAGCGAGCCCAGTTGGCCCATACCCGGCAAGCCTGCACCAGCACCACCACCTGCGCCAACACCAGCGCCACCGCCGGCACCGCCAGTGAGACCTGTCAGCGACGGCGGCATTGATGGTGCGGCCGCTGTTGCTGCCTGCGTCGGTGTCGCTCCCGCCGCGATGGACCGGAGCATATCCGGGTTCGGCCGCCCGAACTGCTCAACGACTTGGCTCGGTGTCGACGCGTAGGCCAGATCCCGGTAGCCGGCATTCGAC
>ERZ1031113.146-NODE-146-length-25710-cov-8.159072_pt1 | contig 25710 bp, 25 predicted proteins | sample MGYA00518225_ERZ1031113 | MGnify/ENA primary metagenome ERZ1031113 (study PRJEB33718, sample SAMN03159751) | human skin metagenome | collected 2014-05-20 | study: EMG produced TPA metagenomics assembly of the PRJNA266117 data set (Human skin bacterial metagenome...
ACGAGATGCTCAGGAGTCTCGTGGGCTCGGAGATGTGTATAAGAGACAGACCATGGACAACACGAAAGGCCTCGTCTTCGGGGAGGGCCCGCTCGTCGGCGGGCGCGTGATCGATTCGCGCTACCCGCTGCGTTGCATCGTCGGCTTCGAGAAAAAGCTCAACACATTCTTCGCCCAGCGCGAGGAAGAAGGCTTGCCCCCTATCGACGTCCCCGTCTACGTGGTCACCCGCGAGCTGCTCGCGGAGGTCGCTGGGTACGACATGCACCGCGGAATCATCGCGGTGGCGGACCGCGTGCCGGAACGCGACGTCGATACGCTCCTTGATTCACGCACCCTCGTCGTGCTCGAAGGCGTCGGTGACCACGAGAATATCGGCGCGATCTTCCGCAATGCCGCTGGAATGGGCGTCGACGGCGTGCTGCTCGGCGCCGGCACGGCAGATCCGCTGTACCGCCGCAGCGTGCGCGTGTCTATGGGGCATGTGCTGCGCCTGCCGTTCGCGCACCTCGAGGGCACGGTGACCACCTGGCAGCGCTCGCTTGAACAACTGCGCGAAGCGGGCTTCCGCCTAGTGTCGCTCACCCCCGACGAAAAGGCCGAGCATCTCGCCGACGCGCTTATCGACGACACCGGCGCCCCCTATGAGAAAGTCGCCCTCCTCGTCGGCGGCGAGGGCCCCGGACTGACGGAGCACGCCATGCGTGCCACTGATATCCGTGCCCGCATCCCCATGGCGAATGGCACCGACTCGCTGAACGTGGCCACCTCCGCCGCGATCGCGTTCTACGAGCGCGACCGGTCGTTGAGCTTTCAGCGGTCCGAGTGACGGATCCGTTCCACCACGGCGTCCTTGAGGTCGCGCCAGCGGCGCTTCAGGCCTCGTCCAATCCGGCGGGCTGCCGCGGCTGAGGCATCGGCGAACTGAGCGAATTCGCCGCCTTGCTCGTCGTCAGCGGTCTCCTCATAATCGTCGTAGTCCGCGCTCGGGCTCGAGAATTTCGCGGCGACCTCCGCGACATTTTTGGTCTCGGGTTTGCGCGGCTCCACCTTCGGTTCCGGGCGACCGTCGACGGCATAGCCCACCACATTGATATCGGGGCCGTCTGGGGAGACATCGACTCCGAGCCACGCGGTCTCCGCGGCGTGCATGAGATCCACCGGCTCGAACGGCAAAGAAATGCCGCCGATTTGTTCAGCGCGCTCGCCCGCCCAATAAGGTGCCTCGAAAGGCTCCGGCAGTCCGAGATCCTCCATCAAAGCGGTGCGCGTGGCGCACAGACTGCGGGAGACCTCCTCACCGTGGAAGTGTGCGAAGCCGCCGAAACCAGCACCCTCGCCGGTGCCTTCCGCGAAGACGAACACATCATCCGCGGGGACTGCAGCGAGCAGGTCAGGGGAGATGTCCGAGAGCTTTCCGCAGTCCTCCACGAAAGTCTGCAGCACAGCCACGCCCGGATAACCGGCGATATAGAACTCTGCCCTTGATGGTTTCGTGGAGCGGTTCAACGGGAACTGCCCGATCGGCGTGATCGGCCACCGGGGATTGAGCTGGGACAAGAGTTTGCGTCCGAAGCCCCGGTCGGCTTTCGGCTCCGCCTCGAGCACCGCCGCAGGGTTGGCGGTGCCGACGTACCAGAATGTCACCACTGCGGGATAGCTCATTGCGCGTTCCTACCCAGCTCTACTTCGGCCGCTTGGTATTGGTGCGCACGCCGAGGAGCACATCCTCCCAGTGCGGGGTGACAGCCTTGCGGCGGCGCTTCTGCGGTTTCTCCTCCGGCTCCGGATTCTGGAGGAAGTCACCTTCCGCGAATTCATTCGGCTGGGTTTGGGTGACCGACAGGTTCTCTTCTTCGTGCGGGATATTGTCCTGCGGGTACGCCTCGTCTTCGACGTACTCCGGCTCCGGCTCGTACGCCGTGTGCGCGGACAGGGAGCGGACCGGCTGGGCAAACGAGGGGTCGATGAGATCCGCTGCGACCGGATCGCGCGGCTCGGTGGTGGCCGGGCTGCCCATGGAGCGACGAAAGAACCATTCCGCGCTGTGCTCCTGCAAGCCAGCCTTCCACGTCACGCGCACGACCCACGGTTCACCTGCTTCGCGCACGGCATCCCAGTGGGCCTCGGACAGGACATGGCCGCGCGCCGCGAAAGCGAGAGCGAGGACCTCGAAGAGCGTGTCCGGAGCAGTGCCGTCATCACGGACCGGGTGGGACTGCTTGGCGGCTTCCGCGACCTGCGCGCGCTCCAGCAGGACCGGGTGCGCGTACGGTTCGATGCGGCTTTCAGCCACGCCCATTTCCTCAGCCAGTGCCGCCGCGTCCGCGCCCGCACGAATGCGGGCCTGAATCTCATTCGGACGCATAGACAGGGGAGTGGCGAACAGCGGATCCGGCTCGACCGGGGTGCGCACCGGCTCTGCGGGTTCTGCAGGCGCTGCTGGTTCTGTGGGCTCTGCTGGCTCTTCGGTTTCTTCGGCTACTTCGGTCGTGTCGATCGTGTCGGGCGCTTCCGGTTCGTCGTCGCTGGAATAGACGGTGAAAGTGGGGCGCGACGGTTCGTCGACAAGCTCGGCATCGACGAGCTCGTACTCTTCGGCGGAATTATCGAAGGCGTCGGTGTAATCGCGCTCGGCGTCGAACAGGGCGGGATCCGGCTCGCCCACCTCGCGGAGATCGGCGCGGGGGATGCGGAATCGCTCGCCGTCCTCGGTGCGCAGCACCCAGACGGTATCCGTCGATTCTTCTGCAACTACAAAGAGCTCGCGCATCCACAACTCCTTACACCGGTGTCATTCACTGACACACTTTAACCGATGAAAGGCCCTGAACCCGGTTACTTCGCGCCGACGCCTTGGCCGAGCATGAAGTCGATCGCGCCCGTCAGCTTGGTCACGTCCTCGGTGTCGATCGCCGGGAACATTCCGATGCGCAGCTGGTTGCGGCCCAGCTTGCGGTACGGCTCGGTGTCGATGATGCCGTTCGCGCGCAGTGCTTTGGCGAGCTCAGCCGCATCGATGGAATCGTCGAAATCGATGGTGCCCACGACGTACGAGCGCTTCTCGGCATCGGCGACGAACGGGGTCGCGTGCGCGTGGTTTTCCGCCCAGGAGTACAGGGCCTCGGAATTCGCGCGGGTGCGCTTGACCATGCCGTCCAGACCGCCGTTGTCGTTCATCCACTTCACCTGGTCAGCGAGCATGAGCAGGGTGCCCACGGCCGGGGTGTTGTAGGTCTGGTTCTTGCGGGAATTGTCCACCGCCGTCTGCAGGTCCAAAAATGCCGGGATGAAGCGGCCGGACTCCTTGATCTTGGCGATGCGCTCGATCGCCGCGGGGCTCATCGCAGCCAACCACAGGCCGCCATCGGAGGCGAAGGACTTCTGCGGGGAGAAGTAGTACGCATCAGTCTGGGAGATATCGACGGGCAGGCCGCCGGCGCCGGACGTTGCGTCGATAAGCACGAGCGCGTCGGTGTCCGGGCGGGTGACGGGCACCATCGTGCCTGTCGACGTCTCATTGTGCGCCCATGCCACGACGCCCGCATCAGTGCCGTCCAGTTCGCCAGGCTCCGGTGCGGTGCCCGGCTCGGACTCGACGATGGCCGGATCCTCGAGCCACGGTGCCTGCTTGGACGCCTTGGCGAACTTGGAGGAGAACTCGCCGTAGGTGAGGTGCGCCGACTTGTTCTCGATCAGGCCGAAAGTCGCCGCATCCCAGAACGCAGTCGCGCCACCCAGCGAAAGCACGATTTCGTAGCCGTCCGGAAGGGAGAACAATTCAGCCAGACCTTCACGGACATGGCCGACCAGGTTCTTGACCTCCGGTTGGCGGTGGGAGGTGCCCATCACCGCGGCTGCACCTTTGCTGAGCGCCTCGATCTGAGCCGGGCGCACCTTCGACGGGCCGCAACCGAAGCGGCCGTCGCCGGGAGCGAATTCTGCGGGAAGTGCTGGGTAGTCGGTCATGGATGCCCCTTAACTATCGCTTCAAAACTTCTATTCCGTTCACAATAACTGAAACAGCGCTCCCGTCAGGTGGAATTATGCGGCCGGATTGGCGGGGGGCTGTAGCTGTGGCGAGTCGTGTGCGATCAAAACAGTGTCGCGGTAATCACATCTGCTGATAGAGTTGTCTCATGTCAATTTCGGTGCATGCTTATGTGTGCAGCCGTCTTCCGCTTTATACGGAGATAGCGCTGTAGCCGGGCACGCACCGCCCAACGACTCTGCGAAAGGTTCACTGTGGCTTCTGAGAATCAGGACAAAGCGGTACTGCATTACCCCGGCGGCGAGTACGAGATGGACTTCATCCGTGCCTCCGAGGGCAACGACGGCTTCGTCCTAGGCAACCTCCTAGGCGAGACCGGCCTAGTCACCTTCGATCCGGGGTATGTCTCCACCGGTTCGACTGAGTCCAAGATCACCTATATCGACGGTGACGCAGGCATTCTGCGCTACCGCGGCTACGACATCGCCGACCTGGCGAACAAGGCCACCTTCAACGAGGTCTCCTACCTGCTCATCAACGGTGAACTGCCGAAGACGGACGAGCTGGAGAAGTTCAACTCCGAGATCCGCCACCACACCCTGCTGGACGAGGACTTCAAAGCCGCATTCAACGTCTTCCCGCGCGATGCGCACCCGATGGCTGTGCTCGCTTCCTCGGTGAACATCCTCTCCGCCTACTACCAGGACCAGCTGGACCCGCTGAACGAAGAGCAGCTGGACAAGGCCACCGTCCGCCTGATGGCCAAGGTGCCGATGCTGGCGGCGTACGCCTACCGCGCTTCCCAGGGCAAGCCGTACATGTACCCGAACAACGCACTGAACCCGCGCGAGAACTTCCTGCGCATGATGTTCGGTTACCCGACCGAGCCGTACGAGGTCGACCCGGTCGTGGTCAAGGCTCTGGACAAGCTGCTCATCCTGCACGCCGACCACGAGCAGAACTGCTCCACCTCCACCGTCCGCATGATCGGCTCGTCGCAGGCGAATATGTTCGTCTCCATCGCCGGCGGCATCAACGCTCTGGCTGGCCCGCTCCACGGTGGCGCCAACCAGGCAGTGCTGGAGATGCTCGAGGACATCCAGAACAACAACGACGGCGACGCTTCCGACTTCATGAACCGCGTGAAGAACAAGGAGAAGGGCGTTCGCCTGATGGGCTTCGGCCACCGCGTGTACAAGAACTACGACCCGCGCGCCGCGATCGTCAAGGAGACCGCGCACGAGGTGCTCGAGCACCTCGGCGGCGACGAGCTGCTGGACCTGGCCATGAAGCTCGAGGAGATCGCGCTCAATGACGAGTACTTCATCCAGCGCAAGCTCTACCCGAACGTGGACTTCTACACCGGCTTGATCTACCGCGCCATGGGCTTCCCGACGGACTTCTTCACCGTCCTGTTCGCCATCGGCCGCCTGCCGGGCTGGATCGCCCACTACCGCGAGCAGCTCGCGATGAACTCCAAGATCAACCGTCCGCGCCAGATTTACACCGGCGAGACGCAGCGCGAGTTCGTCCCGCGCGACCAGCGCTAATACGCTTTTAAGGCGGTGCGAAACGCGCCGCCTGCACCCCAATGCGATTCCGCTGATTGAAGAAACCGGGCCTATAATAGGCCGGTAATCTTTTCGGCGGGGTCGCATTTTCGTATGGAAGCCCAGCGCAGCCATGCGTGCAGCCCCGAATGTCAAGGAGAATCTTTTATGGACAAGCCGACCATCAACGTCTCGAATGAGCCGGCTCCGACTGACCTCGTGATCGAAGACATCGTCATCGGTGAGGGCGAGGAAGCACAAGCCGGTGGCATGGTCAAGGTCCACTACTTGGGCGTGGATTACCAGACTGGCGACGAATTCGACAGCTCCTGGGACCGCGGCGAAGCAGCAGAATTCCCGCTCGCCGGCCTCATCGAAGGCTGGCAGGAGGGCATCCCGGGCATGAAGGTCGGCGGCCGTCGCCAGCTGACCATTCCGCCGGAGAAGGCCTACGGCCCGGCAGGTGGCGGTCACCCGCTGTCCGGCCGCACCCTCGTGTTCGTCATCGACCTGCTCGAGGCGAACTAAATGGCAGCCGCTGAGTTCTTTGAGCTGAACAGCGGCGCCTCCATGCCGCGGCTGGGGCTGGGCACGTACAAGCTCGACGGCCCCGCATCCGATACGGTCGCGCTCATCCGCCGAGCGATCGAGCTCGGTTACCGCCACTTCGACACGGCTTCCTTGTACGGCAACGAGGAAGCTGTGGGGCAAGCGCTTATCGACGCTATCCGCGCCGGCGACGTCACCCGCGAGGAACTCTTTGTCACCTCGAAGGTTTGGAACGACGATCAGCCCCGCGCGGCCGAGGCCTTCGGCGAATCCCTCAAGCGCCTGGGTCTCGACTATCTGGATCTGTTCATGGTGCACTGGCCGTGGCCGCAGAACGGCACATTCGTCGACGCCTACCGTGCGCTGATCGATGTCCGCGACCGCGGCGACCTCGTCTCCGTCGGTGTGGCGAATTTCTACGAGGAGACCCTCGACGAGATCATCGATGCGACCGGCACCGCCCCCGCGGTCAATCAGGTGGAGCTCCATACCGGCTTCACGCAGACCCAGCTGCGGGAGTACCACGCCAAGCACAGCATCCTCACCGAGGCTTGGGCTCCGCTGGGCAGGGGAGAGATCCTCAGTGGCCCCGCCATCACCGAGATCGCGGAGGCCCACGACGCCACCCCGGGTCAGGTCGCCCTGGCACACCTGCTGGCCCACGGCATCTCCGTTATCCCGAAGACGGCCAACTCGGAGCGTCTGGCGGAGAACTTCGGCGCCCACGACGTCGCGCTTAGCGATGACGAGGTCGCCCGCCTCGACCGCGTTCAGGGGCATCGCCAGTCCAAGGACCCGCGCGAGTTCCCGGGTTAGGCATTCGCAGGCAGCTAATAGCTGGATCCAGATAGCTGGGTTTAGCTTTGGCGCCTATGTCATTACTGACTACTTGATGAACTGCCGCGCGAATTCCGCGGCGTTCTTGAGGTCCTCCGGCTTGATATTGTGTGCGAAATTCTGCGCCTCCGAGGACATGCCCTGCGGAGTGGGGTTGGAGGAGAAGTCCGGCACCGAGGAGTTCTCCGGGATCCGGTAAGCAGGCGCAGGTCCAGGTGCCGGTGCCGGCTGAGGCTGCGGCTTCGCTGGCGCCGCCGGTGCCGGGGCAGGAGCACTGGCTCGGCCGGGCTGCCACTGGCCCCAATCGGTGGTGTAGACGTTGTTGATATCGCACAGGTGGCCCTCGATGTGCTTCTGCCACTTGGCCTTCTGGTGAATATTCGCGCGCGGGTGGAGCTTTCCGCCGGAGCCCCAGTCGTGCTGCCAGAAGTAGGAGCCGATGCCGTCCTCCACGCACCACTGGATGACGTTGTAGTTGCCGTACACGCCGGTCTTCAAGCCGGCCGCGGACAATGCGGCCTGGAACGCGCGCAGGTACGGGCGGATCTGGTTGGTGTACTGCGTGCGCGTGGGATTGTCGTCGATGGCGACGTAGATCGGTTTGCCGTTCGGGCCGCCGGCCGCGCGGTGGAGCTGGATCGCCTGCGGGGCGTGGACCGCGGCGCCGGCGGCACCCATCAGCCAGTCGGCGGTCTGGGCGCGGCCGAACTGGTAGACGGAGGCGGTGAACAACCCGTTGGCGGCGAAATCCCGGGTCTCAGCGATGCGCACCGGCTTTGCCTTCATCCAGCTCACGGAGTCAGGGCGCGGCTGGGAGACGTAACGGACGGCACCCATGTGGCCGGCGGCCTTGATAGCCCGGCCGGAGGGAATGCCGCCGGCGTAGTCGAGGACGGTGCCGATGGGTTTACGGTTCTGGGCGTCGGCGGACGGGATGCGGGAGACTCCGGCGGCGCCGGCGACGCCGAGGACGGCAAGGGCGGAGGCTCGGCTCAGAAAGCGGCGGCGGGAGAAATCATTAGTAGTCACAAGCGAAACATTAGCAACATGAATAACAACTATCCAGCACAAACGCGGAAATCTCGACTTGCAGCTTGTTTTCCTGGCTGGAAAGTGTCATGCTTTCTTATGTGGAAAACAAGGGAAATGCAATGAATGTGACAGAGGTGAATGAATCGCTCGCGGCCGTCCGCGATATTGAGGCGCGCGCCGCGCAGTTGCCTATCCCGTGGGGCTTGGTCACGGCCGCCGGGCTGACCTTCGGTCTCGGCATCGGCATCATGCTCGCCGGCCATGTGTGGGGGCTGCTCGTCCTTCTGATATCGATGGTCATCATCATCGCGCTCGAAATGGGGGGCCGGCGGACCGTCCGCACAGCGATAAAGCAGGATGTGCAGTCGGAAGAGAATACGTGGAGCTGGAAGCGCTTCTTCACCTTCATGGGGCTCTACACGATCGCGTATATCGGAATGCAGGTCTACGCCGACCACTACCCGGACGGAAACACGGTTGTCGGCATCGTCATCGGAATCATTGCCGCTGTGGCGATGATCGCTGGTTACGGTCTGACGTGGAGGAAATACCATTGATCGATCCGGTTATTCACCCACTCAACCGCCTGAAGATCTGTGCGGCATTGCGCGCTGGCGGTGCGACGGAAGGCACGACGCGCCGTGAGATGAAGTTCTCCCGCCTGCGCGATATCACCGACTTATCGGACGCGACCCTGTCCAAGCAGCTCGGCGTCTTAGAGGAGCACGGCTACGTCTCCAGGTTCCGCGAATACGGCTCGTCTCGTGCGAAAGACACGGTGTGGGTCACACTCACCAAGGCAGGGGAGAAGGCCCTCGAAGGCCATCTCGATGCGCTGAACCGATACGCTGAGCCGCATGACGAAACTGACCAAGACTCCTGAGGAGCTTCAGAAGGCGCTTGATTGCGCAGGCGCGAGCGGCGCCGTCTCGCTCGTCCCCACGATGGGCGCTCTTCATAGCGGCCATATCTCCCTTGTCCGCGAGGCTCAGAAGCTAGGCAATCCGGTGGTGGTGAGCATCTTCGTCAACCCTTTGCAGTTCGCGCCGGGAGAGGACCTCGACGCCTATCCACGGACCTTGGAGGAGGACATCGCGAAGCTCGAGGCCGAGGGCGTCGAAGCGGTTTTCGCACCGAGCGTATCGACGATGTACCCCCACGGTCCCCGCACCACGATCCACCCGGGGCCGCTCGGATCGGTGCTGGAAGGAACAACCCGCCCGACGCATTTCGCGGGTGTGCTCACAGTGGTGGCCAAGCTGTTCTGCCTCACCGGCGCCACCGACGCATTCTTCGGTGAGAAGGACTACCAGCAGCTGGCTCTCATCCGCCAGATGGTCGAGGATCTGCACCTGCCGGTGCGCGTGCACGGCTGCTCGATCGTCCGCGAAGACAGCGGTCTGGCCCTGTCATCGCGCAACCGCTACCTGAGCGAGGCAGAACACCACACCGCGCTGACGTTGTCCCGCGCATTGGCGACGGGCAGCTATGACGAAGCCCGGGCGATTCTCGAGTCCGCCGAAGGCATCGAGCTCGACTACCTCGCTGTGACCACGCCGGAGCTCGAGGAAAGTCCGGAGGGCTACACCGGCCCCGCGCGTCTGCTCGTCGCCGCTAAGGTCGGGGAGACCCGCCTCATCGACAACGTCGAAATTCAGGTCTAAGCCCTAGAAGGTGTGCTCGTCCGCGGGGAATTCGCCCTCATGGACGGCGCGCTTGTAATCGGCGGCGGCTGCGCCGAGTGCCTCGCCGACCGCACCGAACTGGCGCACGAAACGCGCGCGGTGGCCGCCTGCCGGGAAATCGGCTAGGTCGTGCCAGACCAGCACTTGCGCATCCGTGTCCGGGCCAGCGCCGATGCCGATGGTGGGAACGGGGCAATTGGCGGTGATCTCCTTGGCCAGCGCAGCCGGGACCATCTCGAAAACGACCATGTCCGCGCCCGCTTCGACGACCGCGTTGGTGTCGGCCCAGAGCTGGTCGGCGCTCTCATCGCGGCCCTGGACCTTGAAGCCGCTCAAATTGTCCACGGACTGCGGGGTGAAGCCGACGTGGGCGCACACTGCGAGCCCGGCGTTTTTGAGCGCCTTGATACGCGGGGCGATGCGGACGCCACCCTCGAGCTTCACCATGTGGGCGCCACTGCGGCGGATCATCTCGGTGGCGGTGCGCACGCACTGCTCGTCGGAGGCCTCGTAGCTGCCGAAGGGAAGATCAGCCACGACGAGGGCATTGCCAGCACCGCGGACGACTGCGGCGGCGAGGTAGGTAATCTCCTCGACGGAGACCTGGTTGGTCGTCTCATAGCCGTAGACCACATTGGCAGCGGAGTCACCGACGAGCATGCACTCGATGCCGGCCTCGGCGAAGACGCGGGCGGTGGAATAGTCGTAAGCGGTGAGCATCGCCCACTTCTCGCCGTCGCGCTTTTTCTGCTTCAGGTCCGCGACCCGAACTTTCTTGGTGGGGGCCAGGTATCCAGTCATGCAGACAGTCTAGGCACGCGCCGAGGTGACGGCGTTGATGACGTCGGGATCTGCATTCTCGACATCGACCGCGATCGGGTCCATCGGACCCGCGTCTGTCGGAGTCTCGTGGCGGGGGAGACGCAGCACCGGGCACACGATCGGCACGCCGGCGTCGTTGATGATGCGGGCGGAAATGCCGTAGACGCGCTCGAGCAAATCCGGGGTCAATACTTCAGCCGGAGTGCCCTTGGCAATCGCTTGGCCATCCTTGATCACCAGTAGCTCGTCGCAGAAACGGGCAGCCAAGTTCAGATCGTGCAGGGCGACGAGGGCCTGACGGTCGTCGCCGCGGACCTCGTCCTGGATGATCTGCAGCAGTTCCACCTGGTGGCGCAGGTCGAGGGCGGAGGTGGGCTCGTCGAGAAGCATGATGCGCGGCGCGCGCACCAACATCTGCGCGACGGCGACGAGCTGGCGCTGGCCGCCGGACATGTCGGAGATCATACGGTCCGACAGCTTCGTGATGCCCAGGCGGTGCATGACCTCGGCGGTCGTCTGCAGTGCCTTGCCGTTGCCCTCGCCGCGGCGGCGCGCGGAGACCATGACGGACTCGAAAGCGGTGAGTGTTGCGCGCGACAGCATATCCTGCGGCACATAACCGACGGCTTGGACGCGCTCCTTGGCGCTCAACGTGCGGCCGTCGACGACGATGTCCGCGCTGCCCTCGGACGGCTTGTTGATGCCGGCGAGGGTTTTAACGAGCGTCGATTTGCCGGCGCCGTTCGGGCCGATGAGGCCGGTGATCTTGCCGTCGTCGAGCGGGCCGAAGGTCATGTCGTCGATGATCGTCGTCCGGCCGTACCGCACGGTGAGATTTGTTGCGCTGATGGCCATGGGGGCTTAAGCACTCCTTCCACGCGAGCGGGTGAAGATCAGGAACACGAAGAACGGTACGCCGACAAGAGCGGTGATGATACCGAGCGGGATAGCCACACCGGGGATGATCGACAAGGACACGGCATACGCGAGGCTCATGAGCATGGCACCGGCAGCGGCCGCGCCGGGGAGGAAGAATTTCTGGTCCTCGCCGACGATCATGCGCGCAATGTGCGGGCCGACCAGGCCGATGAAGCCGATGATGCCCGTGAATGCGACAGACGCGGCCGCCAAAAGCGATGCGACCAACAAGGTGGTCACGCGCAGGCGTTGGACATTGATGCCCATCGCGGCGGCGCGGTCGTCGCCGAGACGCAGTGCGGTGAGGCGCCACGAATTGACGGCGCAGAAGGGGATCGCCAGCGCGAGCACGACTGCGATCACGATATTCGCGGTCCAGGATGCGCGCTGCATGGAGCCCATCGTCCAGAACACGATCTGCTGCAGTGCCTCGTTGGAGGCCACGTACTGCAGCAAGGAGAGCACTGCCTGGAAGAAGAAGGACAGGGCGATGCCGAGCAGGATCATCGATTCCGCGCTCGCCCCGCGCCAGATCGCCGCGCCCGCGATGATCAGCACCGCGAACAGGGCAGACAGCGCTGCGGTGAGCGCGAGGTTGAGTTGCGCGTTCAGGATGAGCGTCCAGCCCATCACGATGGACACCGCCGCGCCGAGAGCAGCCGCGGCTGAGATGCCGAGGGTGAACGGTTCCGCCAGTGGGTTGTCCAGGATCGTTTGCATTTGCGCGCCGGACAGCCCCAATGACGCGCCGACGAGCACCGCCATCACCGCCGCCGGGAGGCGGAGAGTGCGCACGACGGTCTCAGTTTGCTGGTCGACGGAATCGGGGTCGAAGACGGCGCGGAAGACGTCGCTAAGCGAAAGATCGATGGGCCCAACGACCACCGCAACGAGGAAGCTCGCGATCGCACCGAGGATAAGAAGGGCAATTGCGATTGCTTTACGACGGCCGCGGCGACGGTAGTTTTCAATCGCACGGTCCGGCGAATCCTTCTCTTGCTCGGTGTCGGGCGCTACGCGTGTGGTCATTGAGCTCTTTTCTTATCGGTTATTTTGCTTCGTATCCGTCGAGGAAGAAGGTGCCACTGTATTCGAACGGCATCCACTCGGCGTGGAAGTTCTCGAAGTCCTTCGCCGGATCCGTGTCCTCGAATTCTTCGGGGTGGAGCCACTTGGCGAATGCCTCGAGAGCGAACACGTTGTACGGGCTGTCGTAGAACTGATGGTAGACGGCGAAGAAATCGCCCTCCTTAGGGGCCGTCAGTTGTTCCACACCCGGGGTCTTGAGCGGACCGCCGAAGGAATCGCGTGCCGCTGCCTCGTCAGCCTGGTAGCCCAGCTCGACGTGGCTGAAAGCGTCGGTCTTCTGCGGGTCACGCGCCCACTCACCACCGGAAACGATGAGCTTGTCCGGATTGACCTCCACCAGCTTCTCAACGGTGATCTCTGTTTCGTCGGTGCCGAGAATCTCCGGGCCGATATTATGGCCGCCTGCCGCGTCGACGAGCTTGCCCAGGTTGGCGTCGCCCGCGATGGCGCAGCAATCCTTGAAGCCTGCCGCCATCCACACAGCGGTGTCTGGCTTCTCCGTCGTCTTTGCCACGCGGTCGGTGATGTCGGCGACCTTGTCGTTGTAGAACTTGGTGAAGCTTTCTGCGTGATCGGACTTGCCGAAGAGGTCGCCGAAGAGCTTCATGGACACCTCGGTGTTGTTCAGCGGGTCCTGTCGGAAGTCAGTGAACACGTACTTCAGGCCCACTGCATCCATATCGGCCAAAAAGCCGTTCTGCTCCGCGACCTTCTTCTGGTCCAGCGTCATGACAACCACATCCGGCTTTTGCGCCAGGAGGTTCTCTACGGTCACGTCGCCCTTCTGCAGGGAGCCGATCATCGGCAGGTCCTTGGCCTCCGGGAATTTCTCCAAGACCTTTTCGCGCATCGCCGGCGCCGCCTTTTCGAAGTCATCGCCGTACGCGACGACCTTTTCAAACGGATTGTCCTGCAGGATCGAGGTGGCGAAAATGCCGCGACCTTCGCCGAGCAGAATACGCTCCGGCTGCTTGTCGAAGTCGACGGTGCGTCCCGCCGCGTCGGTGACGGTCAGAACTGCCTCGCCATTCTTCTCGTCCCCATTGGAACCTGCGGCGTCAGTGCCGCTGGAATCGGACGAGCAGCCGGCGAGACCGAGCACTGCGATGAACGAGAACAGCAGCGCTGCGAGTGTGCGTGGAAACTTCACGATCCACCTTTCAATAAGTAAGCCTATGCTTAGTTTCAGGTAACCCTTTGAATGGTAAGGCATGCCTAATTAGAAAACAAGATTGTGTCCTAATTCGGTTTGTGGGGCGATTTCCTCGGACAATGGGTTTTGGGCACCTACTATGGTGGATAAAAATAAAGGAGCCTGGCCATGACCCGTACATTCAAAACTCTCGGTGTTGCCCTCGTCGCCGCCTCTCTCACGGCCGTCACCGCGTGCAGTCCCGCCGAATTCGCTGAACGGATCGCGCCCGACGCCTTGAAGCAGGAAAGTGACGTCGACTACCGGACGCTTTTCGACGACATCACGTACAAAGGCAGACCGCTGGATGTGTACTCAGAGGAGGCGATGGAAAAATTCGCTAAAGAAATCGAGGAAGCGAGCGACGGGGAACTCGGCGCAGACTGGGAGATTGACCCGCCCGAATGCGGGAAGGTGTTGAATTCCTCGAGGCAGGGTCGGGGCGAGGAAAAGATTGACATCGATAAGTACGCTCTCGCCAACTCGCACGACTTTGATCTGACGGTTTCCGCTCGGGAGATGGGTGACCGTGATTTGGATGATTTTTTCGACGGGGAGTACATGAAGAAATGCCGCTCCTACTCGATCCAGACCCCGGACATGGGGATGCACGTTACGAATGAAGAAGTTCCGTTCAAAGCCGATGCCGACGAAGGGCGCGCGTTGATGGCGCGCACGGTTTCCGATGACGGACATGAAAGCAAGAGATACGAAGCCCACGCCGTGAAAAATGGCACCGAAGTGACGGTGAATTCCTCGAACCCTTCTGAGGCGTCCATCCAGGCCGCCAACGAAACGCTCGTCCAGGTCCTGGAGCGACTCTAAAACTTCTTTGCCGGGGTATGGGCAGTTCGGGACGTTTCTTTCATGCCGTGCAAACGGTGCGGTAACGTAGCTTCTCGTTGCCCTAGTAGCTCAGTGGATAGAGCACGGCTCTCCTAAAGCCGGTGTCGGAGGTTCGATTCCTCTCTGGGGCGCCAATTTTTTGGGTCAATCCAACCCCAGCACATCGAGGGCTTTTGGAGTCAGAGCGAGCTCCAAGGGGCGTTTCTTCACAGCGACGATAAGACCGCTGTCCTGGAGTTCCGTCACGTGATCGCGAACGGTATTCCAGGAACGGTTGAGGTATTCCTGCAAGTCTCTTGCTGCCACCGGTGCGTCGGGGCCGAAGAGTTTGGCCTGGCCAAGAATGAAGAGAATTTGGCCTTGGTTTTCGGATAGTTCTACCTTCGCTGCGTTCTCACGCAGTGAATGAAGCGATGCCAGTTTTTCCGATAGGGACTTTTCGAGCTGCTCTTGAGCGTCGGTCAAGATCGCGAGCATTTTGAGCAGGAAGAAGGTTCCTTCGCCCCGGTTGAGAGGTGCCTCCGTCTCCTCGAATGCTTTGTAGTACTTGGCGCGCTGGATGGAAAACTGGTGCGACACTGACATTGCAGTGGGGGCGGACAGCGCCTTAATCAGGGCGAAAGCCAAGAGAAAGCGGCCGATGCGGCCGTTTCCGTCGTAGAACGGGTGAGTGTATTCGAACATGAAGTGCCCCATGAAAGCATTCACCAGGCGGTGGCTGTCCACGCTTTGCGTAGCAAGGAAGGTCTCGAGTCTCGCGGTGATTTCGGCTTCGTCCGTCGGGGCGGCATGAATCTCTTTCTGTCCATCGTGAATCGAAACTGAGTGGGCACGGAATAACTGACCGTCAGGCTTGTCGCTATCGGCAATCTCGTCGGCCAGAAGTTCGTCGTAAAGCGAGCGAAGCGCTTGTGGCGACTGGGGGAAGGCCCGTTCATCTTCCCGAGGAAAGAGCAGAGATGAGTACAAGGCCGCCATCTCACGGAATCGCTTGTGCGCGGTTGTCCGTGGTTGCTTCAGTGCTTCGGCGATCTCTTGGCGAGTGGAGCGAATGCCTTCGATGCTGTTCGTCGCCTTGATCTCTTCGATGAGGAGGCCGCTCAGGTAGTGGCTCTTGGCGGCATCGGGAAGTGATGCCCATTTAGGGGCGATCCGTAGCTCGTTGCTCCACACCTGCTCAATCGCTTCCACAACCTCGTTCGTATGCACGACAAACAAGGGGTGGTCGCCCACGTTGAAGTCCCAGGTGACCGTCGCGGGCGAGGAAAGACGCAGCTCGTGCTGCTCCTTTGCGATTTTTTCACCGTGTTGATGGCTGTGGAAGACCTGTTTTAGCTGCTTGTAGGGGCTCATGTTGCGAATTTCCCTGGTCGTTGGGGTGCAATTTAGAGACCTATCTTAAGCGTGTATTTTGCAAAAAGCCCGTATTTTGAAAAATACGGGCAGGGGGAGCGGCTGTAAATTGCAGTGTTGGTGTTAGCTCAGCTCCGTGATCTTGGTCAGCACGTCGGCTGCGGGCGGGTTGGTGGCGTGCGTGCCGTCGGAGTAGAGGACGGTGGGCACGACGCGGTTGCCGTTGTTGACGGACTCGATCCACTCGGAGATGGATTCGGTGCCGAGGGCATCGACATCGACGATCTCGACGGTGCCCTCCGGCAGGTCGGCACGATCGAGGTCGGCGATGAGCCGAGAGCAGAACGGGCACCAGGAGGCGGCGAAGACGGTGACGGGGGAGGTCGTTTCCGGGGTGGTAGCCATTGTTACTGGGCCTTTCGTTCGAATCGTTGGAAGCGGTAGCGCAGCGGAGAGTCCTCAACGCCCTCGATAGTCACGCGGCCGCGCTTAGAGGTGAACCAGTCAGTTTCGCTGACCAGGTCAAATTCCTCGGTGATCTGGGGAGCGTACACGGCATCGTGGGGGAGGTAAGGGGCGAGGTGGACGTCGATAAGCGTGCGCTCGATGACGTCGACCTCGTCGAGCGTGGCTTCATAAAGTTGTGCCCCGCCGATGATCCATGCGTCTGCGTCGAAGTCAGGCAGGTCGCGGTAGACGTACGCGCCCTTCGACCACGTCCCTGCTTCGTGCGAGGAAATGATGATGTTCGTGCGACTCGGCAGCGGTTTGATCGGCAGAGAATCCCACGTGCGACGACCCATGATGACGGGGCCGCCCAGCGTGGTCTCCTTGAAATGCTTGAGGTCCTCCGGCAGGTACCACGGCATGCCCGCACCGTTGCCGATGATGCGGTCGACGGACTGGGCCCAGATTGCGCCGACCATCTTTATACCGAGACCTTCGCCGTGATCGTCGGGTGCGGGTCGTACCCGGTGACCGCAATATCCTCGAAGCCGTAATCGAAGATGGACTCCGCCTTGGTGAGCTCCAGCTGCGGGTACGGGCGCGGATCGCGCGAGAGCTGTTCTTTGACCTGCTCAATGTGGTCGTTGTAGATGTGGCAGTCGCCGCCCGTCCAGATCAGCTCGCCGACCTCGAGGCCGGCCTGCTGCGCGAACATGTGGGTGAGCAGCGAATAGGACGCGATATTGAACGGCACACCCAAGAACATGTCCGCGGAGCGCTGGTAGACCTGCATGGACAGCTTGCCGTCGGCGACGTAGAGCTGGAAAAGCAGGTGGCACGGCATGAGCGCCATCTTGTCTAGCTCCGAGACATTCCACGCCGAGACCACGTTGCGGCGTGATTCAGGATCCTGCTTGAGCAGGTCGAGCGCATTCTGAATCTGGTCGATGTGCTGGCCGTCCGGGGTCGGCCAGGAGCGCCACTGGACGCCATAGACCGGGCCGAGCTCGCCATTTTCATCCGCCCACTCGTTCCAGATGCGGACATTATTCTCCTGCAACCAGCGGACATTCGAATCGCCCTTGAGGAACCACAGAAGCTCGCCCACGACGCCCTTGAAATAGACCTTCTTCGTGGTCAACAAGGGGAAAGAATCGGCGAGGTCGTAGCGCAGCTGCTTGCCGAACACGCTGATCGTTCCGGTGCCTGTGCGGTCGGACTTCGGCGTGCCAGTCTCAAGGATTTCGCGCAGCAGATCTTCGTACGGGGTGGGGATGGTCGTCCCAGTCATTCACTCACTCTTTGCGGGGTCGTGCGGGGGTGTGGTGCGGCTACTTGGCGATGCCTTCGTAGCTGCCGTGCTCTTCCTTATACGCCGCAGCGTGCTCGAGAATTTCATCGGCGAGCTCCGGACGGCAGATCAGCAGGTCAGGGACATAGGTGTCCTCGTTGTTGAAACGCACTTCGGTTCCGTCCAGGCGGGTGGCGTGAAGGCCAGCTGCCTTAGCGACGCCCACCGGGGCAGCCTGGTCCCATTCGTACTGGCCGCCGGCGTGAATATAGGCGTCGTAATCGCCGAGCAGCACGTGCATTGCTTTCGCGCCGGCAGAACCGATGCCCACGGCCTCGAAGTCCATCTTCTCTGCGACGTACTTCGCTACCGCCGGCGGACGGTTGTGCGACAGGGCGATCTTGCGGGACAGCGGGCCCTCGACATGGCGCACGTCGGAGGACTTGAACACCACGCCCAGGTCCGGCAGGCCGACTGCGGCGTGGGTGGGCACACCATTTTCGACGAGCGCGATGTGCACCGCCCAGTCCTGGCGGCCGGTGGCGAATTCCTTCGTGCCGTCTAGCGGATCCACGATCCATACGCGTGGGTTGTCCAGGCGAGCCAGATCGTCGACCGCCTCCTCGGACAAGAAGCCGTCATCTGGGCGGTGCTGCGCCAGCACACGCGCGATCCAGTTCTGGGCGAGATCGTCGCCTGCCTCCCCCAACTCGCGGCCGCGCAGTAGGCCCACACCGCGGATGCCCTTGAGGATTTCGCCGGTGCCAAGCGCAATGAGGTTAGTCAACCGTGAGTCCGAGTACGTTGCCGTCATGGCCTAGACCTTACCGCGTGCGCGGTGTCCTCGTGCGCTGTGGCCGACTGCTTCTGCGGCGCAACATAACACTTAACTTCCCACATAACATCCCACAAGTGTTAAGTAGTGGGAAGTTAGGTGTTATGTTCCGGCCGTCTATGGTGAAGGCGTGCCTGACAGACCTTCTGACCACCCCTCAAACGGGGAAACTGGTCGCATTCTCGACCGCTTCCATCCGCAGGTGGCCACGTGGTTCGAGGAGGTCTTCGCTGCGCCGACTCCGGTGCAGGAACAGGCGTGGAAATCGATCTCGGAGGGGGAGAACACCCTCGTTGTCGCCCCGACGGGTTCCGGTAAGACGCTGGCGGCTTTCCTCTGGTCGCTCAATTCGATGGTGCAGCGTTCCGGTCAGCAAGCCCTGCATTTCGACGACAATGCGGCGCTGCAGCGCACCACCACGGGAACGCGCGAGGGCGTGCGGGTGCTCTACATTTCGCCGCTCAAAGCCCTCGGCGTGGATGTGGAAAACAACCTCCGCGCACCTCTCACCGGCATGGCCCGTGTGGCACAGCGCATGGAGCTGGACATGCCGGATATCTCCGTGGCCGTGCGCTCCGGCGATACCCCGCAGGCCGAACGCAACCGGCAGGCCCGCAAACCGCCAGACATCCTCATCACCACCCCGGAGAGCCTCTATCTGATGCTCACCTCCAAGGCCGCGGGGATTTTGAAGACGGTGGACACAGTCATCGTCGACGAGATTCACGCGCTCGCCGGCACCAAACGCGGCGTGCATTTGGCGCTGTCCTTGGAGCGTCTCCGCAGATTAGCGGGCGATTTCCAGCGCATCGGTCTGTCAGCAACGGTGCGACCGCTGGATGCGGTGGCGAATTTCCTGGGTGAGCGCACCACGATCGTGAACCCGCCAGCGGAAAAGAAGTGGAAGCTCGATGTCCACGTCCCGGTCGAGGACATGAGCGACCTGCCTGTACCGGAGGAGGGCTCGCCGATCGGGGACGCGGTGATCGACACCTCGTCCATTTCCGACGACGTGCTCGACTTCAACTTGGACGGGCCGGAAGAGAAGAAGGAACTTGCTCCACCACCGACCCCGGGGCAGTCGTCGATCTGGCCGCACATTGAGGCGCAGCTCTACCAGGAGGTGATGGCGCACCAGTCGACCATTGTCTTCGTCAATGCGCGCCGCACCGCCGAGCGGTTGACCAGCCGCCTCAACGAGATCTGGGCGGCGGAGCACGACCCGGATGCGCTCAGCCCGGAGACGCGCCGCCCGCCAGCGCAGTTGATGAAGGCGACAGATGTCGCTGGTAAAGCCGCCCCCGTCATCGCTCGCGCCCACCACGGCTCGGTGTCGAAGGAAGAGCGCAAGGCGACGGAGACTGCGCTGAAGGAGGGCACGCTGCGCGCAGTCGTGTCCACTAGCTCGCTCGAGCTCGGCATCGACATGGGCGCGGTGGACCTAGTCGTGCAGGTGGAATCCCCGCCGTCGGTCGCCTCGGGTTTGCAGCGCGTGGGCCGCGCCGGGCACTCGGTAGGTGCGGTCTCCGAAGGCTCGTTTTATCCCAAGCACCGCTCGGACCTAGTCCAAACTGCGGTGACGGTACCACGCATGCGTCAAGGCCTCATCGAGGAGCTCCACACCCCGAAGAGTCCGCTCGATGTGCTCGCCCAGCAGACCGTCGCCGCGGTCGCGGTGGAGGACCTGGAGTTGGATGACTGGTACGAGACCGTCACCCGCGCCTGGCCTTACCGCGACCTTGCCCGGGAAGTCTTCGATGCGGTCATCGACCTCGTCATTGGCATCTACCCGTCCACCGATTTCGCGGAGTTGCGGCCCCGCGCGATTCTCGACGGCACGACACTCAAGGCCCGTCCCGGTGCCCAGCGCGTCGCCGTCACCAATGCGGGCACCATCCCGGACCGAGGCATGTTCGGAGTCTTCTTGATCGCGAGCGATCAAGAAGGGGGACAAGGACCGCGCCGCGTCGGCGAGCTCGACGAGGAGATGGTCTACGAGTCGCGCGTCGGCGACGTGTTCACGCTCGGCGCGTCCAGCTGGCGGATCGAGAACATCACCCGCGACCAGGTGCAGGTCAGCCCCGCGCCGGGCCACACGGGACGCCTGCCGTTTTGGAATGGCGACAGCGCCGGCAGGCCGTACGAACTCGGTCTCGCGCTCGGCGCATTCCGCAGGGAAGCGAAGAGCGATCCAGCGATCATCGACGCGAGCCTCGACACCTACGCCCACGACAACCTGCTGAAATACCTCGAGGAGCAGGAAGAAGCCACCGGTGTCGTGCCCGACGAGAAGACGCTCGTGCTCGAGCGCTTCACGGACGAGCTGGGGGACTGGCGCGTGGTGCTGCACACGCCGTTCGGCAAAGGCGTCAACGCCGCGTGGGCGCTGGCCACCGGCTGGCGCGTGGCGCAGGAGACAGGCATGGACGCCCAAGCGGTCGCGGGCGATGACGGGATCGTGCTGCGCCTGCCGCAAGGGGAGAAAGAGCCCGATGGCTCGATCTTCGCCTTCGACGCCGACGAGATCGCGGACATCGTCACCGAGCAAGTGGGCAATTCCGCACTCTTCGCCTCCCGCTTTCGCGAATGCGCCGCGCGCGCATTGCTCCTGCCGCGCCGCAATCCGGGCAAGCGCGCACCGCTCTGGCAGCAGCGGCAACGCGCAGAGCAGCTTCTCGACGTCGCCCGCAACTACCCGTCCTTCCCGATCATCTTGGAGACCGTCCGCGAGTGCCTCCAAGACGTCTACGACCTACCCGCGCTGCAAGACGTCATGCGCAACCTTTCGACTCGCCGCATCCGCGTTGCGGAGGTGACCACGGACCAGCCGAGCCCGTTCGCCTCGAGCCTGCTGTTCAACTACACCGGCGCGTTCATGTACGAAGGCGACACTCCGCTCGCCGAGAAACGCGCCGCGGCGCTTGCGCTCGACCCGTCGTTGCTAGCGAAATTGCTCGGCACCGTCGAATTGCGTGAGCTTCTCGACGCCGACGTCATCGCCGAGGTCGATGCCTCCCTGCGTCGACTCGGAAAGGCCGAGACCTCGGAGCAGTTCGCTGACACGCTCCGTATCGTCGGACCCGTTCCCGTCGATGAGCTCGATCTCTACACCTCGGTTCCCGCCGCGGCACTCGAAGAGAGCCTGGGCAAGCGGATCATGCGTGTGCGCATCGGCGGCCGTGAGCACCTCGCCCAAGCGCTCGATGCGCCATTGCTTCGCGACGGCCTCGGCGTGCCCGTCCCTCCCGGCATCGCCGCTCAGGTGGCCACGATCCCGGATGCACTCAGCCAGCTAGTCAGCCGGTGGGTGCGCACGCGCGGGCCGTTCACCCTGCGCGACCTCGCCGCCGCCTTCGGTCTGTCCGTCGGTGCTTCCTATGAAGTGTTGTCTCGCCTCATCGAGGACGGGAAGGTCATCGAGGGCCGTTACCGCCAGGGCGTCGACGAGCAGGAATACATGGGGGCAGAGGTCCTGCGGATCGTGCGCACACGCTCTCTCGCCGCCGCTCGTGCGCAGACCCGCCCGGTCTCCCAGTCAGCCCTTGGCCGCTTCATGCCCGCCTGGCTCAATATCGCTCCGGTGGGGCAGCGGCCGGCACTCCGCGGCGCCGACGGTGTCTTTTCTGTCATCGAACAGCTTGCCGGGATCCGTCTGCCCGCCAGCGCGTGGGAGTCGATGATCCTTCCCAGCCGCGTCGGTGACTATTTCCCGGAAATGCTCGACGAGCTCACTTTGTCCGGCGAAGTGCAGATCGTCGGGGCAGGCAAAGCCGGTGCACGCGACCCGTGGATCATGCTGCTTCCCGCCGACTATGCCGCGCAGCTCATTCCCGTTCCGGAAGAGCCACTGCTGAGCCTCACTCAGCAGCGCGTGATGGACAAGATCAACGTCGGTGGCGGCTATCTCTTCACCGACCTGCTCGGGCCCGCATCAGAATCGTTCACCACCTCTGATGAACTCCGCGAATCCATGTGGGACCTGGTTGAAGCTGGACTCATCGCGCCCGATTCCTTCGCACCGATCCGCGCGCGCCTGGCCGGTGGCAAGCACGGCAAGACAGCGCACCGCGCCAAGCGTCGGCCGTCGCGAAGCCGAATCCGCTCCGGACGCACGACCTTTGCCAATGTCACGCCGCCGGACATGACGGGACGCTGGGCCGCGACACCAACGCCAGACACCGACCCCACACAGCGCTCGCTCGCGCACGGCGAGGCGTGGCTCGACCGCTACGGCGTGGTCACCCGCGGCAGCATCGTCGCCGAGGACATCGTTGGTGGGTTCGCCCTCGCGTATAAATCTCTTTCCGGATTCGAAGAAGCCGGAAAGGCCATGCGCGGCTACCTCGTCGAAGGGCTCGGTGCGGCACAATTCTCCACGCCTGCGACCATCGACCGTCTGCGCGGTCACCAGGATTCCGATGACCTCGTCGGTTGGCCGTCCGGCACGAAGGAGCCGAAGGTCTACGTGCTCGCCGCCACCGACCCGGCCAACCCGTACGGCGCGGCGCTGCCGTGGCCCGACACCGGACCGACCCGCTCGGCGGGAGCACTCGTCGTGCTTATCGACGGCCTGCTCGCCGCCCACATCACCCGCGGCGGCAAGACCATGACCACCTTCTTCGACGGTTTCCCGGAAGGCACCGGCACCGAAGATGAATTGCTCACCGTGGTCGTCGGAGCACTCACTGACGCGGTGGCGGCGGGAAGGTTGTCGCCGTTGACCGTCGAAAAGCTCAACGGCGAGCCCGCATTCACCCTGAAGAATCACGGTGCCGGTGCGTCGCCTCGAGGCGCGAAAATCGGCGGCCGGACCGCGGCTGCCCCGAAACGGCGGGGACGGACGGTCGCCGACGCGATCAAATCGATGGAGCTCGACGAGGACCTGGATTTCGACGATCATTGACGGGCGATCGTCGCGGGTCCTACGATGCAGCTACGTACTTACTCGAAGGGGGGGCGTTGATGACGTTTCTCAAGTTTTGCCGGGAAGATGAAAAGCTGACATGTTCTCCGAAAAGCTTCGTGGAACAGTTGCTGATCGATAATCCTGTCGACGTGGTAATCGACAATGTTCAGCTGGGAATACGCCCCGTAGAGTTCTGATGGACATGCTCTCATCGCGGCCACCGCGTCCTCGCGTGGATTCACAGTTGTGACTCGAAATGAAAAGGATTTCCGGCGATTGGGTGTGCCGGTGATGAACTCGTTTGGGGCGCCAGATGCCCGAAGGTGATTCCGTTTATCAGCTGTCCAAGAGGCTGCAATTCATGGCGGGGCGTGAGGTGACGGCGTCATCGTTGCGCGTCCCGCGGTTCGCCACCGTCGACTTCACGGGCATGACAGTGCAGCGCGTGTGGCCATATGGGAAGCACTTGTTCATGCAGTTCGGCGCAGATGGCCACGACGCGCAGATCCTGCACACGCATCTGAAGATGGAAGGCACGTGGTCCGTGCACCGTGCTGGGGCTCGCTGGTCGAAGCCCGGCCACACCGCGCGCGTCGTGCTCCAGCTTTTCGACGATGCCGGCGACATCGAGCTCGTCGGCCACTCCTTGGGGCTTGTCGACGTCTTCCCCGCGCGCGAGTACGAGACCGAGATGGGCTACCTCGGGCCCGACCTGCTCGCGGAGAGTTTCGACGTTGAGGAAGCGAAGCGCCGCATCCTCGCCGACCCGGACCGGGAGATCGGCAGAAGCTTGCTCGACCAAAACCGCGTCGCCGGCATCGGCAATGAATACCGCGCCGAGATCTGCTTCCTCGGCGGCGTCCATCCGGCGAGGACGGTGGCTGAGGTGGAGGAGGGCGGCGTGATCAAGCTCCTGCGTATTGCGCGCCGCCTCATGTGGGCGAATAAAGACGAGGTCAAACGCGTGACCACCGGTGTGAAGCGCGCCGGCGAGACCACCTACGTGTTTGGGCGCAACAAAAAGCCCTGCCGCCGGTGCACCACCTTGATCACCAAGGGGTTCTTAGACGGGCAGGGCGATTTAGAGCGCGTGATCTGGTGGTGTCCCAGCTGTCAGCCGGAGCCTGCTTTACAAGCCGAGTAAGGCGAGAGGTTCCGTTCTTGTACTCGAATTACTGAGGTCGGACCCCTGCTACTTGGCCACCCTCTGTCGTTACCACGACCCCGTTGCTGAAGTTATTGGATGCTTCTCTGAGCGATGAAGCCACAAAGCGAGCATCTAGGCGAGATCCCAAGACGTGGGCCCGGGCCACAACTGGCCCTCCTCGTGGAATCAAACCCAGCAGGGCGGCCACAAGGGCATCTCCGTCTTTCCCGGAAGCAGCTTCATCATGCATCGCCTTCGCCTCGCAGCTATTCAGGTGGAAGGACTTGATCTCCCGATAGCTATTCCCAGGTCCAAGTGCTTCTTGTCGCGATTCTCCTTCGCGGCTTTCGCCTACCTACGCAGGCTTCTTGAGCTGTCGCCCTTGGAGCGATGAGAACTGTGCTAAGAGAGACTCCGGCCAGAGTGATCCCCAGCGCCTTCTTGAGAGTCATGATGCTCATTTCTTCGTTTCTTTTCGATGACGAAGTTGGACACAAGAGCGAAACATGCGCCAATCGCAACCCCGGCGAGGAGGATAGTCGATCGAGCAGGCTGCTCTATGTCTCCTGCCGTGACGATGAGTAGAGCGATAGTCAATGCTCCTAAGACAAGAGCGATCTGAATAATGTACTGGACCTTGGCGGACATACTATTGTGTCCTTTCTCACATGTGACGTTGTTTGAAGTGGGGGAAATCCAAACTACTCTTTTTGAGAAACCTACACCCTGGAGCGTGAAACTGCAGAAAGCAAGCTGCCGTTCCGCTAGACCTTGCCAAGGGAACTTCATGGCCCAGAGCAATTTCTTCACGCCCTTTGAGCTTCCAATTTCAGGCACTCTGCGCTACCAATTTCAGGCACTCTGCGCTACCAATTTCAGGCACTCTGCGCTACCAATTTCGGGACCCCCACGCTACTAATTTCAGGGTTCGGGAAGAACCTGCCTAAGCGCTCGGCGCCTCGTTCTTTTCGCGGATCGCACGGCGGATAAAGAAGATGAGGAAGCCGAGCAGGATCAGGAGGAGGATCACGTAGACGACCTTGGAGTACTGGTCGATGTACCCGGTGACGGCCTCCCAGTTCTCGCCGAGCTTGAAGCCTAGGAAGATGAGGATGAAATTCCAGACGGCGGAGCCGAGGGTGGTCCATAGGCCGAAGGTGAGCAGGTTCATTCCTGTCTCTTATACACATCTCCGAGCCCACGAGACTCCTGAGCATCTC
>ERZ1031113.148-NODE-148-length-25392-cov-14.596045_pt1 | contig 25392 bp, 34 predicted proteins | sample MGYA00518225_ERZ1031113 | MGnify/ENA primary metagenome ERZ1031113 (study PRJEB33718, sample SAMN03159751) | human skin metagenome | collected 2014-05-20 | study: EMG produced TPA metagenomics assembly of the PRJNA266117 data set (Human skin bacterial metagenome...
ATGAACACTAACAACAAAGCAACCAACGCCCAAATGTCCGCCCTCAACCACAACATCACCCTCGCCCACGCCGAAATATCCATGGCAAACCGACTCATCGAACTCGCCCGAAGAGCCCAAAAAACCGGACGAGAACACATATTCCTCAAAGTATTTGACGACAACTTTGGCCCCGAATACGACGAATTCACCATCGAAGCACTCATCGACACCTACACCGCACTCATCATCGACCGCGAAACCGACATCCTCTTCCCCGCGGAACAAGACCGCCACGCCACCGCCCAAACCAAGTACCCCACCGACGACCACGCACGCTACTGGATCAACCAGGAATTCACCACCTACTTCGAAAAAACCACCTTCATGAACAACCTACTCAACAAAATCGATGAAGCATGGGACGACATCAATGCCTAAGAAACTCACACTCATCGCAGTCACACTTGCCGCAAGCCTCAGTCTCGTAGCCTGCGGCAACGACACTGCAGAAAACCCCCAAGCCGACGCGGACACCAACGTCGAATTCACCGACGACACCGCTACCGAAATCCACAAAAACATTGCCGCAACCCTCTCCGACCCCGCCTCCACCGAAGACGACATGCTCAACTACACGACACCCTCCTACGTGTCCTTTATCATGTCCACCTACGGCGGAGACTCCTACGAAGACGCGCGCGACATCGCCCTAGAACAAACCAAATACTGGGAAGCCGACAACACCACCCAGGAAAGAATCTCCGATGCCACCGCCACCGGAACCTCCGCCACGTCCTACCGAGACCGTGACATTGAGTGGGGGACCTACTTCAACGACCCCCAAACCAGCACCTGCGAAATCAAAGATGAATGGTCCCTCGACAATGGAACATGGAAACTAGACTACTCCGACATGAGCCAATGCGAGCAGCCGCCTAGCGCGCCATAGGATCGGGGACCTTTTCTGGATCAGGGCCCTTCTCTGGATCAGGAGCCTTCTCGTCCCCACCCGGCGTGCTAGGTACTTTCCATTCTGGTTCGCTCGGAGGGGCGGGCTGTTGTGTGCCTGTGACCATTTTGTCCATGAGTGGGTTGTGTTCTGACGTGGTGGTAGGTGTTGTTTCTTCTGCCGAGTCGTCAGAATTATCGTTTGGCATAAACCAGCTTGCGACCATGACACCTAGTGCGATGATAATGATCGCTAGGCTGACGTAGGCGGCAATGCGGTTTCGAGTGAATTCTTTGGTTTTCAATTTGTCTGTTCCCTTCGGGGTTTGAAAAATGCAGAATATGGTATGTTTAAGGGGCACATAGCACGTTAACAACAAGAAAGAGAGACTTTTTGTGTCTACACAAACATCTCTAATCCACAATGCTTACTCTAAGCCTACACCAGAAGTGACCTACACTGAGGTAGGAAAAATCAGCCCCCTGACAGCTATCAAGGAAGGGTTTGCGGCACAGTTTAAGTCCGGCAAGCCTGCTATTTGGTTAGCGTTTGCTTTTGTCAGCTGGGCTGTTACCACTGCTGTGGCAATCGCTGGATCGTATGCCCCATATTACATGGGCATTTCCACCATTGACGGTCAGCCGAAGGAAGACACGAGTGCGGGTTTGTGGGTTGCTGCCGCGGCAGTAACAGTCATTGCCAGTATTTTGTCTATGTACTTTACTTTCGGTACAACGCAGGCCTATATTCGCGGAACGCATGAAACGAACCCGAAGTTCTCGGACCTGTTTATCACCAACGGTAAGCGCATTCTGCGTAGTTTTGGTGTCGCAGTCCTCATCGGTGTTATCTATGCTGTGATCATGGCTGTGGTGGCGCTGCTTGCAAGTGTTGTGCTTAATATGGCTGACGCGGGTACTGTCACCCAGACCATTTACGTGGTCATTGTAGCTATTGTAGCCTTTGTGATCTTTATCGGGTTTACTTTTGCACTGTATGCAGTCATTGACTCTGACAAGGGCGTATTCGAGTCCATCAAGATCAGCTTCTCCGCAGCGTTCGCTAACTTCTTCCGACTGGCAGGTCTGCTGATCCTTACTACTTTGATCATGGTGGTTCCAAGCGCCATTCTGATTGGTCTGGGCGCATGGACTGGCAACGCCACGGTTGTGTCTATTCTTGTTTTGGTGTCCATTTTGTGGGTTGTTGTAGCCTATGGGCCAACAAACGTGGCACTTGTCTACGCCTACCGTGAAGCTACCCACGGTCCGCTGACCTTTGACGGTGCAGTGGTCCATGAGGGTGAGACTGCTATTGCAGACGAGGCGTATGAGCGTGCTCGCCAGGATGGTGCTGAGACTCGTGAGGCTTCTGAGCAGGTTCAAGATACTGCTGGTGAGGCAGTTTCTGATCATGTAGAAAAGCGAGGTCGTTTCGGACGCCATGACGCTTAAGCATTAAAACCACATACCCCTGGGCTGTTTGTGCAGCTTAGGGGTATTTTTGTGTGTTGACACGGTATTTTTCACCAACAGTGCCGGTGAGTGTGCTAAATTGGGTGCCACGTCAAAAGAACGTTTAAAAACAGAAACGGAGAATAGTGATCATGGCACTACCGAATATGACCGATAAGCAGCGCGCCGACGCCCTTGCTAAGGCAGCCGAGACCCGCGCTAAGCGAGCAGAGCTGAAGAAGAACCTGAAGTCTGGGAACACTAACCTTCGTGAGGTTCTTGCCACCCGCCATGAGGACCCGGTTGTGGGCCGTATGCGTGTGCTTGCTTTGCTGAAGTCTCTGCCATCTATTGGTGACGTGAAGGCCAAGGAGATTATGCGCGAGCTTGATATTTCCGAGACTCGTCGCGTACAGGGCCTGGGTTCTCGTCAGGTAGAGAAGCTGCAAGAGCACTTCGCTGCGTAAGAAAGGTTCCTATCATGCAGTGTGCTGGTGATGTGATCGGGCTTGATATTGCCCGTTTGAAGGCACTGGCTCTGTCGTCGCAGAAGGCGGATTATCGTGAAGTTATTGAGCGTGTCCGCCAGGGCGGGAATTTTGGTGACGTTACACCTCAGCAGCGTCCTGTGATTTCTGCTGCTGCACTGCGCAGTACTGTGGGCGAGGTTTTAGAGAAAACGTCGTGCAAGGGTGCTGTTTTTCATTGCCCTGTGGTGAAAACTGATGAGTCTTTTGTTGCGATGGATCATGTGGTTTTCACCCCTGCGGGTAACTTTGTTGTTGCCGATGTGAGCACTCAGGAGCCGTTGCGTTTTTGTACGGTAGACGGTGAATCGTATCCGGAGTCTGTGGATGTGTCGTCGCATGTTCGGCAGGTTGTGCAGGTGGCGGGGAGTGTGCCTATGGATGTGTCCGCGGTGATTGTTGCTGTGGGTGGTAAGGGTATGTGCAGTGTGTCTAATCAGGGGTTTATTGCTAATTCTTTGCAGTTAGCTGATGGTGTGGCTGATAGTGGTGTCCCTGTGTTGTTTTTGCCTGTAGAGCATGTTTCTCGTGTTGTTGAGGATTTTGTGTCTACGTCTGAGGCTGTGACTGATTGGGCGGAGGATTTTCGGGAGTTTTCTTCTGTTGTTCTTCCGGTGCGTGAGTCTGCGTAGGGTATGCTGGGGTTGGGCGCGGGAGCGAAACAGATTAGTGTCTATTTGCTAAATTAGCGGGTACAAGTCTTCCGCGCCCACCCCTTTCTTTTGCATAAAGAAAACCTCCCTCCTAGGATTTTGTGTTTTTAGGGGGGAGGTTTCTTTGTGTGCGTGTGGTTTATACTGCGGCCTTGATGCGGTCGAGGCGGAATCCGGACCACATGTCGGTGTCTGTTTGTACTACTGGTGCGGATTCGTAGCCGAGTTCGATGAGGTGTTGGCGTGCTTCTTCGTTTTGGGAGATGTCAATGATTTCGAAGTCTGCGCCCATGGAGGTGAGTGCTCGTTTGGTGGCTTGGCATTGTCCGCAGGCTGGGCGTGTGTAGAGTGTGATCATTGTTTCTCCTTGGTTTCTAGTTGTTCTTTGAGTTTTTTGTTTTCTTGTTCTAGCTTTTGTGCTCGGTCATGTTCTTGTAGGTACATGTGGGTGATTGTTAGGTAATTTTCTTTGAGAAGGTTGTGCTGTTCTTCTGCTTTATTTACTACCCTTTTCCATTGTGGGTTGATACCCAGGTTTCCTACGTGATCGAGTTCGTACTCGGCTAGTATGGGTTTGACTTCGTTTAAGTAGTGGTGTGTTGCTTCGTAGGCTTTGTGTATTTGGTGGTGGGTGAGTTGGGTGTTGCTCATTGTTTCTCCTTGGTTTTTGTGGTTACTGCTTTTATGTTAGCGAAACCGTGGAAAGGATTCCAATTGTGCGGAAAACCCATGAAGACCCTACTCCAGAATATGAACCTCCTTTATAGTGACGACTATGTAGCATGGTCACTTTTCTTGGTGGATTTTGGGTAGGGGTCTGATTGTAGCGCATGGGTGGGGTGTTGGTGAGAGTTGTATTCGGTGTGGGTTTTCGTGAGCTGGGCTAATTCTTTTTTTGTGATAAAGTCCACATGACCTGCTATGTTTAGTGTTTTAAAGCACGTTTAGGTTCTTTAACTAAAGTTTCAAAAATCGAATTAAAATGCTATACTCGAAACCCTGGCACCAAAGAAAAGGAGAAACCCTACCATGCCAAAAAACCCTACCGCCCAACCAAAACCTTGGGTATTCGTTCTCAGTATCGTCGCAGCAGTCCTCGTCATTGCTGTCATCGTGGGACTCGTAATTAATGGTAGCCCCAGCAAAACAGATCACATCGCCGAAGGCAAAGAAGTCACAGAAACCCAACTCAAGTCTGAAGTAAAAGACGGCGTTGTCACCCTGACTTCTGACAAAACTGACAAGAAAGCAAAAGAGGTCACACTCTACGAAGACTTCTCCTGCTCCTATTGCGCCAAGCTGGCACAAGCCACAGACGACAACATGAAAAAGGCCATCGAAGACGGGGACCTCATTGTCCACGTCGCAGGCCTTAACTTCCTAGACCGCGGCGAGGCCGGGCACTCCACTAAGTCTCTGGCCGCAGCCCTAGAAGCAGCACAGGAAGACGCCGACCAGTACTGGACACTGCGCAGCTTCCTGCTAGAAAACATTGAAGACGTCCACGACACGTGGGATACCACGCTGCCGGAGTCTTTGCAGAATATGGGCATCGACTCTAAGATCACCGACGCTGCAAAGAACAATACTGAGGACGCCAACTCCAAGGCTGAGAAGAACACGGAGGAGATTAAGAAGGTATCTGAGGTTCAGACTCCGACGCTTATTCACGACGGTAAGTCGATTGATACGAGCGACACGTGGGTTGAGGACTTGATTAAGGGTTAAACCTGGGTCTTTATTTTCTTCGTCATTTACTGCCCGTTTGTTAAACTTGGAAGTTAGTAGTTAGGTTAATTTTCAAGTTTTTCAAACGGGCAGGACTGGTTTTTATGGCAGACAAGGTGTCTTTTTCTACGAGTAGGAATTCGGGGCAGGAGGAGGTTTCTCGCGCTTCTGAGGACGTGAGCTCTCCTGATACAGGTTCGGTGGATTTTTCCACGTCCCGTAACACTGGTTCCAGCCAGTCTGCGTCTGACGCGACGAGTGCTTCTGGCGGGGATAGTGTAGATACTTCTTCAGCTGGTGGTCCTGTTAATTTTTCAACGTCGCGTAATGCTGACACACAGCAGCCTGCGTCTGATGCAACAAGCGTATCGAGTACGGATAATGTGACTGCTTCTAGTGCTGATAGTCAAGCTACCAGCACTGATTCTGCGGGTGGTCCTGTTAATATTTCCACCTCCCGCAACACCACCACACAGCAGCCTGCATCGGACGAGACTGCGCCGTCCACGACAGAAAACGTCACCGCATCCAGTACCGATAGTCAAGCCACCAGCACCGACTCCGCGGGTGGTCCTGTTAATATCTCCACTTCCCGCAACGCTGGCACAGAGCAAGCAGCGTCGGATGATGCTACACCGTCTACGACAGAGAACGTGACTGCGTCCAGTGCCGGTAGTCAAGACTCCAGCACTGATTCTGCGGGTGGTCCTGTTAACATTTCTACTTCCCGCAACGCTGCCACAGAATCCGCATCGGACGACGCAGAGCCAGCATCGGACGACACTGCGACATCTACGACAGAAAACGTGACCGCATCCAGTGCCGACAGTCAAGACTCCAGCACTGACACTGTTGACATCTCCACCTCCCGCAACAACACCGACTCCACCGGCACCAGCACAGAACTTTCCACAGCCAGCGACACCATCGGCGCAGACAGCGACGGACTAGAAAAACTACTAACCGGCCTAACTCAATTCTGCGAAAACCTCGCACAAGCAATCGACAAGTTCATGCCCGAAGCCAGCGACGAAAGGTTCCAAGAACTAGAAAACGGCGCGCTTAAAGACACCGGAATCACCGCACAAAACATCATCGACACCGCACAAGGAGTCTCCACATTCCTGCGCGGCCTGGCAGAAATCTCCGAAGACGCAGTCAACGACATGGACGCCATTGACACACCTTCTTCCACCAGCACCTCTGCCACAAAAGACAACGTCTCCTTCAACATGGACGACGTAATCGACGACGAAGATGTTGAAACCACTGACACAGAAACCACCGCACAAGAAGACACCGAAGTAGAGGCAACCAGCGCGGAAGAATCTACAGACACTGCAGAGACTGAGGACACCGCGGGCGGCGAAACCACGTTCTCCACCTCCCGCAACGAAGCAGAAGAAGCAGCAGCAGAAGCCACAGACCTTCGCACTGAATCTGCTACCGCCACCGCAGAACAAGCCACAGAAGGACGACACCTCTCCGACGACACTGGCACAAACACCACACCAGAGTCTACAGAGACCTCAGCAGACACCGCTGATGCCGCTCCGCTGAAAGCCCAGGCCGCGGCAGAAACCAGCCTGTCTGCAGAATCTGGCACACCCGCAGGCCACGTCCCCGACTCATCGCCCGTAGCCACCAGCGGACCCACAAAATCCGCAGGCGACGTCATCAACACACCCGATAGCGGCCCGGCGCGTGATGTGCTGCGCAGTAACGCTCCTGCTATTAAGGAAACCTACCCGGATGTTCCTATTAGCGACGCGAAACAGAAACAGATCGCAGCGGAGCTTATGGGGCAAAACTCTGGCACGGGCAGTAAGCAGCCGGTAGACACCATTCACCTAACTGACCAGCAGGTACGTACCCTTGCTGAAGCCATCGCCCATAACATTAACCTGCGCCGTCAAGCTATGGCTGAGCAGATGATGTCGCAGATTGACATGGGTAGTGTTGATTCCTTCGGCGGTGGCGGTGCAGGATTCCAGGCCGGTGAGCTTTCCAACGACTACCAGCAGGCGGTTGTGGAGCTGGCAGAACAAATTGTTGGCACCCAGCCACCAATCCCATATGCGTGGGGTGGCGGCACGCTAGAGGGCCCGTCGCAGGGTATTTCTGACGGCGGTGGTTATGCGGATGCGTGTGGCGACTACAACAAGATTGGTTTTGACTGCTCCGGCCTGGTGCGCTACATGTTTTACCAGTTAACAGGTGTGGAGCTGCCGCGTGTGTCTCAGGCACAGTTTGAGTACTGCCAGCCTATTTCTGATCCTATGCCGGGTGATATTGGGTTCCCTGCGGGCGGTTCCCCAGGCCACGTGTTTATGTATGTGGGCAATGGTGAGATTATTGAGGCGCAGCAGTCTGGTACTGTGATGATGTTCTCCCCTGCTGATGCGTCGTATGTGTGGGGTCGTCCGCCAGAGTCGCCGAACTGGGATGTTTAAGGAAGGCTAGTTATGCACTTTGACACGGTAAACGTGTGGGACGATGCTGTGTGTGAAGACGGAATCGTCTACTTTTCTTCTGTTGTTTTGGATGTTCCTGCGCACCCGGACACTGACCCTTTGTTGGGGCTCATCCAAAAGCACGGCTACGACACGTACGTTGAAACAGAAGAAGGGCTTTTTGCTATTACATTTGTAGACGGTCGGAAAGTCTTTGTCACTCAGCTACAAGAAACCTTTTAATTATGATCACCCCTTCTGCACTTGCCCAAGCTCACTACACTTCTTATGGTGCTAATGCTTTGCCTGTTGACCCTTATCGTATTGCGCGCAGTCTAGGGTGGCAGGTGCTTCTTACGGCGCAGGTTGATTGTATTGACATTGACCATGTGGAGCGTGTTATTTCTCTTCCGGCGCGTCGTGTTGATGAGTTGCGGTTGCGTGGTGAGTGCGCTGTTGGTTTGGGGAAAACGTTTTTCGATAACGATGAGGACGCGCAACAATACGCCGCAGCACTCCTCATCCCCGACGACGTATACGGACTCCTAGCCGACCCTGTATCCGCACAACGCGAACTGTGGGTGCCAGACGAGTTCATCTATGCCCGCACCCAACACACCGCGGTTAAATAAGCCAGTACTGCTCTTCCTTACCCGCAGTCCACGTAATATCACGATACGTATTACGAGCAATAGACCTAAGCGACCCGTCTGGCAGCTGCTGCAAAGAATACTTCGCAGACCTAGGAATGTCAGAGCCCACGCGGATAGTGAGGATACCAGCACGAGAGGGAATCTCGCCCTCCTTCTCCGTGACCACAATATCCGCCTGCCCGCGCTTAGTAGTAATACGCGGCGACTCCATGAAACGAACCCACTCCTTCCACTGCTCACTTGGCGATTCCACAATAATGTGCTCACCGGAGGCAGCAAGTCGAGCAAGAATATTGCGCACAGCCTTCGGGTTAGCCGCGGTATAGAGAACCTCACCTTTAGCAGACACAGTGGTAAGAGAAACGCGCCTGCGGTCACCCTCTTTAGTTTCACCAATAAGCGCACCAACACCCCACGCTGGGCCGGTTTCCACATCGAAATCGTTAGGGTGCTGCTTAGTGACTGTGGGGCTAGAAGTGTTAATGGGCGGGTTGGGGGCAAGTGGTAGCAAATAGGAGACAAGGTCGCCTTGCACACCCGGCATTTTCTTCAACTTTGATTTGTGTGCCACAGTTTCAGTCTTGTCCTCACCCATAAGCGCCACATACGTTTTAATGGACGCGCCCTGGTTTTTAGCCTGGGGGCGGATATGGCGCACTACTCCGAAGGCTTTAGCGTTAGTCTGGAGCTTAGAGGGGTTGAACACAAGGCCGGGGCTGGAGTACATGGCAACCCAGTGGTTTCCTTCGCCCATATCGGTACGGTGCTCATGGTCAAAAGCGTTTCCTACCCAGGGGGATACCTCATTATCGAAGGCCTGGAGTTCGGATTTAGACATGATGCGTGCTCGCCACCCGTTATCGGTGAGTTTATTGCGTAGGCGTTTGGCGGCAACTTCAGTCACGCGAGTAAGACCTACTTCCGGCCCGTCGTCTTCACGTCGCCTGGTGTTGACCGCGGGCAGGGAGGCGGATAGTCGGATAGTGACCTCGATGATGGTGCGCAAACGTCCCATGTGGCCGTGGAGAACTTTGTTGTAGGCGCGAGAATAGGGGGCGTTGTCGGCGGTGCGGTAGCCGAAGGAGATGACATTAATGTTGTCGACGTCGATGTCGTATTGGTGGAGCTCGGAGATAATGACCGGCAGTGGGATATTGGGGATTCCGGTGCCGTCGTCGGTGTAGGCAATGGTTTCTAGCGGCGAGGGGGTCAGCTCAATGAACATGCTGGCAGTGTCACCGTCGTGGCTGATGGTCATGCCGGTAGAGCGATCCACGCTGACGGTGTGTCGGTCTTCGCGGGTGGTGGTTTTTCGGTATTTGGTTTGTTTGCGTTGTTGGTGCAGGGATAATCCTGCGGAGAGGGGGAGGATGTACCAGAATATGAGGATGGCACACACAACTGCCGCGGCGATGCCCGCATAGGGGTGGATGGTGTAGGCGATAAGGGAGATGAGGCAGGCGGCGAGGATGTTGATGATGGTGTAGGCGAAGCGGTTCATTATTTTTTCTGGTTCCTTTTTTGGGTTGAGAGTTGCTGGGTGAGTTTGTTTGTTCCGAAGGCGGCGAAAAGAATGACGCTTACCAGTGCGATGATACCTGTGGCTATCATGGCATAGAGGTAGGGGTCTTGTGGGGTTTTCCTTTCGGGGGCTTGTTGGGATGAGGTGGTGGTTTTAGGTGAGTATCCCGCGGTGGTAAGTACACCGAGTGGGTCGATAACACCTGCGCCGTAGACGTTGGTGAGGGCGTCTGGTCCTGGTCGGGAGGCGGATTTGATGCGGTCTTCGACGTCTTTGGGGCTCAGGCCGGGTTCTTTTTCTAGCATGAGGGCGACGAGGCCTGAGACGTAGGCGGATGAGAAGGAGGTGCCGGTGAGTTTGGTGAGGTTTCCTTCTTCGTCAGCAGAAGCGTTGGTAATTTTGCCGTTTCCTTCGGGGTCGAGTCCGATGATGTCGGTGGCAGGTGCTGCGGTGTCTACCCAAGGTCCGGACATGGTGGTAAGGAATGGTTGCATGGTGGGTGTGGTGCCGCCTACGGAGATGAGGGTGGAGGTGTAGTAGGAGGGCATGGAGATGGTGGTGGCTCCTTCCCAGTTGCGTGGGTCATCGCCGTGTTTGGGGTCGAAGCCGGGGTTGGGGGTGCAGGATGATCCGTTGGCGTTGCCTGCGGCGGTGACCATGATGACGCCTTTTTGGTAGGCGTAGTTGAGTGCTGCTTTGAGGTCGTTGGTGTCGACTTCGGTGTCTGAGGGGTAGCAGGAGGTAACAGACATGTTGATGACGTCTGCTCCCATGTTGGTGGCGCGGACGATTCCGTTGGCGAGGGTGGCGAGTGTGGAGGAGGCTTTGTCTTTGTCTTCTTCTTTTTCTGGGCCGTATGCGCCGGAGGTTTGTCGGATGCTGATGAGTTCTGCGTCGGGGGCGATGCCTTGGAAGGTGTCGTCGGGTGAGGGTTGTGCGCCGATGATGCTGGCGATGAGGGTGCCGTGGTGGTCGCAGTCTTCGAGGCCGTTTTTCCCCATGACGTAGTCGCCGCCGCCTTTGAGGTTGGGTAGGCGTGGGTTGGGGGTGACTCCGGAGTCGATGATGGCTATTTTGACGCCTTTGCCGGTGGCGTATTTGTGGAGTTCTGTGGTGTTGAAGGCTTTGTCGACGGGGGATTGTGCTGTGGGGTCGATGTCGTCGGTGAGTCCGGATGTTGCGCATTGTGCGGTTTGTTTCATGGGGACTGTGGGTTTGGGTTCGCCGCCGTCGGGTACGGGTGCGGTGATGTTGGACATGTCGGGTTTTTCGACGGCGTGTGCGAGGGTGGGTGTGGTGAGTAGGGTGGTGGCGGTGAGTGTGGTGAGTATTTTTGTGACGGCGCGCATGGGGGTTTATTTTAGCAGGGTGTTCGGGGTGGTGTGTGGTTTTTGGTGTGGGTGCGGTGTGGTTACTTTAATTGCGTTAGTGGAGCGGGGTGGGTAATGTTTGAGTTTAGGCATTGATTTTTGTCCAGGAAAGACCATGCTACCTATGACCACGCCATTTGTTGTCATTCTTCTTCTCACCGCGATTATTGCGCTAGGGGTTGCTGTTTCTAATCAAGTTGTAACAGCCTCGAAGTATCATCATGGAAGAGCACATTACGATGAGCTGCAGCAACAAAGAGGTACTACCGCCATGGTTGTTATTGTTGTCATTGTTGTGTTGGCAACATTGCCGTTTGTTTTTTCGCTTGCTTCTGACGTTTTTAGCGACGAACAAGAAAAAGATAATGAGACTACTACCAGTGAGTCTGCTACTGAATTAAGCAACTAGTTTTTTAAGAAAGGACACACGTTATGGACCCGCATACCGTTGACACTCTGATTATGGGAGCCCTAGCGCTTGTTGCCGTTGTGATTTTCATAGTCCCTGTTGGCATGTACATTCACAACATCTTCCAAGAGGTCTCCGATGAATCCGCGGAACACTCCCGAGCCCGGCGCGAGGAGTATGCGTCTGCGCGGCTGCGTATTATTTTGATGGGTTTTGTGACCATGCTTGTTTTTGTCGGGTTTACTGTGGTGTTTTTTATGGTGCTGTAGCGAAACGTTTGAGGCGGTAGCATGGAAATAGAGTTTGTACACAAAGAGTGTAATGCGGTAATATATGAGGCGTTCATCGGCGGATTCGATGACATTTACGCCTGCCCCGTCTGTGGGTCATGGTTCGATTTAAAGGAAACACTTGATGAAATACACATTCAACTTCAACACTGCGTGTCCTAGCTGCAACCGCACCCTGCCAGACTCGTGGGAGTTTAATATGGACCAGGAATTTGAGTGCCCTCACTGCAACGATCTCATCACCATCGAAGTCGCTGTCGTGCCTCGAATGGTCTACACCGACGAACCCGCCTCCTGGGGTCCTAGCACGCTTAACATCGCTGCGGAATCTTTTGCAGGAACCGAGATGGGTGTTTCTGTCCTTGATTCTGAACCGGGCGGAAAAACCTACATGGACGCAGAGGCAGCACGAGAGATTGGCCGCGCTTACTTTGCTGCCGCCTCTTTAGCAGACCGAACGAATGCGCAGCACAGTGGATAGTCTTTTGCTGCGCGACAACTCGCATACCATGCTTGTGGTGGTCGACGTGCAGTACCTGTTTGCAAAAACCGCTGACCCCGAAGGTCGCGTAACAGGCTATATTGCTGACCACATTGACCGCGGCGGCTACGGGAAAATCGTAGCAACACGGTTTGTTAACCGTCCAGGCTCCTTAGCTGATACTGAGCTCGGATACACCCTGGGCATGCCCGGTGATCCTGCTACACAAACGCTGCCCGCAATCACCCGGCGCGTAGAGTACACCGTGGATCACACTGGCTATGCACCACAGAGCAAGGACATGGACATTTTGGTTAAACAAGCACAAGACCACAGCATTGAGCGTGCTGTGGTCATGGGTTTTGATACTGACGCGTGCGTGCTATCTACTGCTTTTGCCCTGTGGGATAGGGGTATGCCTGTTGCTGTAGCCGAGCGTGGGTGTGCCTCATCTGGGGGCCAGTTGATGCACGAGGCTGGGCTGGGTGTTGCGCGTCGGTCGTTGCTGGTTGTTTAAAGGGGTGCTTCGCAAACGGGGCAGGTAACGTCGCCTTCGTTGTCGCCGAAGTAGCCGCAGCTGTGGCATTCGATGATGTCTGTGCCCATGATTTTCTCCTTTTACTGGGGGGGGTAGTTTAGTGTATCAGGAGACACCGTTTTGTGGAATACTACCGCTGCGTATTATAGTGTGAGTGTCTCTTTTAGAGGCAACTTTCCTTTTGAAGGTATAGAGAATGAACACACTCCCCTGTTGCCGGGTTTCTGGCAACAGGGGTTTCTTTTTGGCGTGTAGTAGTGTGCTGTTCTCTTTGAGACCCCTTTCTGAGCCATTTTGCCTTATAAAGTTAGCAGCAGAGGGACTTTTGTTGTTTTTAGCGCCAAACCATTAAAACAATGTACAATAAGAAAAGACGCCGACCATGTCTTTTGCACGTTTCAAACCCCAACACACAAGGAGAAACCCTTGAACCCCAACACCATCGAAAACTTCGATACACTCACCCGCAACGCCGCCAAGGACCACACCATCCTCCTCGGCAGCTACAAGAACCGCGCCGGAACAACCTACGGCAACGCCTTCGCCGCACACGACCTCACCAACCCCCTGACCGCACACGTGCTCATCGAAGGCCGCGCCGGGGCTGGAAAGTCTGTGCTGGTAGAAAACTATTTGCGCACCGCAGACCAGTTCCCGGACGAGTTTTCTGTCCTGTACCTTGGAGTTCGAAACAGTTACAGTGGAGAATACCCTAAGACCAACGCCGCGCAGGTAATTGAGACACTTGACAATGTGGGCGATGAACTCGTTCGTCGACAATCCGTCCTGGAAAAAGCTAAGGTCTCCAGCATTAACGAACTGGAGCAGTCCGATAGCGATACTGCACTGCCGCGTCTTATTGTCGTCATTGATGGTCTCGATTATTTCCTGCGCACAGTCGACGGGCTGGGTCGTGATCGTATTGCTCGCCACATTGGGAGCGTCGGTCGTCTTGGACGCGCGCTAGGTGTGCATTTGGTTGCCACCACGCAGTCTGAGCGAGCATTGCCGTATTCTTCTTGTACTGATTTGTTCCCGTCTATGATCCGGTTCCGTGCTGACGGTGTATTGATGGCTAATTCTGGTGAGGCTGTGTGGAAAGTAGGCGGTCAGACGGGTGACGTGTTTAGCGTCTTTTCTGATCTATAAATAGTGTGAGGATACAGCCTCTTCTGCTCAAACTTAGGGCAGGAGGGGCGTATTTTTGTGGCCCTTGACGTCCTCCCCACTCGCACAGGCAGAGTTTTTGTGAAACATTTTTCGCAAAAACAATATACAATCAAAAAGACACCAACCATATGTTTTGCACTTTTCCAACCCCTAATACACAAGGAGAAAAGCCTTGAACCCTAACACCATCGAAAACTTCGACACACGCGCCCACGATGCTGCCAAAGATCACGCTGTTCTCCTTGGCAAGTACAGAAACCGCGAAGGAACACTCTATGGCGACACCTTCGCGGCACACACCCTAACTAAGCTCCTGACTGCACACGTACTCATCGAAGGCCCCACAGGATCCGGAAAAACTGTCCTGGTGCAAAACTACTTGCGTACCGCAGACCAGTTCCCAGACGAATTCACCGCCACCTACATTTCAAACCGAGACAGCTACTCCAGCAACTATCCTGCAACGAGTTTCTCCGAAGCCGCGGATCTGCTGGAGGAGATTGATAAGGAGCTTATTGAGCGTCAAGATATTCTAGAACACGCGGGTCTTCGTAACATGAACGAGTTAGAGGCATCTGATAACACTGATATTCCACCACGCCACATCGTGATCATTGATGACCTGCTGAATCTGCTGAAGGACGCGGAACATGCGGACCGCGGCAACAGTGTTGTGGACATTGTTGAATGGATCACCCGCATTGGGCGCTCGGCAGGGGTCCATCTCGTTGCTACTACACAGTCTGAACGCGAATTGTCTCGTATTTTTGACACCGATGTGTTGTTGCCAGTGATCCGGTTCCGTGCTGACGGTGTGCTGATGGAAAAGTCTGGTGAGGCTATGTGGGATATGATCGGTCAGAAGAGTGACGTGTTTAGTGTTTTCTCTGACCTCTAAATAATGTGGGGTTATGCCCTCTTCTGCCCGACTCAGGGGTAAGAGGGGGCATATTTTTATGTCCTGTGCTCACGGTGACTTTCCCCCGTTCTCACGGACGAGGCTTTACTGAGACATTCTCGATAATGTGGGATTGCGCTCGCTTCTGCCCGACTCGGGGGTAGGAGGGGGTATATTTTTGTACGTTATGATCGCAATGACGCGTATGATCGCAATGATTTTGTACCTGTTTTAGAAAAACCACCACCTATACTTTCCTTAGTTACCCCCCCTATGCAAGGAAAGAAGAAAACCTGTGACCACCTACGCCCCCGCCCACTACCGAATCCTATCCACGAAGCAGACAGAAAAATTCATTGCAACCCTCACATCTGCAAGCCACGGCCAGGACGTAGAGAAAACCGTTGAGCACGCAATCAACGAGCTACTCCACGACGCTTTAACCACCGTCTACCCCAGCGGCAGCATTGTCCACGACTACCGCCACAACACTGACGGATACTTCCACATCACCGGAGTAGAAAACCCTTATGCACTGTTGGTTGAAGCTAAACGCGATCTTTCCTTGTCGGAATCTAAAAAGGACCGCGCTGTAGTGTACGCGCAAGTGTGTGCCTACTTGCGTCGTTTATCGGCAGATTCTGCTGTGCCCACAGTTGTGGTGGTATGCGACAACAATGAAGTTTTTGGTCTACGTACCGCCGCGTTGGAAAAGTATGTGAAGGACGATTCCTACGCGTGGGATGAGTTTTCCGCATCGACCATGTACAAGGACGGTTCTCTGCTTGCTGATTTGATTAATGATCACAATATTCAGCACCCGTATGTGCATGATATTCGCACTGGGTTTGATGCGGATATGTTTATTTGGTCTATTGATGCAATGGGCCAGGGGTCTGCGCCTTTTCGTGTGCCGATCAATAAGGATAGTTTAGATCATGTGTTTACGCGGTTTAAGATGGAGGTGTTGGGTACGGATGCGACAGGGTTGAAGAACAAAGATGAGATTTCTTTGTTTATTGATATTTTGCGGGGGTGTGATGATATTTTTCCACATCCGAAGAAGCCAAATACCTTGTTGTGGAAAACGAAAACCATTACCGTTGATACGTATCGCTTCGAACACTTCTGGGCACAGTACCAAGTAGGCGTCTACACCCTCGACGAAATTAAGGCTGTGACTGAGATTGCAGACACACTCATTGAAGAAACAGACCGACGTTTCACTGGCGACTTCTGGACCCCTCCCCACTGGGTAGACAAGGCACACGAATACATTGAGAAGGATCTGGGTGAAGATTGGAAACAACGCTACGTGGTGTGGGACCCCGCGGCGGGCGCGTTGAATTTGACGCGTGATTATAAGTTTGGGGAGTTGTATAGTTCGACGTTGATTCGTGAGGAGCTTGAGATCGCTTCGGATTATAACCCGGAGGGTGTGAAGTTTCAGTATGATTTTTTGAATGATGACATGATTCTTCACGATCCGGAGGTGACTGCGGAGGATATTGTGGGCATGTCCCGGCGCGGGGAGTTGAAGATGCCGGGTGAGTTGGTGGAGGCGTTGTATGCGAATAAGCCGGTTGTGTTTTTTGCGAATCCGCCTTATGGGCAGTCTGGTTCAGGACAGGGGCGGAACCATAAAGCGGGTGTGAATAACACAGCTGTGGGCGAGCTTATGGACGGTCTAGGCCATGCTCGTATGGAGTTGTATACGCAGTTTATCTGGCGTACGAAGGAGTTAGCCAAGGTATTTGGCTACACTTCTGGTTTTCACTTCTTCTTCTTCAATAAGGGCTTTTTGACCAGTCCGAACTTCGGTAAGTTCGTAGCTGATCTGACTTCCGAGTTCACATACCGTAACGGGTTTATGCTGAATGCCGGGGAGTTTTCCGGCACCTCGTCGGAGTGGGGCGTGATCTTTAGCCACTTCGAGATTGGCGGGACGGACCAGCGCGAGTTCGGCTACACCGTACTGGAATCGGACAAGAATATGTCGATTAACAAGTTGGCGGAGTGGACGGGACGGAATGTACCTCGCGGGGAGACACTTAGCAATTGGTTTAGAGAGATTGCTCAGAAAAAAGCAGGATCTAATAATCCCGGTACTAAAAATGGACTAGAACCCCCGAGCACTAAAACAGACAGATCTCGAATGGGCAATGGAGCGCTTGGTGTCTTGATGCAATCAGGAGATACTGTAGCCAAGTCTGATAAGTACATTGGACTTTTCACTATGGGAGTGGCACAGGGGAATGGCCGCGATGTAACCAGAGACAATTTCACTCGCGCCGCGGTAACGTTCTCGATCCGTCGTAGTGTGCAGGAAGTGGTTGCTGATCAGAAGCTCTTGTGGGTGCGGGATAAGGATATTTTCACTCGCCCGCCAGAAGAGCTGTTGACACCGGAATTCGTGGCTGACTGTGTGGTCTATTCCTTGTTTGATCGACAAAGCAACCAGACCTCGCTGCGTAACTACGAGTACAACGGTAAGACATATCGTGTGGTCAATGAGTTTTTCCCGTTTAGTGTGGATGATATGAAGCAGTTGGCGCAAGAGCATCATAATACGGTTATTGAGGCGGACATCACCGGAGAAACAGACAGGTTTGTCTACCAGTGGCTTGCAGACCGCCCCAACGACCTTAGCGAAGAAGCACACGCACTCCTTGACCTCGCCTGGCACATCCTCGAAACCAGCTTCAACAAACGCCCCAACCACTACACAATCCACCCACGCTTCCAACTACAAACCTGGGATGCGGGCTGGAAACAAATCAATGCTCTCGTCTTCGGCAAAAACCGTTTAGACAACGACATTTACAATGAGTACTACGGTAAGTGGCGGCAAACACTTAAAGCACTGGGTGACAAGATCGCTTCTCAGGCCCTGGACGCTGGAGTTATTTAGGGCATAGCAAAGCCCCGCAACGCACCAGTTACGGGGCTCCTTTTATGCTGCGAGCGTCTAAATCTGCTCAAGCTTACGGAGCACATCCAACTTTGCCTGCAAAATAGCATTATCGCAATACGACTCACCGTCATCCTCTGCAGGATCGAGGTACACAATCTCCTCCGCCTTAGTGTCATACATGCCACGATCAGCATAAATACCGGACAGAGTAGAAATCTCGTCCTTCAACTCAGCAACAATACTCTTAACAGACATGCTGGTTCCCTTTCGTTTTTAACTACAACGTTCCAACACAGACTTTAACACATCACGCTCATCCGACGTCATCGACAACCCGTACGTATCCTTAATATCCACCTGTAAAGCAGCATACGCGCACTGGAAATCCGAATTATGCGGAACAAGCCACTGATCCGCCGCACGACCAGCCTTCTCCTGTGCCTCCGGGCCATCTACCGCCAACAACAAAGACGTATCGTTCGCATAATTCACACGCTCCTGCTGCGACCATTGCCACGCACCAGAATCCCACGCGTTCTCCAAAGACACAATATGGTCTACCTGCACCAGGCGGCTAGTTGTTGTGCCTTTGCGATAACGAATCTCGCGCCCCGTGTACGGGTCCTTTTTTAATGTTCCGGTAGAAACTACACACTCGTCTTCGTCTTCAAATGTTGTATCGTCTAAATCACGCCCCAGCACGTCATCGCGGGTATTGCACCCATTGCCGCCCGTCTCCGTGGTGTTATCGTCTGTCCACGCGGAACCAAACTGCTTTTCGCGGCTAAATACTGGGGCGCGTGGCGTGTCATTAATGAAGATGTAGTCCAGGGTTTCTAATGACCTGTTTACATCAATATCAATGCCCTCACTGGAGCCGCCACCAAGTACGCCAGCAAGATCGGGGCTATAGTCCTTGATTGCGTTACAGCCGCTGAGAAAAATAGTTGATACCGCAACCCCTATAGCAATAGTTTTTTTAGCAAACATACTAACCTTCAAAATTTCCAAAATTTGCGTATTAACCGGCAACTTAAGCTAGTATAGCGGGAGAAGAAGTAAAAATACTGACAAAACCTTGCCCCTGTACACGGAGGACATTATGGACACACCTCACGCTAAAGAATACGACTTTGATACTTTGCCACCTGTACTCTACGACAATGAGGCCTACATCACAGGCGCAGGTGAGGCCACCATCGTCTCAGCCCGCACCGTCTACCTCAACCAAGGCACACTACGAGTCCACGGCACCGGAACAGAAACCATCGTCGTGAAAGCCTCCGGAGACAGCTCCGTATCCGCATACGGCAACGTCCTCGTCCTCGCCAGCGACCAAGCACGCGTCTACTCCTACAATAACTCCTATGTTGTTGCCAGCGGCCAGGCCAACGTCCTAATGTTCGACGCTGGTGTCCTTGTCGCAAACGACGCAGCTCGCGGCATTTTGCACAACAACGCACAAGGATACGCGCACGGCCAGGCCATGATCCAAGGATTCGAAAACGCGGCCTTGACCGCAACAGACGAATCCATTTTGTCCGTACGTGATAATGCCCGAGCAGAGCTTCGAGGCAACTCTACTGCCTATGTGTACGACCTAAGCGTTACCCACGGCTATGATACGGCGCACGTGTATGTAGAATCCCCACTTGTTAGTGTGCAGCTACGCCACAACGCTGTTGTTGAAGTATCCAACGCTGAGATCGCGTCCACCCTACACAGTCCGGATAACCGTCCAGATAACTTCCTTGTGTTCTACCAGCCGTCTACTGATGAGCCAAGCGGTATGATCCATTTGGCTGACGGGTCTCGCCTCGTGGTTGATGAGTCTGCAGAACCGGCCCCTGAGACACCGGAAACACAACCCCAAGAGCCCGGCGCGGTGGAGACCGAGGACGTGTCTGTTGACGACGAGATTGAGTCTTTGGGCCGCCATGGTCACGAGGGTGGCATGTCGGTTGCGGATTTGTTGGCGCGTAATGCTGCAGAAGAAGACACGTCTTCTGATTCTGACGACGAGCTGGGGTTGTTCACTGACGACGAGGACGACGAAGATGAGGTGCAGCCGGAACAAATTCGCGCCGGGTCGTCAGAGAGTGAGTCGGTGTCTGATGGGTTGAGTTCTTCTGATCCTTCGTCGTTGCTTGATGGTTTTGAGTCTGAGTCGTTTGCTGCCACCACTGAGGAGCCTGCCGTGGAGCCGGTTGCGAGTGAGTCTGCAGACCGCCCGGTTGAGGACACTGCCCCGGAGCCTGTTAGTGCTGAGCCTGCCGCAACAAACGAACCACAACCCGCCCCAACCGTTTCCCGCGGCGGTTTCCGACCCCAGAAACCAGACAACTCTGCGCCTGCCGGTGCCCAATCAACCACCATGAAACGCCCCGAAGGTGACACCGCCCAAGAACAGTTGGAGGGCCAAGGCTGGGCCATAATTACCCCTCCAACGGGAATGATGTTAGGATTGGAGTATACTTCAGATGAAGAAGTTGCTTCGTACCGCTCATCGTCAGCAGCATCAAGCTCATCTTCTGATTCTTCTTCGTCCACAGTCTCCGACGACAATGACGTAGAAGAGTTTGACTTTGGTGACGACGATGACGATGATTTTGACCTGACGATTCCTGGATACGATAAGGACTAATAACTTATGGCTTCTGTTCAAGAGTTAATGAAACGCTACGGTGGCGACACTCCTGATGACAATGGTGCCTCGGAGACCGCGTCTCAGCCCGCCCCATCGACTGCTTCACCTGCCTCTTATGAAAATAAGCCGCAGGACCACGAGACCGTCACCCAGCCGCGAGAAGAGGTGCGCCCTGCCCCAGCATTCGACTTCTCTGACGACGAGGACGACGCTGATTCTGTAGCAGACACTGCTAGTGCAGGCACTGGGCTGGACTTGTCCCTGGACGACGATGACGACGATGACTTCGACCTCGGCTCCTACTACGACGATGCTGAGTCTGATACCACTGCGTCTAACTCGGAGGGACGCCCACTGGTTTCTGCGCTTGCTGAAAACGAGGACGAGCCGGAGGCACCACAGCCGCGGGAGAGCCGTCACGCGCTTGATGAGGAGCCTGCGCATACTCAGGCGTTCGATTCTGTAGACGATACACCGGCACCTGCTTCACACGACGAAGACCGACCAACATTGTCGTCTCTCGTCAACCGCGATAAGCCAGCGCACACTGATGTGATGCCGCAGCCGCTACAGGGCCACGCTGACGATACACAGCACACCGCGACTAGCGCTGTCCCAGCGGAGCTAGACCGTAGTCAGGTGGAAGAGGTTGTTGGTGACATGCTCACCACTGAGCTTCCAGCGCCCGCGAAGCCGCGCATGCTGCTTTCCTGCTTTGCCCTAGGCTTGTTCTTCCCATTGGGCGCGTTTTCTGTTGCATCTTCGTTTGATACTTTGCGCTACGCCTATATGGGCGAGGCGGAGAAGTCGAAGTCTGCTAGTGGTAAGGCTTTGGGTTTTGCTATTCCGGCGATTGTGTTCGGTGTGGTGTTCTGGTCGATTATCCTGGCGTATGTTTTCATGCCGGATCAGTTTGATCGTTTGTATTCGAAGATTGGCCTGGGGTAGTTCCAGTACCCGGCGCGGCTTGCCCCCTCTTTCTTTGCCCTTCTTCTTTGTGTGGGGCGGGGAGAGGGGGTTATTGTTGTGCTAGTACTGCTTGGTGTGCAAAATTCTTAGTCTCGTCAACAACCATTACTTGGGTCCATGCGCAAGACGGCATGCCGGTAACATAGTCCCACTCTTCGAGGGTTCCGACAAGTCCCTGTTGTACCGCGGGGGAGTCTGGGTGTGGGCGGTCGCCTAGGTGGTTAGTATCAAAGCCGTGGACGTTTCCTTCAATAAAAGTAACCCCACCGTGTACTTGCGCAGGGTGATCCATGAATTCTGAACCAATCCAAGGGTGTCCGTCGGGCAGTTCAATGTAGCCATTGAGAGTTTGGAAAGCCATGCGGACAAGGCAGCGGATGCCTTCGTGGGTGAAGATGAGGTTATCATCGCTGAGGTCAAATACGTCTTCAAAAGTGGTCATTTTTGCCCTTTGTACTGTGTGTTCGTCGAATATTGCTTGTTGGAAGTATACTACATGATGCCCAAGGTCCCCATCGTCTAGCGGCCTAGGACACTGCCCTTTCACGGCAGCGGCACGGGTTCGAATCCCGTTGGGGATACTACCGTTTGTCCACCAGCAATGTGGTGCCAGTATGAGGCACCTGTGGGGCGAGTTCCGAGGCGTATTTGTCGAGTTCCCACATGGTTGGGTTGTTAAGGTCAGGCACCTCTGAGAGGTAGACTGTCGCGCCGGGGATTCGGGTTTGATAGTGGTAATGGGTGTGTGCGGCGTGGAGTGTGCTGTGCCAGTGCGAGGTGGTGCGGGATGTGGTCTTTGTGGTAACGAGAAACATTTTCAGTAGTCAAGGTCGTAGAACTCGTCATTGGTGGCATAGTACTGTTCACGCCAGTAGTCGTAGACGTTTTTGTCGTTAGTATATTGGATATATAGCTCGTGCGGGTATTTGTAATGAGAGTGGGGGCGGTGGTAGTCGTGGCCGAGGATGACGTAGGTGTAGGGTTCGGCGAGGTTATTGGGGCGAATGCCTGGGGTGGTGTAGACGACAGTGATGTAGGGTTGGCCCGAGGTTTGGACGATGAAGTCGGGGTTGGTGATTTTTTCGACGCGTTGGGCGGTGTTGAGCTGGTCTTCGTAGGTTGTGTTGGGAACGATGTAATCGTTTTTAAGTGGGCTTGAGTATAGGCACATGGGGGCTCCTTGAAAATAGGTGGTTTTAATTTAGTATAGCACTTTGTTTTTTGAAACACTATTTGGAAAATGAGTAAAGCCCCGGCGTAACAAAACACCAGGGCCTGCGGGCAAAAACAGATCAGAGCCTAGGAATCCTCATACTCCTTAACCTGCTGATCATACTCCTTAACCCACTGTTCAAATACATTATCATCATTCGTGTACTGCACGTACAACACGTTTTGATAAGCATTCGCAAAATCATAGCCCAAAATCACGTATTGGTAATGAGTTCCCTCATCATCGCAAAATCCTGACAAATCGAACACAGTGGTGTCATTGAGGACGCCTTCAATGAGAAGAGTGGGCTCGCCATATTCCAAGGCTTTCTGATAGACCTCGGATTGATACTCCAGCGTTACATCTTCAATAACGCGGTCATCGTCGCTGCCTTTAAAAAACGGCACACCAGGCTCCCTTTAGTTGAAGTAGTAGTCAATGAGCGTAGAAGCCACGTCGGAAGCAAGTTCCTTTTCTACGTGATCATCGGCATGTTCTGCAATGAGAGTACCTTCACCTGAGCCTGCATCAAAAGCAGCATAAATGGTAGGTCCGCCGTAGGTGTAGACAACTTCTAGGCTGTCAACATCAACTTCCACATTATAGTCTTCAAGGGTGGTTTCTTCAGATAGCACAGGATTGGTCTCACCATTGTCGAGCTTCTGGGCAGCTTCAACAAGATCATTGTAGGTGGTGTCGAGTTGTTCCTGTAGGGTCATGGGTTTCTCCTTTGTAGGTGGTGGTTAGTACGTGTTTGAGTGTAGCAGGTTCGGTGTGGTTGGTTAAGTTTAGCCCTCGAAATAGAATCGCTCCAACGGTTTAGAATGCTCAAGACCAAGCGTCCTTGATGCTGTATCGTCACCGTCAACTGAGGCAAGTAGGGCACCGGATTCGTCAAAGTATGCAGTCACGTCAGGCTTCTCAGCAGTGAAGGCAACCACACGGGACTGCGCGTCCATAAACTCATGGGAGTCTTCCAGCGGTGTGCCATCTGGCAGCGTAGGATTCGGGTTTCCGTCCGAGATTTGTTGTGCGCATGACACCAAGGCGTCGTACATTGAATCGAGATGTTCTTTAACACGTGTAGACAATTTTTCTCCTTTAACTTAGACGTGCAACAACATTTAGTATACCGGGGTAAGCGTATCAGGGACTAGCCACGAGGCCTACGCCACGACATACCCTTGTCCACAGCAGAATACGTCACCCGCTTACCAGAATCCGGAGCCTCAACTACCCTATCGTTGCCCACATACATCACCACATGCGTCTGGTCCTTATTAAACCCAAGATCACCAACCTGCAAATCAATAGGGTCTACCTCATCAGAATTAGTAAACTGTGTAGTCGTGTGCTTGCCAATATCAATACCGCGGGCCTGATACGTTAAGTACTGTGTCAGGCCAGAGCAGTCAAACCCAGTCTTATGGTCGTCACCATACGTGGCCGCGTCCTGGCTGCCATACATCGTTCCCTTTGACGGGCCGTCTGTACCGCCTGCGCCCCACGCATACGGGGTGTCGTTTCCTACAATGCTGTCTGCTTCTTTGAGGAGTTTTTTAACATCGAGGTTGTCGGGTGTTTGTGCTTGGGCAATGAAGTGTTCTGATTTGGTGGACTTGTCAGCAATAGCGTCTGTGTACTTGTTTTTGGGAATGTCAACGTCTTTGCCGCCGAGCTGGTTAATAAACGGCTGGGCAATGGAGGTTTTTACCGCGGACGTGAAGGATTTAATGTCACCTGCGGACTGCGCAAGGTCGACGGCGGGGGTGAGGTAGGTGTCGATGAATTCTTTGGAGAGTTTGTCGTGAGTGTCGAGGTAGTAGGCGGCGGATTCTGGGTTGAAGGGGTGTGAGGGTACTTCGGAGGCGGAGTAGCTTTTGCCGTCGCGGGTGAAGGCTTGTTCGATTTGTCCTTTGGGGTTGATGTCGAGTTTGTCGATGATTTTTTCTTGTTCTTTTTCGTTGGGTGGGTTTTTAGCGGAGTGGCGTACTGCGTCGATTGCTTCGCCGTCTTGGAGGTTGTCTGGTTGGTTTTCGTACCAGTGTTTGCCTTTTTCGATTATGGTGCAGGCTTTTTCTAGGCGTGAGGTCATTTCGGTGATGACATCGAGTTGGGAGGCGATGGTTGCCATTTCGCCGTGGACGGCAGTGATGGTGGTGGATCGTAGTGGGTTGGTGTGTTTGATGTAGTTGGTGAGGTGTGCGTCGTAGGCGTTGAGTGTGTCTTGTTGTGTGTTTTCCATGGTGTACTTTTCTTAGGTTGTGTGGGGTGGGGCTATTTCCAGAATTGCCACCAGGGGTCGTTGTCTTGTTCTAGTTGGTCGATGGTGGTGGTGACGTTGTTGTTGAATTCTTCGTCGAATTGTTTGAGGGTTTTTATGATGTGGTCGAGTTTTTTGCCGGTGGTGTCGAGTTCTTTGTAGAGGTGTTGTGCTTGTTTGTGGATGGTGGTGAGGGCGTCTTCGTTGGCTTGGTAGGCGGTGCCGCACCACCAGGTGTCGATGAAGTGGTCTGTTTTGAGGCTGTCTCTTATACACATCTCCGAGCCCACGAGACTCCTGAGCATCTCG
>ERZ1031113.152-NODE-152-length-24641-cov-15.394452_pt1 | contig 24641 bp, 20 predicted proteins | sample MGYA00518225_ERZ1031113 | MGnify/ENA primary metagenome ERZ1031113 (study PRJEB33718, sample SAMN03159751) | human skin metagenome | collected 2014-05-20 | study: EMG produced TPA metagenomics assembly of the PRJNA266117 data set (Human skin bacterial metagenome...
TCACCCTCATCCACCCCACCATCGGGCCGGTGTGGCTGCACCGCATGAAACGCCTCGCCGGGTTTGAGCAGCGCATCATGGCCAGTGCCGAGCACCCGACCTGTGCCAGGAAGGGCTGTAATAAACCGGCTGATTATGCCCACGTGCATCACCTGGTGCCGTGGAAAGCAGGAGGTACCACCGATCCGCCGAATCTGACCATGTTGTGTGCCTATCACAACGGCGTCAATGATGATGACCCGGAGAAACCCACCGGTGCCGGCTACGTCTTCCGATTACGCGGAGAGGTGGACTACATCCCGCCCTGGGGAGAACCAATCACTGCCCAGGCGGCTTACCAACAAGCCCAGAACAACCTCCCCCGGCCAGGCTAACCCCCCCAAGCACCACACCGCCCACGCGGACGCCCCCACAAGGCCTCCGCGGCGGTGGCGATCCCACACGTCGATTGCCCGTTAAAAACGGGTGACCCCCCGACCGTTCGGCCGGGGGGAGACGTCGCCAAGCAGTGCTTAACGGTGGCTGCGGTACCAGCCAATCAGGGCATCCGTGGAACCATCGCCGGATGCGGCTTCCTCCTTGCCGGAGACAGCCGGTGCCAGGTCATTGGCCTGCTGCTTGCCCAGCTCCACGCCCCACTGGTCGAAGGAATTGACATCCCAGATGATGCCCTGGGTTAACACGATGTGCTCGTAGAGCGCGATGAGTGCACCGAGGGTCTGCGGGGTGAGTTCCTCCGCCAGAATGGTGGTGGTGGGGCGGTTTCCCGGCATGACCTTGTGCGGAACGAGGGCTTCGTCCACGCCTTCGGCAGCGATTTCCTCAGCAGTCTTACCAAAGGCCAGAACCTTGGTCTGCGCGAAGAAGTTGCCCATGAGCAGGTCATGCATCGAGCCAGTACCATCCGCGGTGGGGAAGTCTTCCTTCGGGCGGGCAAAGCCGATGAAGTCCGCCGGGATGAGCTTGGTGCCCTGGTGCATGAGCTGGAAGAAGGCATGCTGGCCGTTGGTGCCCGGCTCGCCCCAGTAAATCTCACCGGTGCCGGTGGCGACAGCGGTGCCGTCGCGGCGCACGGACTTGCCGTTGGACTCCATAGTCAGCTGCTGCAGGTAGGCCGGGAAGCGGCCGAGGTCCTCGGAGTAGGGCAGCACCGCGTGGGTCTGCGCGCCGAAGAAGTTGGAGTACCACACACCGAGCAAACCCATAAGCACCGGAACGTTCTGCTCCAGCGGCGCGGTTCGGAAGTGCTCATCCATGGCGCGGAAGCCCTCGAGGAAACGCATGAAGTCCATCGGCCCGATGGTGCACATCAGCGACAGGCCGATGGCGGAATCGACGGAGTAGCGCCCGCCCACCCAGTTCCAGAAACCGAACATGTTCTGGGTATCGATGCCGAACTCGGCGACCTTCTCCGCGTTGGTGGAGACCGCAACGAAGTGCTTGGCGACGGCCGACTCATCACCATCAAACTGCTCAATCAGCCAGCGGCGAGCAGCATGAGCATTGGCCAGGGTTTCCTGGGTGGTGAAGGTCTTGGAGGCGATGATGAAGAGGGTGGAGCCGGCGTCGAGGCCGTCGAGAGTCGCGGCGAGGTCCGCCGGGTCAACGTTGGAGACGAACTCCGCGCTAATACCCGCTACCTCGTAGGAGCGCAGTGCCTTGGCAGCCATGGCGGGGCCCAGGTCAGAGCCGCCGATGCCGATGTTGACGACCTTCTTGATGGTGTGGCCAGTATGTCCCAGCCACGTGCCGGAGCGCAGTGCGGTGGCGAAGTCGCGCATGCGGCCGAGAACCTCATGGACATCAGCAGCGACGTCTTGGCCATCAACGCTCAAGTCCTTCTCTACGGGCAGGCGCAGTGCGGTGTGCAGGACAGCGCGATCCTCGGTGTTGTTGAGGTGTTCGCCGGCGAACATGGCGTCGCGGCGGCCCTCGACGTCCGCAGCGCGGGCAAGGTCCACGAGCTTGGACACGACGTCCTCATCGATGAGGTTCTTCGACAGATCCACATGCAGGCCCGCGGCGTCGAAGGAGTAGTCCGTGGCGCGGGAAGGAGAGTTGGCGAAGAGCTCGCGCAAATTGAGGTTCTTCTTCTCCTCAAAAAGCGAGGTGAGCGCGGCCCATTGTGGCTGTGCGGTGATGTCCATTGCAAAAGCCTTTCTGGCAGGTAGCAGACATGAAACTTACTGTTTCTACCGTAGTCCAGAATGCCCGGTGCTGCCGGGGGAGTTAGATGTAAAGGGTAAGACCAAAATGCTGCATTGTGTTGCCGATTTCCATGGCGCCGGCTTCCTGGTTATCAGGCTCATCAACAACGTATGACATGACGCCCACGGCGTAGAGCTCGTTATCGATGACGGCGTAGACGGGACCGCCGCTGTCTCCACGGTCGCTGTCGTTACCGAAGGCAAACAGCCCCTGGTCAGCATCTCGCCCAATGTAGTTACCACAAGACACTCCTCGCGTGGACCCGGCGCGGCAGATGGTGGGATGTGCTAGGTCGACTTCGTCAAGGCTCATCCAACCGATCAACGGTGCGTTGAGAGCCGGGGATGTGGATACCTTGGCTGCGGGATTAGAAACTTCGATCAAGCCGATATCTGCGGAGTTGATCTGTTCGGTGTTAGTGTTGCGTGCTTCGAGCACCATCTCACCAATCTTGACGCGGTTTCCGGCGGTGTCGTTGTAATAGAACGTATCGCCTTTATCGCCGCAGTGGCCTGCGGTGAGAATAAAGAGACGCTGGCCGTCGCCCGCAAAATGGCCTGCGGAACAGCGTCCGTCATTGTCGAGGTTGTAGATTGCAACACCCGGGGTCAGCACTCCTGCCGTCATGAAGTATTCGGCTGCTTCGGGCTGAGCTAGGTCAACGCGTGGTTCGGGGCGCTCGCCTTGGGGGATTTCGGTGGTGTTATCCCACAGCGTGTCACCATCGAGGACTTTGTCCGAGCCCTTCTCCGAGGCCTGCGTATCGGGGTGCTGCTCATTATCAGGGGCGCCGCCGCCCTCCAGACCGGCGCCTGCACCCGGAAGGTTCAGCGTTGTTGTCTTAATCGTTGCGACCGTGGAAGAAGAGCTGCCACAGGCACTGAGCGCTACGGCGGAGGTGATCGCGATGAGAGAGGCCGCGAGGCGGGAGGGAAGGCGCATGCCGTGAGCTTAGCGCATGCTGAACGCCTCTGTTCTCAGTTGGGGAGCAGTCCGCGGCTGTCCACGGGGCACACCGAAAAGTGTGAGTGTGTGACTACACAGTTGGCGGGGTGGCGGACCCCCACAGTGACCTTAAACGCAGGGCTGATTCTTAGGAATAGACCTTGAGCCCGAAGTGATTCATGATGTGGCCAAGTTCCATGGCCATCGTGATCCGGCTGTCGGTGGTCAGAGAGCCGGAGTAGATACCCACGGGGTAGTACTGGCCGTCGATAAGCGCATAGACTGCTCCGCCACTATCACCGAAGTAGCCGTCGTTTCCGAAGAAGAAGGCGCCAATCTCTGGTTTCGCAGTGAGGTAATTGCCGCAGGAGTACCCGCGGGTAGCACCAATGCGACAGATGGTTGGCTTTATCCGATCGACTTGTTCGAGGGACAACCAACCGTTGACCTTGCCCTTGAGCGCTGGTGTCGCGGAGTACTGCGCGGCGGGGTTGGTGATCTGGATGAGGCCGATGTCAGGAGAAGAGATAAGACCGTCCCGGTTGGTGTTCTTGGTCTCTACGGTCATCTGTCCGAAAAACACTGGTTTCCCCGCGCGGTCACGGTAAAAGAAGCGGTGTCCGGGATTGCCGCAGTGCCCAGCGGTGACAACAAAAACGTTGTGCCCATCGCCCACAATATGACCTGCAGAGCATTTCTTCTGTTCGTCGTGGTTGTAGATTGCAGATCCAGGCTCGACGCGTCCAGCGTTGGTGAAGTACTGAGCAGCATTCCGGTCGGCGACATAAATCTCCGGCTGCAGGTTTCCAGGAAGCGAGATGCTGCCATCCCCTGTGGGAGCAATGGCATCAGCGATGCCTCTGAAATCGAGTTTTGAGGAGCCGGAACTGAGCTGCGCCAAGCCCATCTGGGCCTGTGCTGCAGGAGCCCAGAGGCTCACAGCGATGGCAGCTGCGGTGACTGTAGAGAGAATGCGAGAGAGAATTTTCATGGTTGAGTGGTCCTGTTCGGCGGGTCTAGCCCAGCTTGCCGCGACCTAATCGGAGCAGAGCGGAGGCAATGGAGGGGCCTTCCTCACCGAGCTCATCACGGAACTCGTTGAGAATGGCGATCTCGCGGGTATGAACTAGGCGCGTACCGCCGGAGCTCATGCGAGTCTTACCTATTGTGCGCGAAATATCGGTGCGGCGCTTGATAGCGTCAAGAATGACGCGGTCAAGCCGGTTAATTTCTTCGCGGTAGCGCTGAATTTCGGCATCGCTTAACGGATCGTCCGTCCCAGACGGCATACGGATGTCAAGCCCGTTATCCACCACGTTAGGGTCGTGGTGCTCTGGATTCAGACTCGCGGAGGAAGAATCAGCATGTGAAGCGCTCATGGCATCAGATTTTGCCACCCCTCCAGACAAAAAGGAATCACTTCTGGTGGTTCCGTGGTTTGTGCAGGTGGCATGCGGTTTAGGGGGAATGTCCGGCGGGGCTAGTAGGTTGGAGAGCATTATGAACAACGAATCTCCATTTAGCCCTCGCTCATCCGCGCTACATACCTCTTCGCCGTTTAGCCCTGCCCCTGCGGAACCTGCTGCAGACGATGCCTTGTTTGGTCTGCCGCCGGAGCCACCTGTGGAACCGGAACCGGAGGAGCAAGAGTGTGGCGTTGTTCCCCTGCTGGAAGGACTCAACCCACAGCAGGCAGAGGCCGTAACCCACTCTGGCTCGCCGCTGCTTATTGTTGCCGGTGCGGGCTCCGGCAAGACGGCAGTGTTGACGCGGCGCATCGCCTTTCTTATGCGCTCGCGCGGGGTAGCTCCTTGGCAAATTCTCGCCATCACCTTTACCAACAAGGCAGCTGCAGAGATGAAGGAGCGCGTCGGCCAGCTCGTCGGCCCGGTGGCTGAGCGCATGTGGGTCTCAACGTTCCACTCCATTTGTGTACGCATCTTGCGTAACAATGCGCAGCTAGTGCCGGGGCTGAACACGAACTTCACTATTTATGACGGTGATGATGCACGTCGGCTGCTCACCATGATTGCCAAAGACATGCAGCTGGACCTCAAGAAATACTCTGCCCGCGTTCTGGCTAATCAGATTTCGAACCGCAAGAATGAACTCATCTCCCCAGAGGAGGCACGCGCAGAAGCAGAAAAGACGAAGAATCCCTTCGAGCTCACCGTGGCGAAGGTTTTCGACGAGTACCAGCGCCGCCTGCGTGCAGCGAACTCTGTGGATTTTGATGACCTCATTGGTGAGGTTGTGCGCATTTTCAACCAGCACCCACAGGTGGTGGAGTTCTACCGTCGCCGCTTTAAGCATGTGCTTATCGACGAATACCAGGACACCAACCACGCGCAGTACGCACTCGTATCTGCTTTGGTGGGTAGGGGAGAACTTCCCCACGATGCTCCTGAATTGTGTGTGGTGGGCGACTCGGACCAGTCCATTTATGCCTTTCGCGGAGCCACGATTCGTAATATCCAAGAATTCGAGCGTGACTACCCGCAAGCGCACACGATTCTTCTGGAACAGAATTACCGGTCGACCCAAACCATTTTGAATGCAGCGAATGCGGTCATCGCCAAGAACGAAGGTCGGCGCAAGAAGAATCTGTGGACGGCACACGGCGAAGGCGAGCAGATTGTTGGATACGTGGCGGATAACGAGCATGATGAAGCTCGCTACATCGCTTCTGAAATCGATTCTCTTGCGGATAAGGGGAAGTCCTATTCCGATATCGCGATCATGTATCGCACGAATAATGCTTCCCGTGCGCTTGAGGATGTGTTCGTGCGTTCCGGCATTCCCTACAAGGTGGTAGGCGGAACACGCTTCTATGAACGCCGTGAGATTCGAGACCTCGTGGCTTACCTGCGCATTATGGATAACCCGGATGACACGGTGAGTCTGCGCCGCATTATCAATGTTCCCAAGCGCGCCATCGGTGATAAAGCCCAAGCACAGATTGCTCTCCACGCGGAGAACTTAGGCATCAGTTTTGGTGCTGCTCTGCGGGATGCTGCGGAAGGACAAGTCGCTGGGCTGGGAACTCGCGCGGTCAATGCTGTAAGCAAATTCAACGAGATGATGGACGGCGTGCGTGAACAGTTGCCGGGCATGACCAATGAGGTCACCGGCCAGCCGGACCTAGGGGAGTTGCTGAATGCACTGCTTAATGCCACCGGCTACCGCGCCGAACTGGAAAACTCCAATGACCCGCAGGACGGCGCCCGTCTGGATAACCTCAACGAATTGGTGTCCGTAGCTCGTGAATTCAGCTCGGAGGCAGCCAACCAAATGGCCTTTATGGGAGCGGATGCGCAGGATACTCCTGAGCTTGCGGAAGGAGAGGCCGCGCCGGGTTCGTTGCAAGCCTTCCTTGAGAAGGTCTCGCTCGTGGCAGACGCGGACCAGATTCCGGACCACGAATCCGGAGTCGTCACTCTGATGACCCTGCACACCGCAAAGGGCCTGGAATTCCCAGTGGTCTTCCTTACCGGCTGGGAGGACGGCCAGTTCCCGCACATGCGCTCTTTGGGTGACCCGAAAGAGCTTAGTGAGGAACGCCGTCTTGCCTACGTAGGCATTACCCGTGCTCGAGAGCAGCTCTACCTCACGCGCGCGATTCTTCGTTCGTCGTGGGGCAACCCGGTGACGAACCCGGCCAGCCGCTTCCTCGCCGAGGTCCCGGAGGACCTCATCGACTGGCGCCGTGAAGAACCAGACAGCTCGCTGTCCAGCGCGTGGGGCGGAGATGATTCTTACCAGTATGGGCGCAGCTTTGGCTCGGACAGCGGATTCTTCCGCTCCCGAGGACGCAGCGGCCAAGGCGGCTATGGCTCGCGAGGCGCTGCGTCTTCCCCTTCGCAGCGCACGCGCAGGCCAGCTTCGGCCACATCAATGCCGAAGAATAACCATCTCAATTTAGTTGTAGGGGACCGCGTTAACCACGCGAAGTACGGGCTGGGCACGGTCATCGAGGCCTCCGGAACCGGTGCGCGCGCAACGGTTACCGTGGACTTCGGTTCAGCGGGCAAAGTCCGCCTCATGCTCATCGGCGGTGTGCCGATGGAAAAGCTTTAAAGCTTTAGATGAGGATGCCGCGCTCGGCGAACCACTCCACTGGGTCAACGGCTGCGCCGCCGCCTGGGTGAACCTCGAAGTGCAGGTGTGGGCCGGTGGAGTGGCCCTCGTTGCCGATGACAGAAATCTGGTCGCCGGCTTCCACACGGTCGCCCACGTTGACCAGGAGCTGGTCGCTGGGCATGTGGCCGTAGACCGTGATGGTTCCGTCATCGTGCTGGATGCGAATCCAGTTGCCAAAGCCCTGGGCTGCGCCTGAGGAGATAACCTCGCCGTCCATGACGGCGTAAATCGGGGTGCCAATGGGGTTGGCCACATCGATACCGTTGTGGAAGGTGCCCCAGCGCGGGCCGAAGCCAGAGGTGAACGTGCCGGACGTCGGGAACACCACGGTGTTGCCATTCGCATCCTCGCCGCGAGTAGGGGTGAGGCCAGAGTGATCGCCCTCAGGGGCGAAGGCCTCTGCGAGTCCAGGAATGCTGGATGGGTCGAGAACGATGTCGTATCCGCTCTCAGTGGCATTGATGGTAGGGACGGATGCGCCGTTCAGAGCGCCGGCCGTTGAGGTGAGCAGTCCCGTGACAGCCTTGAAGAGGTCTACTTTGGACTCTTCGTTGATGTCCGCCTCGACAGTCCCCTTGGAGGAGCCATCGGAAACGTCCACGCTCGCTGCGGGTTCGGCGGCGAACGCCGGTGCTGCAACGGTCGCGGTCGCGCTTGCGGCCACGGCGGCGAGTGCGCAGAGGGTGCGCTTCATAACTTCACGTCCTTATGTGCTGCTCTGGCTTGCTGTATCGGTGTCTCCTAGCGAGGTGGTCCTCGCACGGAAACCTGTGAGTGATGGGATGCGGCCATAACAGCCGCTGTGTGCCGCGCGGCCAGCGACACGCCAACGCTTAAGCGTCGTCGTGTGAGCCCGTGTGGCAACGAGATACAAACTATCCCGGGCAGACCCCCTGCGCAATGGGAGAAAATGCAGGTAAACACAGGGATTGTTCGAAAATTTATCGAACAGCCCTGCATGTTACGTGTGTGACGAGAGTGAAAATTGTTACAAGGGTAAAGTAAAGGTTTAAAGAATGGGGGTGAGTAATGGGGGTGTACTCATGACCAAAGCCCTGGCTCACCTAATGGTGAGCCAGGGCAGAGGTTGAGGACATCCGCGTGACAGTAGGGTCACGATGGGGCCTCTATGTCAACGACCTACTCTCACTACGGTCACGGGCAGTCAGTGCTGCTCCCTCGCGCGTCCGGTTTACGGCGGCGGCAAGCGCGGCAGCCACCAGCGGAACCACGAGCACTGCGAGGAGTGACCACCAGTCCGGCACGAAGTAATCCTGGCCGCGCAGCGCGTATGGCGGTGGATCGAACAGATAGCGGGGATTGTCTGCAAAGACATAGGCGCCGATGTGACCGGTCAGCACACCGAAGAGCATGCTTGCTGTGGCCACCAGCCACGTCTGCCAAGCCGATACTCGAGACATGAGTGTGGGCTCAGCGCCGATGGATTGGAAAACATTGTTCTCCTGCCGCATGCTCGTCGCAGCGTTGGCAATGATGAGCGCCAACACAATCAGGCAGATCAGCGCCATAGCGAGTGCGGGGTAGAAGCGCACGTCTTCGACGGGCGTCGAGGCCCAGCTCAAGAAGTACTGTGAGTGGGAGGCTTGGGTGGCGACGTCGTCAAGCTCCTGGCGAGTCTTGTCATCCGGAACCTCGTTAAAGGCAATCGCTCGACCAACGTAGAACGGCTCCATCCCCAACGCCGCGCCTGCTTGCGGGCTCACCAGCACGATATCGCGCGCCATGGTGGGCAGGGCCTCCGCGATAGGAACGGTGGCAGAGGTTGTGTCGCTCTTCTCTGTAGCCGAGAAATCCTTAAAGGTATCCACGGTGACCGTGCCCTCAGTGTGCTCGCCCACGTGGGAATTGTGGGGCAGGACAATGCCTCCGGCATCGAGCGTGCGGGCAGCAGCCTGGCGATCCTGCTCCGAGTCGAAATGCCACAAATCTAGCTGTGTGGAGTCAGCTTGGATAAGTCGTGAGTCGTTGGTTAATGGGTTGTAGACAAACATGGTCATCATCTCGTGCGCGCACTCCTCCCGGGCCTCCGGCGATTCATCAGTGCGGCGGCCTTGAGAGTCGATGAAGACAGCCCTTTCCACGGGAACCGTGATATCAACCTGCGTGCACACAAAATCAAACTCGGTGCTCAGGCTGTACACTTCTCCCGCATCCTGATCCCAGTAGGACGCGTTTTGGGAAGGATAGACGTAGTAGGGGTGAATAGAGCCGGGGGAAGTGTTGGTTGCGGCCTCGGCAGCCGCACGTTCGTCCTCATTCGACTCCTTTACCGGTTCGCCATACAGTCCTCCCTGAATAAGTGCGGAGGTCTCTGGCATAACGGTCCGCTCCTCGGCGCGGCTCTTGGCGTTGGCGGTCATGATGGATACGCCGAAGACTGTGGTGGTGAAGGTGATGGCAACGATAGCGATGGCCGTCGGCAAGGCATGCATACTGCGACGAGTGAGCCCGCGGCCGGCAAGGCGCAGGGGCAAGGGCCCGCGGCGAGCAACCGTCGAACACAGGAACACGAGAGCCGGTGCCGAGCCTGCGATGGCGATAACGCCAAAAAGTACAATGAGGGTAGGGAAGGACTCGCCCATCTTGGTGAAACTAAAAAGCAGGAGCAGTGGCAGCACCACGGGGCCGATGGCCATCCACGGCCGGAAACGCAGCAGGCGGTCGGGAGCGCCGCCCTGAATCGCTTGGGCTAAGGCACTGCGCTGCGCCAGCCACGCCGGGACGATGGAAACGATGACCGAACCAACGACGGCGACCAGCCACGCGCCCACGCACTCAGCCCATGGCAAGCGGATGGGGAAGTCCGGGTAGCGCACCATCCATGCGATCCATCCGCCACTCAGTCCCACGGCAAGTCCGAGTGTGGCACCGATGATGCCCATGAAAAAGCCGTAGGCCATGACCGCCAGCATGATGTGGCGTGGCAACGCGCCCTGGCTCGACATGAGCGCGTAAAGGCGGGTATTGCGCCCCATGGCGAGGGTGAACACAGGAGCAAGGAGGAAAAGGATGAGCAAGCCGGCAATGATGTAGATGCTGGCGAAGAACACAAAGAACACAATGGCTTCGAGTGCTTCCGAAACCGACGGGTGATCGCTCTGAGTCGGAAGGGATGTGCCGAGCTCTGGGCCCCACAAGCCAAGGCCCTTCTCGGCGGCCTTATCTTGCATCTCCGGGGTAAGGGGTTCATCGCCATTAATGAGCCACGTGGTATGTGAGGAAGTGGACGTGTGCTTCGGGGTATCACCCAAAGCAGGGGCGGTGACGAAGTCGGCGTCATCGGGCCCGATGGCGGCCACTGTGGCGTGACGCTCGCCCTCAATGTCCCGGCCGAGGAACGAGACGGTATCACCCACCTTTGCGTCAAGGTCACGGGCAGACTTGCGGGAGAGGACAATCTCGCTGGGGCCAAGGCCGAGCTTATCGACGACCCCTTGAATCTTCTCCGGAGGGTTTTCCGCATCGAACTGTGCGAGCCAGGAGTTGGTGGAACTCTCACCCCGCAGAATCGAGGTGTTGTAGTAGGTAGTGATGGGCGAGATAGTGGAACCCGTGGGGAGAATGTCAGCAGCTAGCTGGGGCACATCCGCGTTGGTGACGTCCTTCTGGTCTTGGCGCACCTGAATGCTGCGATCCGCGGAAAAGAGCGAAGTAGCCAGGTTGGTTGATTGTTGAAACAGTGAGAAACCAACCACGAGCGCCACGGGTAAGGCAATGAGAATAACGGCAGCGATAGTGCGCCAGGGGTGGCGCCACAGGTCGCGCCGGGTAGGGCGGGTAGCGGCGGTAATCGCTGGCATGTTATCGAGCCTCCTCGCCGGTGAGGCGGCCATCGCGAACCATGACAACGCGGTCTGCCCAGCCGGCGAAGCGTGGCTCGTGTGTGACCAGAAGCCCGGATGCACCGGCGTCAATGCGAGAGCGCAGGACCTTCATGATGTCCTCACTCGTTGCAGTATCGAGGGCGCCGGTGGGCTCGTCAGCGAGGAGCACCTTGCGCGGTCCGATGAGTGCACGAGCGATGGCGACGCGCTGCGCTTGTCCACCAGAAATTTCCTCGGGGAAGCGGTCGATGGTGCCGTCAAGGCCGACCTCACTGAGTGCTTCCTCAACTGCCTCGCGGCATTGCGCAGGATTGAGGCCGTCCAGTTCCAGAGGAAGGGCGACATTCTCGCCGACAGTGAGCGACGAGACCAGGTTGAAGTGCTGGAATACGAGGCCCAAATGGCGGCGGCGGGCAAGCGCGGCCTTGGACTTGGAGAGCTGGGAGGCATCGGCGCCGTCGAGAAGCACGCGGCCCGATGTCGGCGGCTGAAGCAGGCCAGCGACATTGAGCAGCGTGGACTTACCCGAACCGGACGGTCCCATAACGGCGACGAGTTCGCCGGGGGACAGTTGGAGGTTTACAGAATCCAAGGCAGTGACCTGACGGGCACCGCTACCAAAGACACAGGTGATGTTCTCGAGTTCGAGCGGGTAGGGCGTGTTCCGGGATGCTGGCACTGATTCTGGGGTCATTTCGGGGCCTCTTCTGAAGACGTGGGGGCGGATGGGTTGGTGAGGGATTCCACGCGGTCGAGCCAGCGTGAGAGGGATTCCAGGTCGAAAATTTGCCGTTCAACAGCGAGGCGTTGAGCGCTGCGTTCGGCAGGAAGTTCAGCGGCCTGACGGTTGAGCTCACGGAGTTGGCGAACGGTGGCGAAGCGCTGGGCGTCTAGCACGGCGATGACGTCGACGTCTGAGCGGCGAGCCGCGAGGGTGACTTTCAGAACGAGTTCGTCGCGCTCGATGCTGTCTTTGTGGGTTGTGGATGTCCACCATTCGGTAAGCTCGGTGCGCCCGGCGTCGGTAATGGCATAGCTCGTGGCGCGGCGCCCAGTGGGCCCGGTGAGCTCACCATCGGTGGCGATGAGACCATCGCGCTCGAGGCGGCTCAAGGTCTGTGCTACCTGGCCCATGTTGAGTGGCCACAGGCCATCGAAGGAATCAGCAAAGCGGGTTTTGATGTGGCTGGCTGTAGCAGGTTCCTCGCTGAGAAGGGCGAGGACGGAGTGTTTAACGGACATGGTCACCTCCTGGCGGAGAGGTGGAGAAAAGTTGTTGCATACCCGGTAAGTTACCCGGTAACCTTCTTTGCGGTCAAGGGGGTCGGATCACGATGGGGGTAAAAGCTAAAACGCCGAACGGCGGCCCGGAGCGTTTCTGCTCTGAGCCGCCGTTCGGTGTAGTGGAAGGTCTATACAGTGGTTGAAGCTTTAGGAAATGGTGATGCCGCGCTCTGCCAGCCACGGAATCGGATCTACGGCGCCTTCACCCGTGGGGTGAATTTCGAAGTGAAGGTGGGAGCCAGTGGAGAAGCCCTCGGAACCCATGCCTGCAATCTTCTGGCCGGCATGCACGCGCTCGCCCACAGCAACGTCGAGGGTCTGCATGTGGCCGTAGACGCTCATGGAGCCATCATCGTGCTTGATGCGGATCCACTGGCCGAAGCCGGAAGCCGGGCCGGAGTCGATGACGGTGCCGTCCATGACGGAAAGGATGGGAGTGCCGACTGCGTTAGCGATATCGATGCCAGAGTGGAAGGAACCCCAGCGCGTGCCGAAGCCAGAGGTGAATACACCCTCGGCCGGGCGAGCGACGGAAGGCGCACGGTTGGCCTCATCGGCCGCGGCGCGGGCATTGGCGGCCTGGATGGCCTTGTCGAGCTGTGCGGAGAGATCTGCAACCGGCTTAGACTCGGCGATGGCGAGAATCTGGGGTGCGGCATCCTCGATGGACGTCTGAACGTCCTTCAGCGGATCGGTATCTGCCTGAAGGGCGTAGTCGATGGACTGAGTCTTGGTCTCCTCAGCTCCACCCGACTGGATGGTGCCTGCGGCTGCACCACCTACGCCAGCGGTGGATACGGCACCAGCGGCGACGGTGACGACTGCAATGCGTCCCTTCGCGGTCTGCGAGGTGGTGATCTTGCGGTGGCGACCTGCGCTCCGCTGAGTCTTGCTTCGCATGAACTCTACTTCCGTCTTCATTCACTATCGTCCGTCCGGCGCAAACGTTACGTTCTCTGCCGGTTGGTTATCCGATTGTGACCTTCCTGTTACCAACGGAATGTAACAGTAGCGTCTCAGGAAAGTTAGAGCAACCCGGTTTGCGGTTTTTCTTGTTTATGTGCCGTAAATCCTAATAGTAGTGGTACTGGATGTAATCTGTGTGAAGACTGTGGTGACCAAGCGGGGGTAGCGCAAGTGAATTTGCAATTATCTTAGAGTTTAAGGCTGCAGGCTTAAAAATTGCAGGCGCTGCTGGGGCTTTTGGCCCTCCTTTTTCGAGTGCCAACCACGGCCTGGCAATCATTTGGCTCTAACCTCGCCGCGCCACCCCCGACGGGGGAGGGGAGCGTGGCAAAGTGGACGCCAATGAATAAGAACACGAGTCCCCAGTCACGGTCGGCCACGCGGCCGCGCAGCCAGATGCGCGGACATGGCCAGGATAGTGAGCGAACTGAGCGCCCCACGCGCCGCGATCGCCGCGCGCCGGCGCAACGGATTAAGGGTGCCGAGTCCGCTAAGGCGAAAGCTCGTCGCGCCCAGGGGCCCACCACGCTGCGGGAGCGTATCCGGCGCATGCTCATGGTGGTCGCCGTTCCCAATCTGGTGGTCGTGCTGAGCATCATCGTTGTGGTCATTGCCGCACTGTTGCTCACGAGTTCGCCCTCGGCGTGGTTTAACACCATCGTCGCGGAAGCCTGGATGGTCTTTAACCTTGCACCCATTCGGGCCGGGGGAATTGACCTCGGTTTCTTGCCTGGTCTGCCCGCGGTGTTGCTGGCATGGTTGGTTGGCCGCCGCGTACGGGTGGCTATTAAAGACAAGGTCAGTATCAATGACCTCCTCGTGCTGACCGCCTGCGTCTTCGCGGTTCCTTTAGCGTTAACGTGCCTTGCGTGGCTGATGCTGTGGGACGCGGGCAAGGCCTATGACGTCTCCCCGCCGGTCCTCTATGTTGTGCTACCTCGCATGCTGTTGCTCCATGCGGCTGCTCTCATTGGCGGTATGGGCACTCGCCTGTGGAAGGCTCTGGCCAAGCGCAGTGGGGTGCCGCGTGTGCTTGTCGACGCCTCCCGGATCGGCCTTAGCTACCTCGGCTACCTGGCCATCGTGAGCCTTGTCCTCGTTCTCGTTCTGTGGGCGGTGGGCTGGCAGCGCCAAGCCGACATGCTGGCTGCGTATCCGGTCCTCGACGCGATGGGCACGGCTGGGCTAGTCTTGCTCAGCATTCTTTATCTGCCCAATGCCGTCATTGCTGCGGCTTCCGTGCTGAGTGGCTCCGAGCTACACGTGGGGCCGGACACGAGTATCAGCTTGTTTAGCGGCCATATGGTGCCGCTGCCGCCGCTGCCACTGGCAGCCGCAGTACCGCCGAGTATTAGCTCCTGGGCTGTTGCGCTTTTCGTGCTTCCCGCGATTGCTGCCGGCGTGGCCTTCGCGCGGCGCCGAGCGATCGTGAATTTTCAGGTGGCCTTGGTCGCAGCCGTTGTTGCCGCTGTCGCTGCTTTCGCTGCAATTTACGGTACCTCTGGCACTCTCGGCGTCTACGGTTATACCGGCCCTGAACTGTGGACGGCCGTGGGGCTTATTGCCCTGTGGTGCCTTGTCGTCGGTGCTGGTTTCGCCGCCGCTAATGCTCTCATGGCCTGGCTCTCTCGCCGTGGAAGCGAGGGCGACGCCGCGGTTGCCGCAGAGGAACCGTCCTCTGCGAAGGACACTGAGCACACTGAGCGCGCAGGGGATGCAGAGGACGCGAAGAACACAGAACAAACAGAGGGCACTCGCCCCGCGAATGCTGTGCCAGTCTCAGCGCTGCTCGGAGTCAATTCGGAAAGCCCAGAGGACGCATCCGAGAGTTCAGAAGACCCAGATGTTATTGACGCCGAGGTGGTCGATGCGGAAGCCGTCGATAAGGACGACGAAGAGCCCGAGGCCGAGGAGCACACTGCGGACGTGACCGACTCGGATGAGGCAGTTACTGAGGGGGGTGATGAGGGGGACGTCGCCAAGCGCATGCCCGCAGACCCTGACCTGGATGAGGACCCCTCCCAGGGTTAAGTAATTCTCTGTTTGCTCCCCGCAGGCGCTAGGCTGGAGCGCGTGACTACACCGCACCAGCCCGCTGCTTCTGCCCGCCTCAACGTCGTCGTTCTGGTCTCTGGAACCGGCTCTTTGCTGCAGGCCATCCTTGATGGTCAGGACGAGCACTTTGGCGTGGTGAAAGTTATCGCGGACGTGCCCTGTCAGGGCATCGAGCGCGCACAGGCAGCGGGAATCGCCACTGAAGTTGTGGAGATGGGTAAAGATCGCGCCGAATGGAATAAACGTCTGGTTGATGCAGTAGATGCTGCACAGCCAGACGTTGTTGTTTCTGCCGGTTTCATGAAGATTCTGGGCAAGGATTTTCTGGACCGCTTTGAAGGTCGCACCATTAATACTCACCCGGCACTCCTGCCCGCTTTCAAAGGAGCACATGGCGTGCGCGATGCGCTTGCCTACGGTGCCAAGGTCACAGGCTCGACCGTCCACTTTGTAGATGCTGGCGTCGATACGGGCGCCATCATCGCCCAAGAACCCGTGCGCGTGCTGCCAGAGGATGACGAGGCCAGCCTGCACGAGCGCATCAAGGTGGTCGAGCGAGAACTCATTGTCACTGTCCTGCGCGCTATCCGCGTGCAGGACGCAGCATTGACCATTGAGCTTTAACAATCGCTGCAACAAACGCAAGGAAGGCTAGAGTCCCCACACCATGAGCGAGGATCGTAAGAACATCAAACGCGCACTCATTAGCGTCTACGACAAGACCGGTTTGGAGGACCTAGCCCAGGCCCTCGACAAGGCCGGCGTGGAGATTGTTTCCACCGGTTCTACCGCGAAGAAGATCGCGGATCTGGGCATCGAGGTCACCCCGGTTGAAAAGCTCACCGGTTTCCCCGAGTGTCTGGAGGGCCGCGTCAAGACCCTGCACCCGCGCGTGCATGCCGGCATCCTGGCGGATACCCGCAAGGAAGACCACCTCAACCAGCTCTCCGAGCTCGAGGTTGAACCATTCCAGCTCGTCGTGGTGAACCTGTACCCCTTCCGTGAGACCGTGGCTTCCGGCGCTGACTTCGATGGCTGCGTGGAGCAGATCGATATCGGTGGCCCGTCCATGGTGCGTGCGGCTGCGAAGAATCACCCATCGGTTGCCGTGGTGGTGGACCCGGCTCGCTACGGCGATGTAGCTAACGCTGTGGCCAATGGCGGCTTCACCTTGGAAGAGCGCCGTGGCCTTGCCCGCGATGCCTTCCTGCATACCGCAGATTACGACGCCGCGGTGTCTGCATGGTTCGTCGACCAGCTCAGCGACGGTGACACGACCACCCCGCTGCGCTACGGTGAGAACTCCCACCAGTCTGCAACCGTGACCCGCACTGGCACCACCGGTCTGGCCAATGCGACGCAGTTCAATGGCAAGGAGATGAGCTACAACAACTACCAGGACGCCGACGCCGCCTGGCGCGCCGCCTGGGATCACGAGCGCCCCTGCGTAGCCATTATTAAGCACGCAAACCCGTGCGGCATCGCCGTGTCTGAGGAGTCCATCGCGGCCGCTCACCGCGCGGCGCACGCGTGTGACCCGATGTCTGCCTTCGGCGGCGTTATCGCCGTCAACCGCGAGGTCACCGTGGAGATGGCCGAGCAGGTCAAGGAGATTTTCACCGAGGTCATCGTGGCGCCGTCCTATGAAGAAGGCGCCATCGAGGTTCTTAAGGCCAAGAAGAACCTGCGCGTGCTGCAGGCAGAGCACGAAGCACCGGAGGAAGAAGTTAAATTCATCTCCGGCGGCATGCTCACCCAGGAGCCGGATACCTACCAGGCCGAGGGCGATAACCCGGCCAACTGGACGCTGGCTGCTGGTGAGGCGCTCAACGAGTCCGACTTGGCACAGCTTGAGTTTGCCTGGCGCTCGGTACGCGCGGTGAAGTCCAACGCCATTCTGCTAGCTAAGGACAACGCCACCGTGGGCGTGGGCATGGGCCAAGTCAACCGCGTAGACTCTGCCAAGCTGGCAGTCGAGCGCGCCAACACGCTGGCCGATGGCGCCAACCGTACCGAAGGTTCCTTCGCTGCCTCCGATGCCTTCTTCCCGTTTGCCGATGGCCTAGAGGTGCTTCTCGACGCCGGCGTGAAGGCCGTTGTTCAGCCGGGTGGTTCCATCCGTGATGAAGAGGTCATTGAGGCCGCTCAGAAGGCTGGCGTGACCATGTACTTCACCGGAACCCGCCACTTCTTCCACTAGAACTCTGACGGTGGCGTCACTGCGCGTTCAGTGAGGCCACCGCAAAGCCGGTATTGTCGACGGGATTTCCGTCTTTATCTTTGTACGTAAAGGTAAACCGAAACTCCTGATGTTCGCCGACATGGATGGGCATTTCCAAGGCCTCATCCACGGGAACATCGAAGACTGCGAGCTCAGTGCCGTCGCTACCAGTGACAGTCACGCTGGCGCTGGCGACATCCGTGTTGTCGCGGTCATCGATAAAACCAAAAACAGCATTGAGCTGGCTTTGGCCTTCAGCCAGATGAATATCGGCGATATTGGTGCTGCCCGAGCGGGAGACATAGGAATCCCGGAACAGCGTACGAGCGATGACCGCATCCTCCTCGGCGAGGTCGGTTGAAATGCCGTCGTGCGCGCCTATGGGGGTCCCTGCGACAACGGCAGTTGTCGTCGGTTCTGCGGATGCGCCCGCTTGCTCACTTCCGGAGGAGTCACGTCCCCAGATAAACCAGGCGCCGACTCCCAATACAATGGCGAGGACCACCAGAATCGCGAAGAGCGCTGCTATTGCGCCACTGAACTTTCCCTTGCCCTTCGGGGAAGGCGGGGCGGAGTACGGCGTTGCTTGTGGGGGCTGCGGTTGCTGCGGAGGTTGTGGCTGCTGCGGATGGCCCGGGTAGTGGGATTGCCCTGGCGGTGGGGTAGGCGCGCCTCCGAAGGCCGGCTGAGACTGGGCGCCACCGCTTCCGGCAGGGGAGCCTGGATGAGGGCCCTGATACGAGTTCGGTGCTTGCGGGCGGCTGCCGAACGGCGGCGGAGCACCAAAACCGCCGGGCGCGCCGGGGTTACTGGTGCCACCACCTGGCTGACCAAAGCCGGGGCGGGGAGCGCCAAATCCGGAGTGAGCCCCGGAGTGTCCTGGTGGTGTACCTGAAGGTCCAGGAGAAAAAGTCATGGGTACGCGAAAGCCTTTCCACAAGTGAGGGAAGTGTCTCTAACAATGTAAACCGTAGTGCGCAGAGGGCGCGGGCGTCTCGGCAGATTCGAGGGATACTCCCCGTCGGTTTGGGACTGGGCTAGAAGATTAATCACTATAGTCGGGTCAACACTGTGCAAAGATGGAAGACACCGTATATGCAGTAGCGGCAGGCGCTACAGACACTGTAGAAACGGAGGCTCCGGTGACTGACTCAGAACACAACCACGGTTTCGGCACGCCCCAACCGCAGGGACACGGCGGTCAACCGAACCAGAACCGCAAGGACACGCACCCGGATACCGTGGACTTTCAATCCCCGTTGTCCCAGGAGCGCCACTACTCCAATCCTTTCGCAACGCCAGCTGATCAACAGCCCACCCAGCACTTTTCCTCCCCGCAGGCACAGCCAGGGCAGCCGAGCCAGCAGAACCAGCAGGGCTGGGCAGGGCACCAAAGTCAGCAGGATCAGTGGGGCAACCAACAGCAACCGGCTGGCGGTTATAACGCTGCGTACCCGCAGCAGGCCGCGGCCCACTCCGGGTCCTCTAACGGCGGAAAACTGATCCTCATCGCCGTCCTTATCCTGGCCATGCTGCTCGTCATCGCCGCGCTGGCCTACCTCTTCTTTTTTAAGAACTCCACTACCGGGAACCAGGCCCAGCCACCGCTGACCACTGAGGCACAGGTGTCTGAGGAGACCACGGGCGCGGACGAAGAAGCAACCTCCGCTGCAGAGACTACGACCTCCGAGGAAGAGACCACCAGCGCTGAACCCGAAAAGCGTCCCGAACACCCAGCGCTTCCCGACGGCGCACAGCCAGTCAACGATGCTGCACGCAACAATGAGCCAGGCGGCGATTTTAACAACGTATACCGCGGCTCCGCTGTGACTTCGGAACCTTTTGCCAACATCGTGCGGGATGAGTACGTGAAGCACTACGTGGATACTAAGGAGCTCAACGCAACGATCAACGCCTACAGTCCGATAACCAAGCAGACCTACACAGTGGACTGCTCCGACAACGGTAAGTTCGTCACCTGCAAGGGTGGCAATAACGCGATTGTGTACATCGTCTAATGCGCCGCATCCACAACCTCCACACCGCCGCGCTCGCCACTGCGACCGCCCTGTCGGTCGCGCTGCTGAGCGCCTGCACTATTGGTGATGTCTCCGGTAACAACGATTCCGAAAATGCTCCCCAGGGCGCCGAAGAGGAATCCGCGCCGCAGCCCACGCTGCCTGAATCCACCCCCGTACCCGCACCCGTCACCACAGAGGACCTGCCCGTGATTGAGGCCACCGACCCGCAAGAAGCCCTCGACGCTATCGCTGCGGACAATCCCGGAACGGGCATCGCCGTGGCGGGTGGGGGAACAGTATTCGCGGCTGGCATGACGGATCCCGTTGCCGCCTGGTCCACCGCGAAGGTCCCCCTCGCTATCGCCGCTGAACGCGCCGGGGTAGCGGAAGACGGCACTGTCACCCAGGCAATTACGTACTCCGACAATGCCGCTGCTGACTCGTTATGGGAAGCCCTGGGCGGCGGACAGGAAGCAGCACAGGCCACGCAAGAGGTCATCGGTACAACCTCAGTACCAGCCACCCCGCCACGCCCGGGGTTTAGCGCCGTTGGTCAAACGCAGTGGTCGGTAGCGCAGCAGGCAGAGTTCGTGGCATCCCTGGGCTGTATGGACGGCGCGGAGCCGGTTCTCGCCGCAATGGCCCAGCCCGATCCTGCCCAGAGGTACGGCCTGGGCACCCTAGAAGGCGCGGTCAAGAAAGGCGGCTGGGGCCCGGCTGAAGATGGATCCTATGAAGCTCGGCAGATGGGCCTTGTTACCCTTGGCGGCCACACCGTGGCTGTGGCCATCTACGCCAGCGCAGACTCCGGAGACTACGGCGATGCCCAACAGATGCTTACGCGTCTCGCTACCCAGCTCGAGTCGGCTGAGGTTGAGTGGCCGGCGGCTGGCTGCCAGCAGGGAGCGGTGTAGCTGCACGGGTGCTAGACCCTTGGCTCAAGGGCGGTTTTACTTCGGCCAGTAGACGTCGAAGTCGCCGGACTTGCCATCAATGTCGTAGTGCCCGCCACGGATGGTGAGCACCGAACCGGTATCGGCACCACTCGTGGGATCGAGAATCGCCACGCTAAAGTCGGTCCCCTCGCCCTTCGCTGGGCCAAAGGCAGCACCACTGGACCAGATGCCGCGATAGAAAAGCGAATCCTTGCCTTCGCAGATAACAATGTGCGAATCGTCATCCGCGCTGGCGGCGGCGAAGACCATTTCTTCGCCTTGCTGGCAGCGTGCCTCGGGGACATCAGACCACCCAGCAGCAGTCAGCCCAGGAGGCACGTCGGCAACACCAGCGGATTCCTGCGGTGCCTCCCCGGAAGCGCTAGGCTGGCCGCTTTCACCGTTATCTCCGGTATCAGCGCCGGACTCGGTTTCTGACTCCATCGTCATCGGAGCAGTGGCAGAAGCCTGCTCACTTGTTGGTACCTCCTGGCTGGTGGATCGCACGTCATTCCAAATAATGATGCCAGAGATCGTCAGCGCGATGAGGATGGCAATGGCACAGATAATTGGCACGTTGTTCCGCTGCTCAGAGGGAGCCGAAGCAGGGAGAGCAGAAGCCGGGCTTGGGCTAGGGCGCTCGGAAAAAGAGTTGTTGCCAAATCCTGGGGTGGTCATAGGGTCCTTGGAAAGACGATTGAGAACAACAGAAATCATAATCGTTGTGTACGAACCGCCATTATCCGAGGGGGAGTACCCTCCATTCGGGGGAGACGCGACACGGCAACATCATGAGACCTAATGCATATGGTGCAATGGTGCGGTGACTAGTTCCTATTTCGTTGAGTGGCTTACCCAGCATAAGCGCTACACCACGGTGTACCTGCTGGGTGAAGGCGGCATGGGTCAAGTCTTTCACGCGACGGATCCAGACCTCTCCCGTGAGCTTGCGGTCAAGGTGCTGCTGGACGACGTCCGCGATGAAGCCTCCCGCGCTCGTTTCCACAACGAGATGAAGGCGCTTACCCGCATTGGCAGCCACCCTGGCGTTGTCCAGTTCTATTCCAAAGAATCAACGCCACGCGGCGACGATGTCATGGTCATGGCGTTTATTGACGGTGGAACGCTGGCGCATGCAATCAAGGATCGCGCTCGAACTGGTCGAGGATTCACAGTGAAGGAAGTCGTGTATTTCCTGACGCCGATTGCCTCAGCCTTGAATTATATGCACCATGAGTTGCATCCCGGGTGGGTACATCGCGATGTTAAGCCCGCGAATATCCTGCTCAGGAAAAATCCCGGTAGTCTTCCGCCGGCTGTCCTCTCAGATTTTGGCATCAGTATCGAGGAAGGGCAGTCACGCCTGACCAAGATTGGCCACATCGTGGGCACAGAGAAGTACTTAGCGCCAGAGAATAAAGGTCATGCCTACGGTGATGATGATTTGTCGGCGCGTGCTGACGACTACTCTTTAGCGCTCATCGCCTTCGAAATGCTCACGCTCCATCACCTCAAGGACACGATGCCACGCAGCGAGTGGCGTGGTGAGCGCCGCCTTCCGGAGCTATCGAGTGCGGCCTTTTCTGATGTACTTGCCCCCGACACCGCCGCAGTGGTTAGTCAGGTGCAGGAGGTGCTCAGCAAAGCTCTCGATAGTGTTCCGATGCAGCGCTACGCCACGGCGGAGGAGTTCATCCAGGCATTGGAGAAGATATCCAACCCTTCTTCGTCTGCCGTACCGCAGAAATCGGGCACGGGACATCAAGAACAGACCGTGGAACAAGCATCCCATCTGGCCCCCACCCAAAAGTGGCCAGAGCCCCCGCGGCCTACTGAGAACATGCGGCCTACTGGGTTCGTGGCACCCTCGAATCCCATTTCCCCCACGTCGCATGTGCGGCCGTCAACTCCTGTGACTCCGCCAACGTCCGTAGCCCAGAATCAGTCAGGGGGTCCTTCGGCGCTGAGCTCGCCGCCGAAGAAAGATAACAGCAACGCGCTTATTATCACTGCGACCGTCGTGGTTATCATTCTTATTTTCCTGGTGACCTGGGCCATCGTGGCATAACCCGACGGTGGCCTAGAAGCCGAGCAGAAGTTCCCGCTACACTGAAGGACAATTTTTGCGGTACAACGTTCGCGTTGTGCCCGGAGTGTCGTCAACGGAGGTGACTATGAACACGCAACAGACATCCCAGCCGCAGTCGGCGGCACGGGGCCCAAGACTGCGTATCGATGACCTGATCGGCAGCGTGAGGATTGTCGCGCCAGGAGAAGAAGTTATCGTCGGCCGCGCAGGTGATTTCCGCGTGGGTGAGGGAGACCTTACCCTCCACCGCCACCTCTTCCAACTGTGGTACGGCGGGCAAGGATGGATGATCAGCAACATTGGTAGCCACATCCCATTGCGCATTGAATTACGCGGAGTGAAGGGATTCTCCCGTATCGATCTTGGTCCGCGATCTGTGGCTGCAGTTCCACCAGGACCTTCCCGAATCACGTTTGAGACTCCGGAATGCCCCTATGAACTGTACATTGACGTCGAGAACAGCAATGTTACGCGGCGTACGAGGCGCGATCAGGAGCTGGAGGAGGAGCGCACCCGTACCCGGCATGTGCCCAATGATGAGCAGGAAGAGCTGTTGCGCCAGCTTGCCAGCTATCTGAAAAAGCCAGGCTCTTCGGATGCCGATATTCCGTCAGTGCGCGAGATCGCGGATGCCCTCGAATGGACTGAGAAGAAGACGAATCACAAGATGGATCGACTCGTCGACAGCCTGAAAGCCGACGGCGAGAAAGTCTACAAGCCCTACAAGACGTTCCTAGCGCACTACGCCATCCGCCACGGACGCTAAAAACTATCCTAAGGCTGTTGGGAGGCCTCGCTAGCGCGCGGCCTTCTTACGGTCCGCGGCGGCTGCAGCGGCTGCCGAGATGGAGTCGTTGCGGTTCTTGAGCAGCTCCAGGGTCGTGGCTTCTGCATTGTCCGGGGGAGTGGTGCCGAGGACGGCCAAGGCGGCGTCGGCAAGCATGGCGGATTGCTCCGGCACGCGCTGCGCGGCGTCAAACGGTGCAGTGCCATCGTTGGGGCGCATCTCAATCACTGACAGTGCGATGTGGAAGGGCAGCTCGATGCGCGGGTCATCCGTGCCGACAATGCCGGCAGCGGCGGAGCGGAAATGCTCCTTCAAGCGGTCACGTTGCACGTGGTACTCACCAAAGTCCGGGGAGTTAGCCACCGGGAGCTGGTAGAGACGGCCCACATTCCACGCAGATGTCAGCAGCAGACGGGACTCCGCGGCAACGAGGGACCACAAGCGCTGCGCTGGTGCTGCATCGGAGGCAGCGAGCTCCTCTGCCAATTCGAGCGAGGGCTCAATAGTGGAGTTGAGCAGGGTAAGGAAAATATCCGTCTTGGACGGGAAGTGATAGTACAGCGAAGCCTGACGGATACCCACGGCATCGGCGATCTGGTGCGTGGAAGTCGTGGCGAAACCCTGTGTCGTGAACAGCTCGGATGAGGCGTCGAGGATTTCTTCGCGCGCAGTGTTGCCTCGACGGCGCGGGCTATTCTTACGCGGCCTGCCAACGGTACCTGCCATCAGGCGGACTCCCTTCGGTGAGCGTCACTCATTAATTATTTTCAGCTTAACTATCGTACTCCCTAGAGCGGGAAGCAGTGAAGTCACTACCCAGCTATACTGCCTACCACCCTACCGTGCCGTGCCACGATGGATTCCACAGTTGCAGAAACTGCGCGGCACGCAGAACCATAGGCGGTGCGATCCAACGGGGGAAGGTCACCAAGGGCGACGCTGTGCTTGTCGACGCCCTCGTACCAGCGCCCCAACTCCAGCGCCATGCCCGTGCCCCACGCCAAACTCAGGCCCTCGGCCTCACTGGCAGTGAGCAGTTCGCGCTCGACACCGATGGCTAGGCGGTCTGGGGTCGGGCGCGGGGCCGGGGCAGCCCAGCGCGCAATAGCTGACACCGGAGCTAGCAACGTGGCACGGATGGCGAC
>ERZ1031113.153-NODE-153-length-24573-cov-7.790521_pt1 | contig 24573 bp, 24 predicted proteins | sample MGYA00518225_ERZ1031113 | MGnify/ENA primary metagenome ERZ1031113 (study PRJEB33718, sample SAMN03159751) | human skin metagenome | collected 2014-05-20 | study: EMG produced TPA metagenomics assembly of the PRJNA266117 data set (Human skin bacterial metagenome...
CCAGCATAAATAAAGGCCCGGCCGCACGCACTGGCATGTAGTGCAGTACTGATACTGTAATTACCCATCTGACCACCAATACCTACTGATGGAGGCCGAAGTCCGTGAGCAATAACGCGCAGCGCGGCAAAGACGCCCTGAAGGAACTCGACCGCGAGCTCAAGGCACGCGACCGCAAAGAGAAGAACAAGCCCTGGTCGATCGCGGCCATGGCGCTGCTGGTCATCGCTCTTGTCGGCGGCGGCATCTACATGGCTGCCACCTGGGGCTCCGACGAAGATGTCGTTGCCGAGGAGGAAGCCGACAAACAAGACGAGCAGAAAGAGCAGGAGCAGCAGGAAGAGATGGAGCCCGTCGCGCTTAATAAGAAGCGCACGACCCCGCTCGATCCGACCGTTACCTGCACGTACACCGAGGACGGACAGGGCGAGTTCTACAAGGGCCTGCCCGAAGCTGAAGGCGTATCGACGGAGGGCACCGTCGACGTCACCCTCGACACCTCCGCCGGCCCCATCGGCCTGACCCTGGACCGCTCCGTCTCGCCGTGCACGGTCAACGCGATCGAGTACCTGGTCGAGGAGGGCTACTACAACGACACCGTATGCCACCGCCTGACCACTGAGGGCCTCCACGTTCTGCAGTGCGGCGATCCGAGCGGCACCGGCAGTGGCGGCCCGGGCTTCCAGTTCGCGGACGAGTACCCGGCCGACGACCCGGCGGAGAAGGAGAACCAGAACGTCCTCTACGAGCGCGGCACCATCGCCATGGCGAACTCGGGCCCGAACACCAACGGCTCCCAGTTCTTCCTCAACTACGGCGATTCCCCGCTCCCGCCCGCGTACACCTACTTCGGCACGATCAACGAGGAGGGCCTGGCCACCCTCGACAAGATCGCGGAGGCCGGCATCGCTGAGCCGGAAACCGAGGAAGAAGCCATGATGGCGAATCCGGGTGACGGCGCTCCGAAGGAGGAAGTGAAGATCAACAGCGCGTCCGTCGCGTAGCCCTTCACTCATAAGCACCTGCCGCCTAGTGTGATATTCACCACATTAGGCGGTTTTTGATTGCCGAAGCTTAAGATAACCGCAACAACAGCCAGCGCTCACACAGCTTATCGACGAGACGCCGTCCCCCTCCGTCGTATTTCACGCTTCAACAGTGTGTCTGTACAAATATTTCACTCGCAGCGCGCGAGAAGTCCCCCAACAGCTGTGCCCCTCATGCCCCAATAGTCACATCTTTTGCATTCAAATACTTAATAAGAAGCTAAGAAATGCTGCTCCTAGCTGGAAAAGCGCTCGTGGATACCCTTGCAGCCCCTATACCCCAGCTGTAGAGTGTTCCACGTCATTGAGAGCTTCTTTCTGAAAGGGACATTCATGAAGATCCGTAAGAGCATCCTCGCTGCTGCTACCGCTGCTACCGTTTCCGTCTCCGGCGTTGTCGCCGCTCCGGCTTTCGCAGCTGAGGCACCGGAAAAGGACAAGACCGTCACCGCTGAGGGCAACAACGATGACGAGGGTAAGAAGGACGAGGATAAGAAGGACGAGGATAAGGGCAACAAGGACCAGGGTAAGAAGGACGAGGATAAGGGCAACAAGAACCAGGGTAAGAAGGACAAGTCCTTCGGCGCCAAGCTCAAGGAAAACTCCTCCGACAGCAACGGCGACTTGGATCCGAAGCAGATCACCGCTTGGATCAGCGTCTTCACCGCAGTCCTGGGTCTCATCGGCTCCGTGCTCACCTTCGCGCAGAAGAACTTCAAGCTGCCGTTCTAAGGCTGCGTCGAGCATCTAGCTCACACGCCTATACCGCCGCGACGCTGCGTCGTGGCGGTTTTCGCGTTTCTGAGGGGTAGGCACATTTCCCCAGGGTTAGCCGCACTAAGAGAGTCTGGATCTAGATTAATTTGAAGAACCGCGACCTGGGAAAACAGGTACAAGGCGGCCTGAAAATGCAATCTAGATCCACCGTGCGTTTGGGCGCTTCAGTTTGAGCACTCGGGCTGGGCGGCGAGTTGAGTTTGTGACGGGCCGGGCAATCCTGGGCGACGGTGAAGGTTAGGCGGTGACGCGGTAGACGTCGAAGACACCCTCGATATTGCGCACCTGGTTCATCAGCGTGCCCAACTGCTTGGTGTCGGAGACCTGGAAAGTGAACCGGACAGTGGCGATATGGTCGTCGTCGCAGTGGTGGTTGAAAGCAATGACTGGCAGCTTCTGCTCGTTGAGAACTCGGGTGAGCTCAGCCAGCAGGCCCTGTTTGTCAAGTGCTTCCAGTTGCATCGTCGCCGTGGACGCGCCCTGTCGGGAACCGCTGTTCCACTCCACCTGGATGAGTCGGGCTTGTTCCTGCTTGAGTTTCTCTGCGTTGGTGCAGTCGACGCGATGGACGGACACTCCCCCGCCACGGGTGACAAAGCCGAAGATTTCATCGCCGGGCACAGGCTGGCAACACCGGGCTAGTTTGGCCATCACATCGGGGGACCCCTCGACGAGGATGCCGGGGCCGTCGGTACGCGTCGGCGTTTTGAGCTCCGCTATAGGCGCGCGTGCGGCAAGCGCGTCGACCGCGTCGTCCTCGTCGCCGAACATCTCCACCAGCAGGCTGACCACGTGCTTCGCAGAGGTCTGCCCGGAACCGATCGCGGTGTAGAGGGCATCGACACCGTCGTAGTGGAGCTGAGTAGCCACCTTGTTCATCGAGTCAGCCGTGAAGAGGCGGTGCAACGGCAAACCGCCGCGCTGGACCTCCGCGGCCAAGGCATCGCGACCGGCCTCGAGGTGCTCTTCGCGGCGTTCTTTCGCGAACCACTGGCGGATCTTGCTCTTGGCGCGCGGTGAGACGACGAAGTCTTGCCAGTCGCGCGACGGGCCCGCATTCGCGTCCTTTGATGTGAAGACCTCGACACGGTCACCTGACTTGAGTGTGGATTCAAGCGCGACGAGTTTGCCGTTGACCTTCGCGCCAATGCAACGGTGGCCGACCTCGGTGTGCACCGCGTAGGCGAAATCGACCGGTGTGGAGTCCGCCGGCAGATTGATCACATCACCTTTCGGTGTGAAGCAGAAGATCTGCGCGGAGGTGAGATCGTAGCGCAGGGAATCGAGGAACTCGTTCGGATCCGCCGCTTCCTTCTGCCAGTCGAGCAACTGACGCATCCACGTCATTTGATCCAGCTCAGCCTGGTCGCCCTTGTGGGAGCCCTTCGTTTCCTTGTACCGCCAGTGGGCGGCCACACCGAATTCGGCGTTGTAGTGCATCTCATGTGTGCGCACCTGGATCTCCAGCGGGCGGCCGGAATCTGTCATCACGGTGGTGTGGAGTGATTGGTAAACACCGAAGCGCGGGTTCGAGATGTAGTCCTTGAAGCGCCCCGGCATCGCCGAATACAGCGAGTGCACGACACCGATGGCGGCGTAGCAATCGCTGACATTATCCACCAGGACGCGAATGCCCACGAGGTCGAAGATCTCGTTGAAGTCGCGGCCGCGGACCACCATTTTCTGGTAAATCGACCAGTAGTGCTTCGGGCGTCCCATGACCTCGGCCTTGACACCGTTTTGTTTTAGCTCAGCCTGGATTTCACCGGTGACTTCTTTCAGCGCCCGGTCACGCGAGGGGGCGCGTTCAGCGACAAGGCGGACGATCTCCTCGTACTTCTTCGGGTACAGGATCGCGAATGCGAGGTCCTCGAGCTCCCATTTCACTGACGCCATGCCGAGGCGGTGCGCCAACGGAGCGATGACTTCAAGGGTCTCACGCGCTTTTTTCTGCTGCTTCTCCGGCGGCAGGAAGCGCATCGTGCGCATATTGTGCAGACGGTCGGCGACTTTGATCACCAGTACTCGCGGATCCTGCGACATGGCCACGATCATCTTGCGGATCGTCTCCGCCTCAGCAGCGGCGCCGAGGGCGACTTTGTCGAGCTTGGTCACGCCGTCGACAAGCCGGGCGACCTCGGGGCCGAAATCATTGGTGAGATCCTCAAGGGAGTACTCGGTGTCTTCGACGGTGTCGTGGAGAAGCGCGGCCATGATCGTGGTCGTGTCCATACCGATCTCAGCGCAGATCGTCGACACAGCCAGCGGGTGAGTGATGTACGGGTCACCGGACTTGCGCTGCACGCCCTCGTGCAGGCGCTCCGCCGTCTCATAGGCGCGCGAGATATCCTCGACGCTCGCCTTCGGGTGGTATTTGCGGTGGATCGAGTACAACGGCTCGATGACCGGGTTAGTTTTCGGTCGCCCACCTGTGAGCGACCGGGCGAGCCTGGCCGACACACTGCGCATCGACGAACCGGTGGTGCGCCGCTGCGATCGATCTTGGGACGTCATGCGCCCACTTTAAGCCACACGGTCAGTTCTATGCTGCGTCGCCGTTACTTTGGTTCAGAACGACCAGGGGAATACCGTCCAAGCGTTCGCGGCCACCAAGGCCAGAGACCTCGAGAACGACGACGCAACCGGCGACGATTCCGCCAGCACGCTCAATCAGATCGCGGGCGGCGTGGAGGGTACCGCCGGTAGCCAAGACATCGTCGACAAGCACGATGCGCTTTCCTTCGATATTCATGCCTTCCGCGGGAATCTCCAGCGCGGCGGTGCCGTATTCGAGGGAGTATTCCTCGCTGATCACCGGCGGCGGCAGCTTGCCCTTCTTGCGGATCGCCAGGATGCCGAGGCCCATGTCGTACGCGACGGCAGAGCCGAGGAGGAAGCCACGCGCGTCGAGGCCGCCGATCATGTCGGCGCCGAGGTTCTTGGAGGCTTCCGCCATCTCGGCGATGACGACTTTCAGAGCCGCGCCGTCAGCGAGCACCGGCGTCAGATCCTCGAAGAGCACGCCTTCTTCAGGGAAGTCCTGCACATAGCGCATCTTCTCGGCCAAGGCCTCGCGGGCGGTGCGGTACGTGGGTTGAACAGAGTTCTCTGGGGAGGTCATGGTCTACTTGTCGTCTTTCTGTTCCGGTGTGGGTTCCAAACCGGGAACGTGCCAGCGGTCCATGTTCCAGCCGATCCCGACAGGGCCAGTGTAGACCACCACGTTCTTGATGCTGTTGTCCACGATGAAGGTGCGCGGCTGAGCAGACAGCGGAATAGACGGCACCTCGTCCCACAGGCGTTTTTCCTCCGCGCGGAGGCTTTGGAGTTCCTCGGAGCGTGAGGTCGCGGATTCATATTCCATCATCGGGTCGACGGCGCCGAGGAAGGCATCGATTTTGCCGCCGCGGTCGAGCTCGCCTTGCTCATTCCAGGTCGGCTCCTCGGTGAGGAGATCTCCGCGTGTCTTGCCGTTGGCAGTCACGTCAGTGATCGTGATGCCGGCGGGCTCGCACGATTTCTTCATCGCTTCGACCATGGCAGCCATCCGCTTATTCGGCGCGTTGTAACCGACGTGCAGCTCAAGTCCAGAGGCGACGCTGGCACCCTCGATATCGACGCCGAGGTGCGGGTCCGCAATATCGGCGAGGCGACGCGACATCGGGTCATTCTGGGTAAGCACGTGCACGGGTGACGGCGGGAGCTCGATGCCGGCTTCGCGTGACGACGCCTCCGCCACCGCCCGAATGTCGATGCACTTGGCCAGAGCCTGCCGGTTGTCGTGATACGCCCACGAACCTGCGTCGGCGAAAACGAGCGTGTCGGTCATCTCGCCGATGACGGTCTGTAGTTCTTGGTGGCTCTCCGGGGAGTCCGAGTCTGCTCCATCGTCAGAAGGTGTCTCCCCCGCTGCGCTCGCCTCGGAGGCATCTGCTTGTTGGCCGTCCTTGCCCGTGCGCACATCGTCGGCATTGGCACCCTGATCGGGCTCAGGCGGAGCCTCGTACCAATCCGGATTGTGATCGCTCAGGTCACCGACCATGAGTGCGCCTGCTTCCTGGAGTTCCGCGGAATCCTTGGACGCCGGCCACACAACTACCTTCGGCACCTCGGGGGCGTCGCCGTAGTACTTCTCATTGGCGACGAGGACGACCTCGCCCTCCTCCCCGATCGATTCGATCTTGTACGGGCCATAAGACACCTGAAGCTCGGGATCGAATTTGCGGAGGCCGTAGCCGAAGCGCCACACCTCGGCAGTGCGGGCGAACAGATCTGGGTCGCCGGACTGGAGGCCGGTGGTGAAATCGGCGGTCTTCATGCCTAGGCGCTTAGCGATGGCGTGGGCGGGAAGCACCGTGCCCGCACCGAAAAGCTCGCGCCAGCGGCCGCCCTTGCCCGGCTGGAAGACGACGGTGAATTCCTTGGAGCCCGGCGTGCAATCGACACGCTCGACTTGCTCCATCTGCGGCATATGAGAGGAGAAGACATCCGGGTTGGAACCGGCGGCAAAAGCGAGGGCATAGTCGTCGCATGTCACCGGAACACCGTCGGAGAATTCAGCTTGATCCGACAAGGTGTAAATGACCTGTCGCTGCGGGCCCGGCAATACCTGCGTGGACACAAGGTCGGTATTCGGGATGCGCTGGCCGGACGGCCCGGGAATGAATGCCCCCGGGAACATGCGTCCGGAAAGACGCTGCATCTTCAAAGAATCGCCGATCTTCGTCGCCGCATTCGTGGTGATCAGCGGAACGGGTAGCTGGTACCCGAAATAGTCCAAGGCGGTCTGGTCCGTGGGCTCCTGCTCAGAATCGGAGCACCCCGCTATGAAGGTGGCTGCTGCGGTAAGCAGGGCGGCAACGCGCACAGAATTCCTTCGTCGCGTCCGATTTCCCGCCGTGGTTTTCATGGGGGTGTTCACGGTGTGCTCCTCTCGCCCTGTCTAATCCTCATCTACTTGCCACGGTGCACTACTTCTGGTTCGGCCGCCACGTTGCGGCGGACTGGCGTGCTGGCTCCGTCGCATGCGTTTCAGCGTCTAGGCGAGAAGAGGAACGCGGGGAGGTCACAGTGCGCTTCGCGGACACCGCTTCAGCCGCGTCGTCGTCCTGCTCGGAGGTAGAGGATTCGGTGGAAGCAGAGGTGCCGTCGATAAGCTCGCGCTCGCTCTTGCCCGCGCGGTAGTCAGCGACCTTCTTGTTGTGCTCCTTGTACTGGCTCTGCGCGTTGGTGAGAGTGACCAGCAGGGCGCTAGCGAGGAACAGGGAGGAGATAACGCCTTCCACGACGCCGATCAGCTGAATGAGTGCGAGGTCCTGGAGGGTGCCCACGCCGAGCAGCCACACAGCGACGATCATGAGCGCGATGATCGGCAGCGCCGAGATCACAGAGGTCGAAATCGAGCGCATCAATGTCTCGTTGACGGCGAGGTTGGTTTCTTCCGCATAGGTCGAACGGCGCGAATCAAGCACGCCCTCGGTGTTCTCCTTGACCTTGTCGAACACGATGACGGTGTCGTAAAGGGAGAACGTCAGCACGGTCAGCAGACCGATGATCATGGCCGGGGTGACTTCGATGCCGAACAGGGCGTAGATGCCCATGATGACCACAGCGTCGAAAAGCAAGGCGACCATGGCTGCGATCGCCATATTGCGCTGCAGACGCAGGGCGACGTAGATCGCGGCGGTGAAGAGGAAGATCAGCATCGACAGCAGCATGCGGTTCGTGATCGTCGAACCCCACGATTCGGACACCGTGGAATCGCCAATCGCGTCCGGTGTCGCCTCACCAGTAGCGTCCTTCGGCTGGTAGGCGTTGTAGATTGCCTCGCGTGCGCTGTCGATCTGCTCCTGGGACAGGTGCTCGGAGTTGATTTCCAGCGTGCGCGAATCACCCGCGCCGACGATCTGGGTCAGCTCCGGAGTCACGCCCGTTGCATCGACGAAGGTCTCCTCAACCTCCTCGACGACGAGTTCGCCGGCTGGCATCGACATCTTGGTGCCGCCCTCGAAATCGATACCGAGGTTGAAGCCGCGCAGCAGCATCGCAGCAGCAGAGATGACCACCAGAGCCACGGCGATGATGTACCAGAGCTTGGAACGGCCGATGAAGTCGATCGCGCCCTTGCCTTCGTAAAGGCGCTCGATGCCCTTCGTGTGCGTTGCGGTCGCGTGTTCCGCTGCGGCAGTGCCTTTCGCAGCGCCGTTGCTTGCCGACGAATCAGCTGCGGCGTTCAGTGAGGTGGTCATGATTATTTCTCCTCTTTCCTGGTTGCCGTGGGCGTGGCGGTGTCGGTGTCTTCGTCCTCATCTACTGCTGTGACAGTATCCGCGGCGGTCAGAGTCGCCACGGTGGAGCCGCCGCCGGTAGCGTTGCTCGTCGACGTGGTGATGGTGGACGCTTCGCTCGGCTTTGTCTCGGTAGCGCGTGCAGCATCGGACTCGGTCTCTGCGTCTGCACTCCGCTTGGAACGGCGCGCTGTGACGGTCTTGCCGCGGCCGGCCTCAAAGGCCTTGGCCATGCCGTTGACGGACGGCTTAGCCCAGAACGAGCTGCGCGAAGCCAGGATCATCAGCGGTGCGGTGATCAGGAACGTCACCAGCAGGTCGAAGATCGTGGTCAGACCCATGGTGAAGGCGAAGCCCTTGACCTCGCCGACGGCGAGGAAGTAGATCACGACTGCACCGATGAGGGTGACCATATTGCCTGTGACGATCGTTTCCTTCGCGCGATCCCAACCGTTGAGCGTCGCCGAGCGGAATGTTCTGCCGCGACGCACCTCGTCCTTGATGCGCTCGTAGAGGACGACGAAGGAGTCGGCGGTGGTACCGATACCGATGATCAAACCGGCGACACCGGACAGGTCCAGCGTGTAGCCGATCCAGCGGCCCAGCAGGACCAGCGCGCCGTAGACGAGCAGCCCCGCGGTCGCCAGAGTGAACAGGGAAATGAGGCCGTAGAGGCGGTAGTACACGAAGACGAAGATGGCAACGAGTGCCAGACCGACCAGGCCCGCAATGATGCCCGCCTTCAGGGAAGCGACACCGAGTGACGGCGGAACGGTCAGCGCGGTGCCACCCGGTTCACCGTTCTCACCAGCGAAGGAGAGCGGGAGTGCGCCGTAACGCAGGTTATTCGCTAGGTTCTCGGCTTCTTCCTGGGTGAACTGACCGGTGATCGAGGTTGCAGAGCCGACCGGCGTCGGCGACTTGATCTCCGGTGCAGAGATCACCTGGGAATCCAGGGTGATCGCGATCTGCTGACCAACCATGGCCGCAGTCAGCGCTGCCCAGGTAGAAGAACCATTGTGTTCGCCTTCCTGCTTGAAGGCGAAGTTGATCTCCATCTGGCCGGTCTCTGGATTGATGCCACCGGTAATGGGGCGATTGGTGTCGATCTCGCTACCGGTCAGACGCGGTCCGTCCTCGTCCTCGACGCCCTGGAGCAGCGGCACCGGGTCGAGCAGCAGCGCCTGGCCCTGGCTAGGATCGCAGGCCACGAGCGGGCGCTTCGGATCGTCAGTGCCCGCCAGCGGGTCCACCGGCGCCGGCTTTTCGGGGTCGGCCGGGGTGCACTTCATCAGCCAGGATGCCGCCTGAAGCTTCGTCATGTCATCGGACTGGCGGTCCTCGCGCAGCATCGCCGTTGCTTCCTTGCGCAGATCCGATGCTTCGAGGGAGTTGTCCGGCTCCGGCTTCGGGTCGGCGGTGATCTCCGGTGCCTCGATCGGCTCGAGGTTTATCTCGGTGGTGGCTTCCCCGCCCTGCTCCTCCTGAGCTTTTTTCATCGCCTCGGCCTGCTGGTTGAAGGCGTCGGCGAATGTCTGCATCGACGACTGCGCTTCTTCCTTGGTGATCACGCGGTACTCGACCCAGCGGTTCGCCATGTCTTCCAAAACCTTCGGGAAGTTGACTTGGTCGGCCTGCTGGGTCGGCTGGGCGACCGGGCGGAACAGCAGCTGGGAGGTCTGGCCGATATTGCGCACATCGGCGGAATCCTCGCCGGAGACCGTGATCACCAGCGTGTTGCCGTCGACGACGACAGATGCGTCGGAGACACCCATGCCGTTGACGCGGTTCTCAAGAATAGTGCGCGCCTGGTCCAGCTGATCCTTCGTGGGCTCCTCCCCTTGCGGGACGAGCGTGACACGGGTGCCGCCGCGAAGATCGATGCCCAGTTTCGGCGACGCCTCACGGTCGCCCGTCAAGAAAATAAGGGCATAAGTGGCCACCAAAATGAGTGCGAATAGCGCAATGGCCCGTTTGGGCCACGCTCGCTTCGATCCTCCCTCTCGGGCTGACCGCCTGCCTGACGTTTTCGAAGTCACGTACGTGCTCTCCTCGTTAACCTGCTTTATCCACCTCAGGCGGCTACGTTCCCCGCAATTGCGCGGTGACGGCTGCGGCTACCCGTGCAAGGTGGTTGTGCTTCTGTCGTCTCTTCCCCAGCCCCGGCGTACTCGCATTTCTGGGGCACTGATTCCCGGGCCGGGAAAAGGTCCAGACAGTGATCGTACGTCATGGACGTGGAAATGATTAAGCCCGGCGTGCCTTTTTCTGATCGCACGCCGAGCTGCTCTGTCTTGCCGGTGGCGTTTGACGCCTACCGGTCGCCGTCTGCCGGATCAGTCTCGGTGTCTACCGGATCAGTCTCGGTCTCGCGCACAGTGCTGCCCGTGCTGCCTGCGCCACCGTCGTTCTCAACCACCTTGTAAACACCTTCACGCTCCATGGTGACAACGATGCCGGGAGCCAGCTCGATGTCAACAGTGGTGTCACCAGCGGAGACGATGTCGCCGTGGAAGCCCGAAACGGTGATGATGCGGTCGCCGGCCTTCGCCTTGGCCTGGACGGCGCGGGCTTTCTCCACCCGCTTCCGGTTCATGCGCGCCAAAAACAAGCTCGGCAGCGCGAACAGAACGAAGATAAGGAGAAGAGGTAAGTATTCCATGGTGAACCATTGTGGCACACCAATCCGAGGAGCTGGCAGCTAGTACAAGTGAAGCTGCCCCGGGGCTTCCGGCGGCGGTGTCATGCCGAGGTGGTGCCAAGCAGCGGCGGTGGCCACGCGCCCGCGGCCGGTGCGCGACATGAGGCCCGCACGCACGAGGTAGGGTTCGCAGACTTCCTCCACGGTGGAGGGCTCCTCTCCCACTGCGATAGCCAAGGTGGACACACCGACGGGGCCGCCACCGTGGCTCCGAATCAACGTGTCCAACACCGCACGGTCGAGACGGTCGAGGCCCAACTCGTCAACGTCGAACACCGTGAGAGCCTGCTGGGCTGCCTCCACGGTGACGGTTCCGTCGCCGTTGACTTCCGCCCAGTCGCGCACGCGGCGCAGCAGACGGTTGGCGATACGCGGGGTGCCGCGGGAACGCGAACCGATCTCCACTGCGGCATCGTGCTCGATCTCAACCCCGAGAATCGACGCCGCACGCGTGATCACATCGGTGAGGTCCTCCACGTCGTAGAACTCCATCTGCGCGGTGAAACCGAAACGGTCGCGCAGCGGTCCGGTGAGCATGCCGGCACGCGTGGTAGCGCCGACCAGAGTGAACGGCGGGATTTCCAGAGGAATGGAGGTCGCACCCGGGCCTTTGCCCACGATCACATCGATGCGGAAATCCTCCATGGCCATGTACAGCATTTCCTCGGCCGGGCGCGCAATCCGGTGAATCTCGTCGATGAAGAGCACATCGCCCTCCATCAGGTTCGACAGCATCGCCGCGAGGTCACCGGCACGCTCAAGCGCGGGACCGGAGGTCATGCGTAGCGACGTCCCGAGCTCCTGCGCCACGATCATCGCCATCGTGGTCTTGCCCAGACCCGGCGGGCCGGAAAGAAGAATGTGGTCAGGTGTGACATTGCGCTTTTTCGCACCGGTGAGCACCAGGCTCAGCTGCTCGCGCACCTTCGGCTGGCCGATGAACTCGTCGATGGATTTCGGGCGCAGCGATTTCTCGAAGTCCTGCTCCCCGGTGTGCTCCGTCGCATCCACCGGCGAGTCCACCTGCCGGGCAAGGTCGGCCGGTAGCTCGAACTCTGTCTTCTCTACATCAGACATGTGCTGCACCCTCCATCTCCATGCCGTATGAAATCAGCTGCTTATTTCTTACCCAACCGGTTGAGCGCATTGCGCAGCAACGCCGAGGACTCCGCGTCCGGGGACTCCGCGGCAACAGTGTCGACCGCGCTGCGGGCACCCTTTTCCGGAAAGCCCAACCCGACGAGAGCTTCGACGACCTGTTCCGTCGCCAGCGACGCGCCCTGCGTCTGCGGCGTGGCAGCCTGCCCAGCCGCCTGACCTGGCTGCGTGCCGTACACTCCGGCGAGCTTGTCTTTGAGTTCCAGAACGAGGCGGTCAGCCATTTTCTTACCCACGCCGGGGATGGACTGGATCGTCTTCGAGTCACCGGCCGTGATGTGGCCGGCCAGTTCCGCAGGCTCGAAAACGGACAGTGATGCCAGCGCCAGCTTCGGGCCGAGTCCTGTGACAGAGGTCAGGCGATCGAACATCTCACGTGCATCGTCGTCGCTGAAGCCGTAGAGCGTCATCGCGTCTTCCTTGACCACCATCGTGGTCAGCACACGAGCGTTCTCACCGCGGACCAGCCGGCCCAGCGTCGGCGGGGTGGCGAGGAAGCGGTAGCCGACGCCGCCGCATTCGATCACGCCGTGATCCAAACCGATGGAGATGACCTCACCGTTGAGCGAATCAATCACTACTTCCAACTCCTTTTACCAGTCATATTCCCGGCAGCATTCCGTCCCGCTGCACCCGTCAACGTCGCCGCCGCCTGAGTGCGGGCCAACAACGGTGCGCGCCAGCAATGGCACACCCCGATGGCGAGTGCATCAGCTGCATCCGCCGGCTTCGGCGGCGCACCGAGCCCGAGAATGCGGGTGATCATAGCCGTCATTTGTTTCTTGTCCGCCCGGCCGTTGCCGGAGATAGCTTTTTTCACCTCGGAGGGTGTGTACATGTACACGGGAAGCCCGCGCTGTGCGGCGGCGAGCACCATCACCCCCACGGCATGGGCGGTGTGCATGACGGTGGAAACGTTGCTGCGTTCGAAAATACGCTCCATCGCGACAACATCCGGTTTGTAATCGTCCAGCCATTCGTTGACCGCATTGGACAAACGCAACAGGCGTTCAGACAGCTCCGCATCGGACGGTGTGCGCACCACTCCGACAGCAATGGGAATCACCTGCCGCCCCTTGCCCGTTTGCAGCACGGAGAGGCCGCACCGGGTCAACCCCGGGTCAATCCCCATCACGCGCAGGCCCTCCGTCGTAGTCACACATTTGTTCTACCACACGACCCAGACACCGCTCGCGAGCCATGCCGTGCCACTCGCGAGCCGTGCCGTGCCGCGCACGACAAAGCGGACCCGGCAACAGCCAGATCCGCTTCGGTAATGCTGTGCTCAGGCCCCGTCAACGACGCCCGCGCACGCTGTGTTCTACTCGTTGGCGAGTGCTTCAGCGACCTCGTCCGACATGGTCGAGTTGGTGTAGACGTTCTGGACGTCGTCGGCATCCTCAAGCGCGTCGATAAGCTTCTCGAGCTTCTTCGCGGCCTCAAGATCGAGATCGACCTCCACCGAGGCGCGGAAGTCCTGCTCCGTGTCCTCGATTTCGATGTCGGCCTCGCGCAGAGCATCACGCACGGCGTACAAATCGGTCGCCTCGGAGACGACCTCGAAGTGCTCGCCCAGGTCGTTGACCTCTTCAGCGCCTGCCTCGAGCACGGCCATCAGCACGTCATCTTCGGTCAGGTCGCCCTTGACCACGGTGTTCACACCCTTACGGCTGAACATGTAGGCGACCGAACCGGACTCGCCCAAGTTGCCGCCGTTTTTGGTCATCGCGGTGCGGACATCGGTGGCCGCACGATTGCGGTTATCGGTCAGGCACTGAATGAGCATGGCGACACCATTCGGGCCGTACCCCTCGTAAGTGATGTCTTCCCAGTCGGAGCCGCCGGCTTCCTCGCCGGAGCCGCGCTTGCGGGCGCGCTCGATATTGTCCTTCGGGACGGAGGCCTTCATGGCCTTCTTCATCATGTCGTCGAGGGTGGGGTTGCCCGCCGGATCACCGCCGCCGGTGCGTGCCGCGACCTCGATGTCCTTGATCATCTTCGCCCACAACTTCGAGCGCTTTGCGTCGTTAGCGGCTTTCTTGTGCTTCGTTGTAGCCCATTTCGAGTGGCCTGCCATGCGCCATCTCCCCTTTCCTCCGGCTGAAGTTTCGGCTGTCCACTATACGCCCACCCCGGGAAACGACATTCAGGGGCGGACTAGTTGCGTTAGGAAAACGCCTTCCCGCCCTCTTTGAGCGTGCGGGTGAGTCCTTCTTGCACGGTCATGGCGACAAGGTTGCCCTGCCTGTCGAAGATCCGGCCCTGGGTCAAAGCGCGTGCGCCGTGAGCGGACGGCGAGACCTGGTCGTAGAGCATCCACTCGTCGGCGCGGAACGGGCGCATGAACCACATGGCGTGGTCGAGGGACGCCATCTGCACCTTGTGATCGCGGTGCGGCACCAGCGCGGAGTGCAGCAGCGTCAGGTCCGACATATAGGCCAGGGTGCAGATGTGGAAGGTCTGATCGTCGGGAAGCTCACGCTTCGACCTGAACCACACCACTTGTTGGCTGGGCGTGTACGGGTTGTGCTCGAATTGGTCGTCGGGCACGACGCGGACGTCCCAGTCCTTTGCCCACATGGAGAAGAATTTCAACGGTCCATCGGTCTCCTCGAGCGGCACGACATCATCCGGTTCGGGCACGGTCCGCATCGCATCGGAGTGCTCGATGCCTTCGTCGTCGGTGATGTGGAAGCTCGCTTCGAGCGAGAAAATCGTCTTCCCACCTTGAACCGCGTCGACGATGCGTGTGGCGAAGCTGCGCCCATCGCGCACGCGGTTGACAACGAAGACGATGTCCCGGTCCGCCTGACCGGGGCGGATGAAGTAGCTGTGCAGGGAGTGGACGAGCTTGCCGTCGCCGACCGTCTTTGTCGCTGCCGACAGCGCCTGCGCCGCCACCTGGCCGCCGTAAGTGCGCTGCAGTCCGGAGTAAACGCTGGTGCCGCGGAAGACGTTGTCGTCCAGCTGCTCCAGATTCAAAATATTGTCGATGCTGGGAATGTCGAATGGCATGTGTCACAGCTTAAACGGCGCGCCCGCTTCACGGCCGTGAAATTCCGGCATCGGTGCCGTACCGGCGAGCCGCAATGCACGCACTCCGGGTTTCAACCGCACCGCGCGTGTGGCGGCAACGGCGCCGTTGTACAGGCGCAGGGAGAGCTCCACCCGGTCTTCCGCGACGGCCAGCGCCGTTCGCGCCGCTTCATCGTCACGGGTATTCGCGACGATGTCGGCGACGGCATCCCGATGCTCGACCGCCGAATCGAGCGCTGCCCGGGCCCGGTCAAGCCGGATATGCAGACGGTCGAGCCGGCGTGCGGTGAGAATCGCCCACACCACGACAGCGAGCAAAACGAATACCAGTGCCACTATCAGCACAGAAAGACCGCTCATCACGCGCTCGCTCCCCCGCCAGCTGCGGCTTCGTAGACAGCTTCGACGCGTCCCGCGACGACATTCCAGTCGAAATTCCGAGCACGCTGCGTCCCAGCGGCCGCAAGTGCAGCGCGGGCTGCAGGATCGCGGACCAATCGCTGCAGCGTCACCGCGAGGGCGTTCGCATCCCCCACCGGGAACAGGGCACCCGCGGGGATGTCGCTATCCGCCGCGCACACATCGGCGAAGGCTTCGATATCGCTGGCCACGACCGCGCATCCCGCCGCCATCGCTTCAACGAGCACAATGCCGAAGGATTCACCGCCCGTATTCGGCGCGACATAAAGATCGGCTGATGCGAGCAACCGCGCTTTCTCAGCCTCACTCACGCGCCCGACGAATTCCACATTCGCCGGCGCAGCAACAGGACGGCCGGAACCGCCACCGATCACGGTCACGCGCGGTGCATCATCCATGATCGACAGCGCATCCAGAAGAATCGGCAGACCTTTGCGCGGCTCGTCGTAGCGCCCCAGAAAGACAATGTGCGCGCCTCTATCAGGAGCATCGCTTATCGACGTCGCAGTTGCCGTCCCCCGCGCCCTGCGTGCCTCCCGGTAGATGCTCGTTTCCACTCCATTCGGAATGAGCAATGGGTCTCCACCGAGTTGCTCCACTTGCCAGCGGCGCGACATCTCGCTCACGGAAATGCCCGCCTGAATCTTCTCGAGCGTCGGACGCAAGACCGGTCGCACGAACTGCAGTGCACGCGATGACGTCGCGGAGGCGTGGTAGGTGGCCACGACTGGTTCGGAGGCCAGAAGCAATGCGGCGAGGGAATAACTCGGTGCATTGGGCTCGTGAATGTGGACGATGTCGAATCCGCCCTCGCGCAAAAAGCGTCGTGTGCGTTGAAAAGTCCTCGGCCCGAAAGAAATCCGTGCGACCGAACCGTTGTACCGCAGCGGAATAGTTCGTCCACCCAGGGTGACATAATCCGGCAGGTCGTAGGCCGAACCTGACCGAGTTCCTGGCCCAAGCACGCGCACGTCGTGCCCGCGTTCAGTAAGAATCCGGGAAAGGTCGAGGATGTGCGCTTGCACCCCGCCGGGGTGGTCGAAGGAATACGGGCACACCATGCCGACGCGCACGACGCATCACCGCTTCCGCTTCTCACGGTCGGCGGGCCACATCGGCTGGAGGGCGTGCCAGTCTTCCGGATGCGCAGCGATATTTGCCGCGAAGCCGTCGGCGATTCGCTGAACGGTCTCTTCCACATCGGTGACCTCGATCTCCGGTGAAACCGAATGTCCCCAGTCCGGCTGAGTTGTTGAACCCGCGAACCAGGAGTGCGCCACGTGCAGCCCGGCACCGGTGTCCAGCGCGAGCTTCGCCGGGCCGGCCGGCAGGGTGGTCTCCTCCCCGAAAAACTCGACCGGAACACCACGGGGAGTCATGTCGCGCTCCCCCATCAGGCAGACGATTCCGCCGGAGACGAGCACCTCTTTCAGTCGCTCGTAGGGTGGCACGGATGAACCAGTAGCGGCGAGCACCTCGAAGCCCATGGATTCGCGGTAGTCCACGAAGGCGTCGAAAAGCGCCTCGGGCCGCAAGCGCTCGGCGACAGTGGAGAAAGCGCCGTAGCGGGACACGAGCCACATGCCCGCCATGTCCCAATTACCGGAATGCGGGAGGGTGAGGATGAGACCTTTGCCGCGAGCCAGGGTCTCTTCCAGGTGGTCGCGGCCACACACACCGGCATCGAGGCGTGAAAGCAGTTCCGGATCGCCTGCGATCGCCGGCAAACGGAAAGCCTCGTTCCAATAGCGCGCGTACGAGCGCATTGAGTCGCGCACGAGCGCCCGGGTGACATTTTCCGCACCGACGACGCGTGTGAGGTTGCGCCGCAGCATCTCCGCCCCGCGCCCTTTATCCGACGCGAAATCGGCGCCGGCGTTGAATAGTTTCGCGGCCACTCGCGGCGGCAAATGCCGCACGGCTTTCCACCCGGCGATATACCCGGCAGCTGCCAGTCGCTCGGGGAACGTCGTTTCCGCCGCTGCCGGCACTAGTGAGCGTCCTCCTGTTCAGGAACGCCTGCGGGTGCGGCGATGTGCTGGTTCGCTTTCGGATCGCGCGAGGCCATGTACAGCCGTTGGACCACGGTGATCACCGAGCCCACTGCGAGCGTCCACAACGCAGTTTCAATCGCCAGATCCACTCCGAAGCCTTCAAGAACAAGGCCAGCTACAGCGACGATCAGGCGTTCGGGTCGCTCAATGAGCCCGCCGTTGACCTCCAGGCCGCCGGCTTCGGCTCGGGCTTTGATGTAACTGATCGTCGGCGACAACGCGAGGACGACCAGCGCACCAGCAACCGTCGATGCCTCTGCTTGATCGACGTAGATGAGCCAGTAGACGATGGCACCGAACAATGCGCCGTCGGTCAGCCGGTCGCACGATGCGTCGAGCGTCGCGCCGTACGCCGTGCCCCCTCCGCGCAACCGCGCCATTGTGCCGTCCACGACATCGAACGCCGCGAAGAACGCCATGAGCACGCCGGCCCACACCAGATGACCGGTGGGAATCAGCACGACGGCGACGGCGATGGTGGCCAGCGTCCCTAAAATCGTCACGGCGTTCGCGGACAAACCAAGGCGCAGCAACAGCTTTGCGACGGGCGCTGCCACCACCGACGCTGGTTTCCTTCCATAAAGACCGAGCATTTAGGCGCCGTCCTCTCTGACGATCTCCGCCCAGCCCTCGGCCAACAGCGAGCGCGTTTCCCGGAGCAACTGCGGAAGGACCTTGGTGCCGTCGATGACCGTCATGAAATTGGAGTCCCCCGCCCACCGTGGAACCACATGCAAGTGCAGGTGATCGCCGACCGAGCCACCTGACGCTTTCCCGAGGTTGAGACCCACGTTGATCGCTTCAGGACGGGAGACGCGTTTGAGCGTGCGCACCGCAAGCTTGGCGAATGCCATGAGCTCGGCCGTTTCGTCATCGGTCAACTCTTCTAAGTCCGCGACCTTGCGGTACGGCACGACCATGAGGTGGCCAGCGTTGTAGGGATACAGGTTCAGCAGGGCGTAGACGCTCTCGCCGCGGGCGATGATCAGCGCGTCTTCATCGGATTGCTCCGGCGCTGCGAGGAAAGGATCTGCCTTGCGCTCTTTTCCACCAGGGATAGACGAGATATACGCCGAGCGGAACGGCGCCCACAGCCGCACGAGGCGGTCGTGGTCGCCTACGCCGGAGTCGACATACTCTCTCGGGGCATGGGTCTCCCCCGGCGCAGCGACGTCAGCACCCCTTTCGGGAATGCCGCCGTTGCTATCCTCGGCGTGCCTCAAAGGACACCTCATTCGGCTGCTCGTTGAGCTGGTCACCCACCCAGGCGCTGATGAGTTCGACTGCCTCATCCACCGGCACACCGTTGACCTGGCTGCCGTCAAGGAAGCGGAAGCTCACTGCGTTCGCCTCGACATCGCGTGCTCCGGCCAGCAGCATGAACGGGACCTTGCCCTGCGTGTGGGTGCGGATCTTCTTCTGCATGCGGTCGTCGGAGTGATCGACCTCCGCGCGGATGCCGCGGGCGCGCAGCTGCTCAGTCAGGGCGTCGAGGTGCGGTGCGAAGTCGTCCGCGACCGGAATGCCCACCACCTGGTGCGGTGCCAGCCATGCTGGGAATGCACCGGCGTAGTGCTCGAGCAGCACGCCGAAGAAGCGCTCGATGGAGCCGAAGAGTGCGCGGTGGATCATCACCGGGCGCTTCTTCGTTCCGTCGGAAGCGGTGTATTCGAGGTTGAAGCGCTCCGGCAAGTTGAAGTCCAGCTGCACGGTGGACATTTGCCAGGTGCGGCCGATGGCATCGCGTGCCTGGACGGAGATCTTCGGACCGTAGAACGCGGCACCTGCCGGATCCGGAACGAGCTCGAGGCCGGATTTCTCCGCGACGGACTGGAGGATATTCGTGGAGCGCTCCCAGATCTCGTCGTCGCCGATGTACTTCTCCGGGTCCTTAGTGGACAGCTCGAGATAGAAATCGTCGAGGCCGTAGTCCTTGAGCAGAGAAACGATGAACTCGAGGACGTCAGTCAGCTCCTGTTCAAGCTGATCTTCGGTGCAGTAGATGTGCGCGTCATCCTGTGTGAAGCCGCGAGCACGAGTCAGGCCGTGAACCACACCGGACTTCTCGTAGCGGTACACCGTGCCAAACTCGAACAGGCGCAGCGGCAGCTCGCGGTAGGAACGCCCGCGGGAGTCGAAGATGAGGTTGTGCATCGGGCAGTTCATCGGCTTGACGTAGTAGTCCTGAGCCTGCTTGGTCACCTCACCGGCGTCGTTGGTCTCGCCATCGAGCTGCATCGGCGGGAACATGCCCTCTGCGTACCAGTCGAGGTGACCCGACTGCTTGAACAGATCACCCTTGGTCACGTGCGGGGTGTTCACGAAGGAGTAGCCAGCCTGGATGTGGCGGTTGCGGGAGTGGTTTTCCATCTCCATGCGCACGATGCCACCGTCCGGGTGGAAGACAGGCAGGCCGGAGCCGACCTGGTCTGGGAAGGAGAACAGGTCCATCTCGGAGCCGAGACGACGGTGGTCGCGCTTCTCGGCCTCCTCGATCATGTGCTGGTATTCCTCCAGCTTCTCCTTGGACTCCCACGCAGTGCCGTAGATGCGCTGCAGACCGGCGTTCGCCTGGTCGCCGCGCCAGTACGCGGCGGAAGAGCGGGTCAGTGCGAAAGCCGGAATGTACTTGGTGGTGGGCACGTGCGGGCCACGGCACAGGTCGTGCCACACGACCTCGTTGGTGCGCGGGTTGACGTTGTCGTAGTGCGTCAGGTCGCCGGCGCCGACCTCAGTGGCCTCGTCCGAGTTCGGGTCCACAGAACCCTTGTCTTGGATGAGCTCGAGCTTGTACGGCTCGTTCTTCAGATCTTCGGCGGCTTCTTCGGCGGAGGTGTAAACACCACGGACGAATTTCTGCCCCTGCTTGATGATCTTCTTCATCCGCTTCTCCAGCGTCTTCAGATCCTCAGGAGTGAAAGGCTCGGTGACATCGAAGTCGTAGTAGAAGCCGTCGTTGATGGCGGGGCCGATGCCCAGCTTGGCGTCGGGGAATTCCTCCTGCACTGCCTGTGCGAGAACGTGCGCACACGAGTGGCGGATGACGCTGCGTCCCAGCTCCGTATTCGCCGCGACCGGCATGAACGTTCCGGTCTCCTCCGGGGTGTGGGAAAGATCCTTCAAATTCCCTTCGGCGTCCTGCACGCAGACGATGGCATCCTCGCCCTTATTGGGCAGTTCCAGCTCACGCATCGCTGCACCGACAGGTGTGCCGGCGGGAACCTCGAAAGGCTCGTGATTCATCTGAGTTGGGGCAATCCCGCTGGACATATGTTCTTCAGCGCTCCTTTGCGCTCGTGCGGGACGGCATACCTGGCCGCGCCCGCGGTGTGTTCATGTCTCGCCCTCGCGGGCCGGCACAAAAATAACCGCCGCGTGGGCACTGGGGGCGATCTTACCCCTGCCCGCCGCGGCGGTAATCGGCGCGTTGCTTACTTGCGTTCGCTATCGCCGTCGAGCTCTTCCATTTCGCGCACTCGCTGCGTCGCATCGTCGTTCTGGCGGCGACGGCTCAAAGCGACGATCACGACACCGCCGAGGAACAACGCGCCGAGCAGCAGCCACAGCCAGGTGTAGCCGGAGCCAGCGTCTTTCTCGGCGGAATCGGTTTCTTGAGTTCCTTCGGTCTCGCCTTCGTTATCCCCTCCGCCCGGCGCGGTGGACTCCTCAGATGCATTTGCCGGGGTGAAGGTGAAGTCAGTGTGCCCCTTGGTGGCATGGCCATCGGAGGAAGTGATCTGGTAGCCGATGCGGTACTCGCCCGGCTGCGCATCTACATCGTCCGGAACGTCAATGGAAACCGTGCGGTCATTGACTTCGGGCTCGCCGTTGAACAGGACTTCGCCGTCGGAAACGCGTGACAGCGCGACGGTGTTGAAGTCTTCTTTCGGCTGCCCCGAAAATTCCAAGACGAGCTCTGTCGGGAATTCCGTGACGGTCTCGTCGATACCTGGACGCGCGGAGATCACTGAGTCGTGTGCAAACGCTGCGGGCGCCGTGCCTACGGCGAGCATTGCTGCGGCGGTTCCTGCAAGCAGTGTGCGGGTGGTGGCGGATTTAATCCTGCGTGCCATCAGTGGGTTTCTCCTCTTTCCAGGTCAGTTTCAACAGTTCCAACTGTCATCACTTCTGCGATGCGTTGGTCTGCCGTAGTAGTCCCCACGCTAGGCCCGAAAGTTCCTGGGATTTTCATGTGGACCTACCTAATCGTGACAAACCACTGGTTAAGCGGTAGGTTGACCGGGTGATTTCCCGTGATCGTCGTTCTCGTAGAAAACCGGCCAACCCGAACCGTTGGCCATTTTTCATTGTCGTGTCGCTTGGCCTGTTGATGGTCGCGCTGGATAACTCGATCCTCTATACCGCGCTTCCTGCCTTGGATGAACAGCTCGGCGCGACCGCGTCCCAGTCCTTGTGGATCATCAACGCCTACCCGCTGGTGATCACGGGCCTTCTTTTGGGTTCGGGGTCTTTGGGCGACCGCATTGGTCACCGCCGCATGTTCATGGTGGGGCTCGTCATTTTCGGTATCGCGTCTCTTGCTGCGGCATTCTCCCCCACTGTGTTGTCGCTCGTGATCGCGCGCGGTTTTCTCGGCGCCGGCGCGGCAACAATGCTTCCCGCCACGCTTGCCCTGATCAACCAGATTTTTCCGCAGGAGCGCGAACGCAACCTCGCAATGAGCATCTGGGTTTCCGCCGCGGTCCTAGGTGCCGCGCTCGGCCCTGTGGTGGGCGGTGCACTGCTGCACTTCTTCTGGTGGGGCTCGGTCTTCCTGATCAATGTTCCAGTCGTTGTGCTGGCCCTCGTGTGCACGCTGCTGATCGGCCCGCGCAACAAGCCGAACCCGGACAAGCACTGGGACCTTATTTCCTCCGTGTTCGCGTTGTTCGCCCTGTCGGGATTGACGCTGACGATCGAGGAAGCCGCCCGCCTCGACACTCACATGCCGGTTCTCATCGGCGCCACTGTGGTCATGGTCTTCGGTGCCGTCATGTTCGGCCACCGCCAGCAGAAGCTCGACGACCCGCTGTTGACTTTCGACATCTTCAAAAACCCAGTCTTTACCGGCGGTGCGGTCTCGGCTGCCGGCGCCATGTTCGTGTTGGTGGGAATGGAAATGACCTCCACGCAGCGCCTACAGCTTGTCGACGGCTTCTCTCCCTTCCACGCCGGCCTTGCCATCGGTGTGATCGGCTTTGCGGCTTTGCCGTTCACGATCGCCGGCGGCGCACTGTTGCACCGCATCGGTTTCCAGACCATCGTGTCCGGCGGCTTCGCCGCATGCATCGCCGGTGCACTTATGTGCTGGTGGGGTTCCGCGATCGATAGCTTCCCCGTGTTCCTCACCGGCGGCATTCTCCTCGGTGCCGGCGCGAACTTCGCGATGTCGGTCTCCTCCACCGCCATCATTGGTGCCGCTCCCCCTGAGCGCGCCGGTATGGCCGGCGGCGTGGAGGAAGTGTCCTACGAGTTCGGCACCCTCATCACCGTCGCCGTCTCCGGCTCAATGCTCACCTCCCTGCTGCTGTCGTTCCTCCCGCCGGAGCTCGCCGAAAAGGGCATGAGCGCAATTTACGATCCGGCCACCCACGATGCCGCCGCCCCGGCCTACGCCCATGCCCACGAGCTGACCATGGCCTTCCTCGCCGCAACCGCCGTCGCCTTTTGCGCGATCACCGCGTGGTGCTTCCGCGGGAACCCCAAGTCGCCGAGCATGCATCAGGACGCTTAAAATCCCCACGAAACTTGTCTCAGTGATGGAACCGTGGGGCGCTGGATCGAGTCTAAGTGGGTATGAACAAAACACCCGCGCTCCCTTGGCTTATTACAGGATTGTCAGTTGCAACGTCGATTTCGTATGCAGTCGTGCTTTCACTAGGCCCGCCTGACTCGGCGGAAGCAGTTCTAGATTTCAGCGGCAAGGTGTTGGGCCCCGTCGGAGCAGCACTCATCGCGTGGGCTGGGGTCGCTCATACAGTCAAGAGCTCCCGTAGACAGGACGCTTCAAAGGAGTGGCATCAAGATGTCCGATGGGCCACGGAACTCTGCTTCTCCCGAAAGCCACTCGAAACCGCTGTCGGCGTCGCCGTTCTCACCGAACATGATGACCATAGTTACCTAGACAAAGAGCAGGTTAAAATGGTCAACAGAATCCTCGACGTGGTGCTCGAACCCATATTTGAAGTCGATGACAGGGAGGGATGACACTCATGACGTTCCGCTTCGCTTACAAGGAGAACACGACCCTTGAAGGGCTTCGCTTGAAGCGCCCGCCACACATGGGTGAAGTTCTCGCTGCCCAGGCAGTTATCAAACAGATCGAGGACGGCAAGCGCCCCGGTGAGCGGGTGACTCCCTTCCTCCGCTGGGTGGCCGATTACGGCATGCCCGGCTTCGAGATGGGACCGGTGGTCATCGAGGACCAGGAGGATCAGCCGTAGCTAGCTTGCAGCTGCCGTGCCTGCTATTTCCCTCTGAGCACTGCCCCAGTGCCTATTCCGCTAGTTAGTACTTGATTGCTCCGAAGGCCGCGAGCTGGCAGATTTCATCGGCTGCACGGGGCGGAACATGTTTGGGAACGTTGTCGTCTAGGACGGCCGCGGTGAAGGCATCGTCGGGGTTGTCCGTAGCCCAGGTTTCGGCTGCGCGCTGAATGTCTGCGGAGGTGACGCGGTGGTCTACCTCGTCAAAGTCCGTGAAGACTACGGCATTTGGACCATGTACATCTTTGCCAACGACGACCGGCCTCGACCACATGGCGCCGACGATGAGGCCGCTTCGAAGGATGGCGCTCGCCATTTCTGGGCTGACGGTCATGCGTTCCTCCCCTTTCGCTCCAGCCCGATTCTAGGCGCTGCACGTCGGGGAAATTGGCAATGACGTAGCCACTGTCGTAGTAATTGGGGCCGGTTCGAAGGTGGAAAGTGGGCGCGACACTCCGTGAGAAGAACGCGGGCATTTTCTAAGTGCCTGAGCTCCGCAAAAAATGGAGCCCTCAGGCGAATTCTCACCTGAGGACTTGCAATTCTGTGGTCCCAGCTGGGATCGAACCAGCGACCTTTCCGGTGTGAACGGAACGCTCTTCCACTGAG